>Ga0157371_10000149_pt1 | contig 101593 bp, 85 predicted proteins | sample C45metaG_FD_113462 | JGI IMG/M metagenome (GOLD analysis project Ga0157371, IMG submission 113462) | Corn rhizosphere microbial communities from Kellogg Biological Station, Michigan, USA - C4-5 metaG | ecosystem: Host-associated > Plants > Roots > Rhizosphere > Soil | place: USA: Michigan...
GAGCGCAACCACCTGATCGAGTCCGGCTGCAGGATGCAGGGCATCGAGCACTTGCCGGCGCTGCGGCTGATTCAGTGAAGGCAGTTTTGCGAACCAGCCCTTGAAACGTGGCGCTTTCATGATCGACTCCTGACGCTGGGGACAGGGGTCAGACCTTCGGAGTGCTCGTCAGTTCAAAGCTAGTCTCTATTTAACGTTGACTGCGCCTTTTTTTTTAGCTGTAGGTATGGCGCGTCTTATGCCACAGATGAACCTGCATTGACGCGGCCTCGCTTGACAGCGCCATGTTGCCCTTGTTTAATACGGCCTGCACTTTTGCAGCAGCGGCGCGTGTGCGTCACGAACGGGAAACGAGGGAACGAGTGAACAAGGCAGAACTGATCGAAGAAATCGCGAAGTCCGCGGACATTACCAAGGCATCGGCAGCGCGTGCCCTCGACGCCGTCATCGACGCCGTGACCGAGACCCTGAAGAAGAACGACAGCGTCACCCTGGTTGGCTTTGGCACGTTCACGGTTGGCGAACGCGCCGCGCGCACGGGCCGCGATCCGCGCACCAAGGAGCCTATCAAAATCAAGGCCGCACGCGTCCCGAAATTTAAGGCTGGTAAAGCGCTGAAAGATGCTGTAAACTAATGCCTTCTTCGCGGTGACAAGCGAAGGAAAGCAGCAGGGGTGGTTGTGTAGTCCCTGATGTTCGTTGGTGTGTTTTTTGCTGGAGCGGTAGTTCAGTTGGTTAGAATACCGGCCTGTCACGCCGGGGGTCGCGGGTTCGAGTCCCGTCCGCTCCGCCACAAAAAACGCACAGACACCATGTCTGGAGCGGTAGTTCAGTTGGTTAGAATACCGGCCTGTCACGCCGGGGGTCGCGGGTTCGAGTCCCGTCCGCTCCGCCAGAATTCGAGTAGTATGGAGTGCCCTTCGGGGTAGCTCCGCCAGAAGAGGCGAACGCGAGTTCGCCTTTTTTTTTAACTTGTGCTGTTATTGCATTCTCAACCTTGAATGGCTGACCATGTTTGAATTTATTCGGAACAACAAGCGTTGGATGTACGGGATCCTGCTTCTTTTGATCGTCCCATCGTTCGTGTTTGTCGGTTTGGAGAGTTACCAGAGCAACGATGCTGGCACCCACGTCGCCACCGTTGGCGGCGAAAAGATCTCGCGTCAGGAATGGGAAGATGCACAGCGTCGCCAGATCGACCAGGCACGCCAGATGATGGGCGCACAGTTCGACCAGAAGATGTTCGAGACGGCCGAAGCGAAGAAAACGATCCTGAATAACCTGGTCGGCGAACGCGCCATCAGCGCCGAGATCGCCCGCTCGCATATGAACGTGAGCGATGCAACGCTGCAAAAGACCATTATGGAGATCCAGCAGTTCCGCCAGCCGGATGGTGGCTTCGATATGGAAGGCTACAAGGCCGCCCTGGCAGCGCAAGGCATGACGCCGGCGATGTTCGACCAGCGCCTTCGCCGCGACCTCACCGTGCAGCAGCTGACCGGTTCGATCCAGGCCACGGCATTCGCACCACGCAGCGTCGCAACGCGCCTGTCGAGCATCAATGACCAGGAGCGTGAAGTGCAGGAGATCGTGTTCCCGGTCGCGACCTACCTGCCGCAGGTGAAAGTCACCGACGCGATGGTCAAGGCCTACTACGACAAGAACCCAACGCTGTTCCAGATTCCTGAGCAGGTCAAGGCCGAATACGTCGTGTTCAATGCCGCCACCGTTGAAAACCAGGTGCAGGTGTCGGATGCTGAAATCAGCGACTTCTACAACAAGAACCTCAAGAACTACACGACGCCCGAGCAGCGCAGCGCCAGCCACATCCTGATCACGGTGTCGAAAGACGCCAATGCCGCCGCACAGGCAGCAGCCAAGACCAAGGCCGAAGCCGTGCTGGCGCAAGTGCGCGCGGCGCCAGCGAACTTCGCTGCCATTGCCAAGGCCAATTCGCAAGACACCGATTCGGCCCCGTCCGGCGGCGACCTCGGCGTGGTCGCGAAAGGCACGTTCGGCAAGTCGATGGACGATGCGATCTTCACGCTCAAAGAAGGCGAGACGAGCGGCCTGGTGCAGTCGGAATTCGGCTGGCACATCATCAAGCTGAACTCGATCAAGCCGGCGACGCAAAAGTCGCTGGACGCGGCGCGTGAGCAGATTGCAGGCGACCTGAAGAAGCAAAAGATGGCTTCCAAGTACACCGAGCTGGCTGGCGTGTTCACTGAGACCGCGTATGACCAGTCGGACAGCCTGAAGCCGGTGGCCGACAAGCTCAAGCTGCAGATCCAGACCGTCGACAACCTGACCCGTACGCCGAATCCGGCGCTGGGCGATGCACCGTTCAACAATGCCAAGTTCCTGACTGCGCTGTTCGGTAACGACGCGCTGAAGAACAAGCGCAATACCGAAGCCGTGGAAGTTGCGCCAAGCGTGCTGGTGGCAGGCCGCGTCGTTGAACTGCGTCCGGCGGCCAAGCGTCCGTTGGCCGAGGTCGAGGCGCAGATTCGTCAGCGCGTGACGATCGAAGAAGCGGTGCGCCTGGCACGTCAGGCAGGTGAAGCCAAGCTGGCTGCGGCCAAGGCGGCAGGCGATGCGACCGGTTTCGGCGCGCCGGTGATCGTGTCGCGCACCAAGCAGCCGACCATCAACCAGCCCGGTGCGATTGCCGTGCTCAAGGCTGACGCCACCAAGCTGCCGGCGTATGTCGGTGTCGACGTGCCGGGCCAGGGTTACGCGGTCTATCGCATCAACAAGGTCTCGCAGCCGGCGCAGCTCGATGCGGCGCGCCGCAAGCAGGAAGCCGACCAGATCGGCAACATGATGGGCCAGCAGCAGATGGTCGATTACGTTGAAGCGTTGAAGGTCAAGGCCAAGGCCAAGGTGACGGCCACGCCGTCGCAACTGGGCACGAATACCGACGCGCAGTAAGCCGTCGCCCGTTCGCCCCTGATCGAAAAGCCCGGTTGCGCAAGCAGCCGGGCTTTTTTGCGATGTGCTTAACCGACCCGGCGGACGGTATCTGGAACACTGGACGGATCAGCTACTCTCCATCATGAAGGGAACGTTCCAATGACCACTGCCACCACGAGCCGTCAGCGCGCCCAGTACCTGGTTGCGCGCATGACCGAGGACGAAAAGTTCGCCTGGCTGTCCGGCCCGATGGCCATTCCTCTGACGGACGAGCTCAAAGCGCAGGGCGCCATCGGCTCGGCCGCGTTCTATCCCGGCATCCCGCGCCTGGGTATCCCCGCGATGCAGCAGGCCGACGCCAGTCTCGGGATCAGCAATATTGGCGGCGTGCGCCCGGGCGACCATGCGACGGGCCTGCCCAGCTCGCTGCTACTTGGCGCGACCTTCAACCGCCAGCTGGCACACGACAGTGGCGCACTGGTTGGACGCGAGGCGAAGGCCAAGGGCTTCAATGTGCAGCTCGCCGGTGGCGCGAACCTGATCCGCGAACCGCGCGGCGGGCGCAATTTCGAATACATCAGCGAGGACCCGCTGCTCACCGGCGAGTTGGCTGGCCACGCGGTCGCCGGTATCCAGGCGCAGGGTGTCGTCTCGACCGTCAAGCATTTCGTCGCCAACGGCCAGGAAACGGGGCGCGTGATGGTCAGCGCGAACCTGGCCGAAGCGGCACTGCGCGAATCCGACCTGCTGGCGTTCCAGATCGCGATAGCGATCGGCAAGCCGGGCGCCGTCATGCCTGGCTATAACCTGGTCAATGGTCACTATGCGTCCGAAAACGCCTTCCTGCTTCAGCAGGTGCTCAAGGATGAATGGGGTTACGCCGGCTGGGTCATGTCGGACTGGGGCGCAACGCATTCGACCGTCAAGGCGGCACTCGCAGGGCTGGACGTGCAATCGGGCGCCAATCTCGACGACGCGCATTACTTCGGCCAGGCCTTGCGCAACGCGGTACGAGACGGCCAGGTGCCGCAGTCGCGCATCGACGATATGGTGGCGCGCATCCTGACAAGCCTGATCGACGTCGGTGCACTCGACGCAGAGTCGATTGACGACCACACGCAGCTAATCGACTTCAGCCACCACAAACTGATCGCGCAGCGCCAGGCCGAAGAAGGCATCGTGCTGCTCACGAATCGGAACGCCACGCTGCCGCTGCCGCAACGACTCACGAAGCTGCTGATCGTCGGCGAGCATGCCGACCATGGCGTCTTGTGTGGCGGCGGTTCATCGGCTGTGACGCCCATCGGCAGCCTGCAACTGCCTGGCACCAGCATCATGGGGATGGACGTGGCCAAGGTCGTCCAGCCGTCGTCGCTTGTCACCGCGATCAAAGAGGAAAGCGCCGCACGGGACGTCGTGTTCGTCGACGGCACGGATCGCCAGCAGGTACTGGACGAAGCGCGCAAGGCCGATGCGGTGATCGTGTTTGCGCAGGAGTGGCGCTCGGAAGGGCTCGACGCCGTTGGCCTCGCGTTGCCCGACGACCAGGATGCGCTGATCGAGGCCATTGCCGGCGTCAACCCGGCGACGATCGTCGTCATCCAGTCGGGCGGCCCCGTCACGATGCCGTGGCGTGAGAGTGTGGCCGCAATTCTGGCCGCCTGGTACCCGGGATCGGGCGGCGGGCCGGCCGTGGCGGGTGTGCTGTTCGGGCGCGTGAATCCCTCGGGCCGATTGCCGGTCACGTTCCCGGCCAGCGAGGCGCAGTTGCCGCGCCCCGATCAGATCGATCCGGAAACCACAACGTCCAACCCGGGCACGCCGCGCAAGGGCGGCATCATCGCGCTCGACTACGATATCGACGGGTCGGATGTCGGCTACCGCTGGTTCGCGCGCGAAGGGCATCAGCCGCTGTTCCCGTTCGGGTTCGGCTTGTCGTACACGACATTCGAGCTGGGCGGTCTGCGCGTGGGCGTCGACGGGCGCGACACGGCGAGCGTTGACGTGGCCAATACCGGCGCGCGTACGGGTGCGGTCGTCGTGCAGATCTATGTTGCCAAACCCGGCCCCGACGGCTTCGTCAAGCGCCTGGCCGGCTTCACCAAGACGATGCTCGCGGCTGGCGAGCGCGCCAGCGTCGAGATCGACCTCGAACCGCGCATTTTCGCGCGCTACCGGGTGGGCGGCGCCGCGCCGGGCTTCGTCATCGAGCCCGGCGACTACCGCGTGTGGGCGGCGCAGCACGCCGGCGACGACGCGCTCTGGCAGGATGTCGCGATCGACGAGGCCCGCCGCATCGCCCCGTAGGCTCAGGCAGGTGCGTCGTGCAGGCGGCGCGCCGCGTCCAGGAAATCGCCGGTGCCGATGTCGGCCAGCTCCACCACCTGCGCCTGCGGATACTGCACGAAGTTGCGGTCGATCGAGCGCAGGTAGGCCGGGTCGTAGTGCTGTACCAGCAGCTCGTCAACCAGCGCCTGCAGCGCGCCGCCTTGCGCCATCGCCTGCCAGTCAGCGATCTTGGCGCGGCCATGTACCAGCGTCAGGTGCGTCAGCTGATCGGCCAGCACGGACGGATCGGCGCAGAAGTGCTGATAGTCTTCCATCAGCAGGCGCACGCGCGCGGGGCGCGCCAGTTGCAGGTCGATGCAGGGCGCGGCGCGCATGCGCACCATCACGGCATCCGGCACACGCAGGTTGCCGACTTTCTTGCTTTCCGCCTCGACGAACACGGGACGGGCCAGGTCGAAGCTGCGCAGTTTGGCCAGCACCATCGTCTCGAACATCTTCTGGCTTGGCTGTGGTTCGTTCGGCAAGTGACCCAGCACCGAGCCGCGGTGGGCGGCCAGCTGCTCCAGGTCGAGCACCTGCGCGCCAATGCCGTCGAGCGTTTCGAGCAGGCGGCTCTTGCCGCTGCCGGTCGGGCCGCAGACGACGCGGAAATCGACGGCCGGCGGCTCGGCCAGCGCCGCGCTGACCCACGCGCGGTAATTCTTGTAGCCGCCCTCGAGCTGCGCCACCGGCCAGCCGATGCGCGCCATGATCAGCGCCATCGCGCCGCTGCGGTTGCCACCGCGCCAGCAATACACCAGCGGGCGCCAGTCGCGCGGCTTGTCGTGAAACAGCGTATCGATGTGGTGCGCGATATTGCGCGCGATGATCGGCGCGCCCACCTTCTTGGCGTCGAATGCGCTGGTCTGCTTGTACAGCGTGCCGACCAGGATGCGTTCGTCGTTGTTCAGTACCGGGCAGTTGATCGCGCCGGGGATATGGTCGAGTCCGAATTCGGCTTCGCTGCGCACGTCGATGATCGCGTCGAATTCACCGAGGCGCGGGAGCAGGGCGTGGAACCCTGCGACTTCCGGGTACTTCATGGTTGCTTCACCATTTTCTCGAACGTCGGCCAGATATTGTTCAGAATGATCGGATGCGCCTGCGCGGTCGGATGCAGACGGTCTTGCTGGAACAGGGCCGGCTTGTCGGCCACGCCTTCCAGCATGAACGGCACCAGCGGCGACTTCGTCGACGTCGCCACGGTCTTGAACATGCCGAAGAAGCGCTCGGTGTAGGCGCGCCCGTAGTTGGGCGGCATGCGCATGCCCACCAGCAGTACGCGTGCTTTCTGCGCCTGCGCTGCGGCGATCATCGCGCGCAGGTTCGCTTCCGCCGACGGCACGGGCAAGCCGCGCAGCCCATCGTTGGCACCCAGTTCGATCACGACCAGGTCCGGCTTGTGCTGGCCGAGCAGGGCCGGCAGGCGCGCCTTGCCGCCACTGGTGGTCTCGCCGCTGATGCTGGCGTTGACGACCTTAGCATCGATTTTTTCGCTCTTCATTTTTTGTTCGAGCAGCGCGACCCAGCCGGCGCCACGGGCGATGCCGTATTCGGCCGAGAGGCTGTCGCCCACCACGAGGACGGTTTTTGGTGCAGAATAAGCGTTCGCCGTCGCCGCCAGGGACAGACTCAACCCCAGTGCAGCGCCGACAATTAATTTACCGAGAACTGCGTTCTTAAGAAAAGCAAGCATGCGTGATCATCCCGAGGCATTCAAAAATGACGTCACTGACGTCGGTGTAATGACAGGCCGGCCGCCCGCAATTGAAGTCAGCGGCTTGTCGAAGAAGGTCGCGGACGCCAGCGGCGAGCTGACCATCCTGCAAGAGATTGATTTTACCGTGCAACCGGCAGAGACGCTCGCGCTCGTCGGCGCATCCGGCTCGGGCAAGTCGACGCTGCTTGGCCTGCTGGCAGGCCTGGACACGCCATCGTCCGGCACCGTGCGCCTCGATGGCACCGACATCTTCGCGCTCGATGAAGATGGTCGCGCGGCGTTTCGCAAGGCCAAGCTGGGCTTCGTGTTCCAGTCGTTCCAGTTGCTGACGCACCTGAACGCGCTCGAGAACGTGATGCTGCCGCTTGAATTGCGGGGCGAATCCGGTGCACGCGAGAAGGCGGCCGACATGCTGGGCCGCGTCGGCCTGGGCAGCCGCCTGAAGCACTATCCCAAGTTTCTGTCGGGCGGCGAGCAGCAGCGTGTGGCGCTGGCACGCGCTTTCGTCACGCAGCCGCCGCTGCTGTTTGCCGACGAGCCCACCGGCAGCCTCGATGCCGCTACCGGCGAGTCGATCATCGGACTGATGTTCGAACTCAATCGCGAACGCGGCTCGACGCTGGTGCTGGTCACGCACGATCCGGGCATGGCCGCGCGTTGCGGCCGGACGATCACGATCGCCGCCGGCCGCCTCGTCAAATAATCAATCAGCTGCCTGGGCTGCAGCGCGCACCTGCGCGTTGAGTACCTTGCGCACGGCCGCGGGCAGTTCACCGGCCGTCAGGCCGATCGGCCCCACGCCATCTTCCACCAGCGCGTCGGCTGCTGCGCCATGCAACCAGGCCGCCGCCGCTGCCGCCTCCTTGCCCGGCCAGCCTTGCGCCAGCAGCGCGCCGCAGATTCCCGCCAGCACGTCGCCACTGCCGGCCGTGGCCAGACCCGCGTTGCCGGTCGGGTTGATCAAGACCGCGCCATCGGGTCCGGCGATCACGGTGCCCGACCCCTTGAGAATCACGACTGCATGCATGCGCTGCGCCAGTTCACGCGCGCTGGCCAGGCGGTCGGCCTGCACCACCGACACCGTCATGCCGAGCATGCGCGCCGCTTCCAGCGGATGCGGCGTGAGCACGCTTGGGGCGCTCCGCTGCGCCAGACGCGCCTGCAGGTCGGGACTGGCGCCGACCAGATTCAGTGCGTCGGCGTCCAGCACCAGCGGGCAGTCGCTGTCGAGCGCCTTGGCCACCAGCCGCATTGCGTCGACCGAGTCGCCCATGCCTGGCCCGAGCACCAGCGTGCGGCCAAACAGATCCAGGTCGTCGGCCGCGCGGAACATGATTTCGGGCTGGCTGCTGTCGTAGCCGGGCGGCGTGTTGAGCGCCGCGACATACACGCGCCCCGCGCCCGCATACAGCGCGCCGCGCGCGGCCAGCACCGGTGCACCGGCCATGCCGTGCGCGCCGCCAATCACGGCGACGTCACCGAAGCTGCCCTTGTGCGAGTTCTGGCGGCGCGCCGTGAAGCAGTGCGCAAACGCCGGCAACCCGTTCATGGCTGCCGTCGTGGGCGTGGCCGCAGCATCCACGCCGAGCGTGTCCACGCGCACCACACCTGCGTGATCGCGCCCGTCGGCAGTGTGCAGGCCCGGCTTGTCGGCGATGAACGTGATCGTGTGCGTGGCGCGCACCGCGATACCGTCCGGGCCGATGACGGCGCCCGTGTCGGCGTCCAGACCGCTCGGCACGTCCAGCGCCAGGATTGGACAGCGCACGGTATCCAGGCCCGCGACGACATCGCGGTACTCGCCGGCGAGCGCGCGGGTCAGGCCGATGCCGAACAAGCCGTCGACGACGAGCGCCCACTGGCCATCGGGCGGCAGCATGTCGAGCCAGCCGACGGTGCCCGAGCGCGCACGTTCGTAGGCGGCAGCGGTTTCGCTCGACGCGTCGTCGTTGCCGTCGCCCGGCAAGTGCAGCACGGTCGCGTTGACGCCGGCTTCGGCCAGGTTGGCCGCCACCTCGAGTGCATCGCCGCCATTGTTGCCGGGGCCGGCCAGCACCAGCACCGCCGCGCCACGCAGGTCGTCCGGAGATGCGCCCGCTGATTCGCGCAATAACTCGAGCGCATAGTCGGCGGCGGCCTTGCCGGCACGGGTCATCAGGGTGCCCGGCGCCAGCGTGCTGCTGGCCGCGTGTTCGATGGTGCGCAGCTGCGCGACGGTGTAGAGAGGGTATGCCATGGTCGTTTGCGTGAATGAGAATGCGACCATTGTCGTGCATTCGCGCCAACGTTGGCGCGCCGTCCGCACTACAATGGCTGCCATCATCTGGTCAGCACAGGGAGTGAGTATGGATTGGCAGTTCTGGATCGACCGTGGCGGCACATTCACCGATATCGTGGGGCGCCGCCCGGATGGGCAGCTCGTCACGCACAAGCTCCTGTCCGAGCACCCCGAACAGTACCGCGACGCGGCCGTCGCCGGCATCCGTCACCTGCTGGGCATCGCGGCAGGTGCGCCGCTGCCGGCGGCCGGCATCGAGGCGGTCAAGATGGGCACCACCGTGGCCACCAACGCGCTGCTCGAGCGCAAGGGCGAGCCGACCGTGCTGGCGATTACGCGAGGCTACCGCGACGCACTGCGCATCGCCTACCAGAACCGGCCACGCCTGTTCGACCGCCACATTGTGCTGCCCGAGCTGCTGTACGCGCAGGTGATCGAGATCGATGAACGCGTCGGCGCGCATGGCGACATCGTGCAGCCGCTCGATGAAGCCGTCACCCGCGCCAGCCTGCAGGGGGCGTTCGACGCCGGCCTGCGCTCGCTGGCCATCGTCTTCATGCATGGCTATCGCTACACGGCGCATGAAGCGGCCGTGGCCAGCATCGCGCGCGCGATCGGCTTCACGCAGGTGTCGGTCTCGCACGAAGTGAGCCCGATGATGAAGCTCGTCGCGCGCGGCGACACCACGGTCGTCGATGCCTACCTGTCGCCGATCCTGCGCCGCTACGTCGACCAGGTGGCCGACGAGCTGCCTGGCGTGAACCTGCAGTTCATGCAGTCCAATGGCGGCCTGACGGATGCACGCGCGTTCCAGGGCAAGGACAGCATCCTGTCCGGCCCTGCCGGCGGCATCGTCGGCATGGTGCGCGCGAGCCGGCAGGCCGGCTTCGAGCGCGTGATCGGCTTCGACATGGGCGGCACGTCCACCGACGTCTCGCACTTCGCGGGCGAGTTCGAGCGCGTGTTCGAAACCCAGGTCGCCGGCGTGCGCATGCGCGCGCCGATGATGAGCATCCACACCGTCGCCGCTGGCGGCGGTTCGATCCTGCACTTCGACGGCAGCCGCTATCGCGTGGGCCCCGACAGCGCCGGCGCCAATCCCGGCCCGGCCAGCTACCGGCGCGGCGGTCCGCTCGCGGTCACCGACTGCAATGTCATGCTCGGCAAGGTGCAGGCCGATTATTTCCCGCGCCTCTTCGGCGCGCGTGGCGATGAAGCGCTGGACGTGGCCACCGTGCGCCGCCGTTTCGACGCGCTGGCGGACGAGATTGGCGCGGCAACCGGTGAACGGCCCGCACCGGAAGCCGTGGCTGAAGGCTTCATCGCAATCGCGGTGGGCAATATGGCCAACGCGATCAAGCAGATCTCGGTGCAGCGCGGCCACGATGTGACCGACTACGTGCTCACCAGCTTCGGCGGCGCCGGCGGCCAGCACGCGTGCCTCGTGGCCGACGCCCTCGGCATGCAGACGGTGTTCATCCACTCGCTGGCCGGCGTGCTGTCGGCCTACGGCATGGGGCTGGCCGACCAGAGCGCGATGCGCGAGCAGGCCGTCGAAGAGCGCCTGGCTGATGCGGTACTGCCGGCACTGGCCGAACGTCTCGGCGTGCTGGGCGAAGCTGCGCGCGCGCAGTTGCAGGCGCAGGGCGTGGCGCCCGAGCGCATCACGCTCGTCGAACGCGTGCACTTGCGCTACGAAGGCACCGATTCGGCGCTGGTCGTACTTGCGGGCGACATGGCAGGGATGACGGCGCAGTTCGAGCAAGCCTACAAACGCCGCTACTCGTTCCTGATGCCGGCACGCGCGCTGATCGTCGAAGCGGTGTCGGTCGAGGCCATCGGGCAGTCCGATGCACCGGCCGAGCAACTGGTGGCGATGACCACACTGGTCGGCGAAGCGGCCCCGCAGGACACCGCGCGCATGTACAGCGCGGGCCGCTGGCACGACACTGGTGTCTACGCGCGCGGCGCGCTGCAGCCGGGGCACGCGGTGCGCGGCCCGGCGATCATCGCCGAAGACAATGCGACCACGGTCGTCGAGCCGGGCTGGGAAGCGCGCGTGACGCCGTATGGCCATCTGGTGCTGCAGCGCGTGGAAGCCTTGCCCGAACGGCGCGCGATCGGCACCACGGCCGATCCGGTGATGCTCGAGATCTTCAACAGCCTGTTCATGTCGATTGCCGAGCAGATGGGCCTGCGCCTGCAGAACACGGCCCACTCGGTCAACATCAAGGAACGGCTGGACTTCAGCTGCGCGATCTTCGACCAGGACGGCAATCTGGTGGCCAACGCACCACACATGCCGGTGCACCTGGGCTCGATGGGCGAGAGCATCAAGACCGTGATGCGCGAGAACGCGGGCCGCATGCATGCGGGCGACGTCTACATCCTGAACGACCCGTACAACGGCGGCACGCACCTGCCCGACGTGACGGTGATCTCGCCCGTGTTCGACGAAGCGGGCGCCGAGATCCTGTTCTATGTCGGCTCGCGCGGCCACCACGCCGACATCGGCGGCACCACGCCCGGCTCGATGCCGCCCGACTCGAGCCACATCGAGCAGGAGGGTGTGTTGATCAACAATTTCAAGCTGATCGACGGGCAGGATGGCGTGCTGCGCGAAGACGCGGCGCGCGCGCTGCTGGTGGGCGCGCGCTACCCGGCGCGCAATCCCGACCAGAACCTGGCCGACCTGCGCGCGCAGGTGGCCGCCAACCAGAAAGGCGTCGAAGAGCTGCACAAGATGGTCGCCCACTTTGGCTTGAACGTCGTGCGCGCCTATATGGGCCACGTGCAGGACAATGCCGAAGAAGCGGTGCGGCGCGTGATCTCGGCGCTCAAGGATGGCAGCTTCCACTACCAGCTCGATAACGGCGCGCACATCGACGTCGCGATTCGCGTGGACACTGCGGCGCGCAGTGCGGAGATCGACTTCACCGGTACATCGGGCCAGCTGCCGAACAACTTCAATGCGCCGTCGGCCGTGTGCATGGCGGCCGTGCTGTACGTGTTCCGCACGCTGGTCGACGATGAGATTCCGCTGAACGCCGGGTGCCTCAAACCACTGAAGGTGATCATTCCGCCCGGCTCGATGCTCAATCCGCACTATCCGGCATCGGTCGTGTCGGGCAATGTCGAAACCTCGACCTGCATCACCAATGCGCTGTACGGCGCGCTGGGCGTGATGGCGGCGGCGCAGGGCACGATGAACAACTTCACGTTCGGCAACGAGCGCTACCAGTATTACGAGACCATCTCGGGCGGCTCTGGCGCGGGCGACGGTTTCAACGGCACCGACGTGGTCCAGACCAATATGACCAACTCGCGCCTGACCGATCCCGAAATCCTCGAATTCCGCTTCCCCGTGCGGCTTGAGCGTTATGAGATTCGTCCGAATTCGGGCGGGGCGGGGCGCTGGCGTGGCGGGAATGGCGGCGTGCGCCGCGTGCAGTTTTTAGAGCCGATGACGGCGGCGATCCTGTCGAACAACCGGATTCACGCGCCGTTCGGCATGGCCGGTGGCGCGGACGCAGAGCGTGGCCGAAACAGCGTCGAGCGCGCCGACGGCCGCATCGAGCAGGTGGGCCATATCGGCAAGATCGACATGGCCGCAGGTGACGTGTTCGTCATCGAGACGCCGGGCGGCGGCGGTTACGGCAAGCCATAGCGAGGGGCAGCATATTGTGGCGCGCCCGCGCGCACTGTATGCTGCACCAGCATCGATTTGCACCACATTATTCACCCTAAGAGAGAAACCATGAAACGTGTACTGACCTGTTCCGCCCTGGTGGCGGCAATGCTAATGACGGTTACCGCCTGCAAGCGCGCCGAAGCACCGGCCACCCCTGCTACTGCCAGCGCTGATAGCACCGCCACCGCGGCCGCACCGGCCGTCGCCTCGCAACAGATCGACACCGTTGTCGGCACCGGCAAGGAAGCCACTGCCGGCGCGACCGCTGTCGTCAACTACACCGGCTGGCTGTACGAGCCGGCGGCGCCGCAGCAGCGCGGCAAGGAGTTCGATTCGTCGATCGGTCGCGAGCCGTTCAAGTTCCAGCTCGGCGCCGGCCAGGTCATCAAGGGATGGGATGTGGGCGTGCAGGGCATGAAAGTCGGCGGCAAGCGCACTCTGATCGTGCCGGCCGACATGGGCTACGGCGCCGGCGGTGCGGGTCCGATTCCGCCAAACGCCACGCTGGTGTTCGAGGTCGAACTGCTCGACGTGCTTTAATTGGCGACCGGCGCCGGCGCTTTTTCGAGCGCTGGTGCTGGTGCCGGTGTCAACGGCGGCGCCACCGACGTCCGGCGCGGCGGAGTCGCCACCGCGTCCTGTTTTGCCCCTGGCGCTTCACGGTCGCGGATTCGGTACCACGCAAAACCCAGTAATTCGTAGGTCGCGTACCACGAGCGCCGCATGCCTTCCGCGCTCGGCAGCCACGCATCGAACCCGTAGTACGGGCTATAGACGAACATCGTTGGCGCCTCGACCACATCGAGCCCTTCGCGCTCGAACACATTGCGTGCACGGTGCATGTGCATCGCATCGGTCACCAGCAAAATCCGTTTGACGCCTGCCGGGCGCAGCAGCACATTGCTGTAGATGGCGTTCTCGCCCGTGTCGCGCGAGCGCCGTTCGATCCACTTGACCGGCACCCCGAAATCCTCGCGCAGCGCCCTGGCCATCGCGTCGGCCTTGGTATATGCCATGTCGATCGTGGCCGGATCGGCACCGCTGCCGCCATTGCCGCCGGTGACCAGGATTGGCAGGCCGGTGCGCCGCTGCAGGTGCGCGCCGTAGCGCAGCCGCGCCAGCGCGGTATGGTCGGGAATGTCGCGGTTGTCGTATTCGCCTGCGCTGCTCAACCGCCCCGCCGCCAGCACGACGATGGCCTGGGCGCCGGCACTTTCGGGCCGCGCGAGCGGCCTGGTCATCTTTTCCAGCGGCCCGACCAGGAAGCTCGATCCGGCATTGCTCGACATGAAGGTCAGCAGGGCCAGCCCGGTGCCGGCGACGATGCGCCCGGCTCTGGGCCGAAAACGCCAGAGCAACAAACCCAGCGCGATGATCAGGAACAGGCTGGTGGGAGGCAGGAAAAGGTTGCGGGGAAGGGCGTTGATTAGGTCGAGCAAAATGGAATGCGAACGGGCCGCTGTAGTAACAATGACATCGACAGTAGACCGTAACTTGTGCAGTGCGTCAAGTTTGCGGCATCAGGCGCGATACCCGGCATTGATTGCGTACAGGAGCAGGGGAACCGCAGCGAAGGCCAGCAGCATGGGCAGCATACCTACCAAGATGCGGCTGCGGCTCATCAGTGGATACTGATGCCGGCGGTGCCGGTAGGAACGGTAACCGACATACGCAGCCACCGGCGGCAGGATGGCCAGCGGCGTGACGAGCCAGAAGATCAGCGCCGCCAGCAGGATCAAAATCAGGGTTTGCAGTTTCATGGTGTCGGGTTTCGTGGCTGGTCGTGGTGGCGCGCGGATCGGGGACCTCGATCAGGTGGCCGCAATACCGTACTTGCGCCGCGCCGCCTGGTATTCCTCGGTCAGCGTCGCCAGCCGTGGATGCTGCGCATCCTGGGCCCGGATGCCGTCCAGCAGACCGGCGGCGGTCTGGCCGAGCGGATGGTCCCAACCCAGTTCGTTGATCTGGCGCAGGATGCCGCCAGCAGTGGCGGCCATCACCTGCAGGTTGCGCGGCGCCAGGTGCAGCGCTTCGCGCAGCGTCTGGACCGCGCCGCGCACGTCGCCCATATTGCGTTTTTCGTCGGCCACGCCCAGCAGGATCTGCGCCTGCGCCTTGAGCTGCTGGTCCATGTTCTCCAGCAGGTCGGTGCGGCCGGCATTCACGAAGACGGTCATTGCCTGGTCGGGCGAGACCCCGCTGCTGGCGTCGTTCACCACGGTCAGCATCACGCCGGCGGCTTGCTCGTCGAGCCGGTGCTCCAGGCAGGCGCGTGCCAGTTCGAGTTTCAGGCCGGAGGACAGTGCATTATTGGCGCGCACCGCCGACACGGCGTTCTGCAGGCCGGCCACGGCGGCGCCGCTGTTGCCGGTCTTGTCGTGCAGGAGCGCGTTGGCATAAGCGTGGCAGGCATCGTAGCCCGGGGCCGCGCGCAGCGTGCGTTCGAGGTCGCGGATCGCGCCGCTGGCCTGCAGCAGGTCGCCGCGCGCCACCAGCGTCTTGACCAGGCTGACGTGGTCTTCGGGATCGCGAAACGCCGAGTAGCGCGCCTTGCCCACAACCTGGCGGAACGACGTCTCGGCCACCGCCATATCGCCTGTGGCCAGCGCGAGTTCGCCCAGCTTGCGCAGGCGCCCCACGACGTGCGGCGAGATGGCCACCGCATCGGCCAGCACGCTCTGGGCCAGTGCCGGCTCGCCGTCCGCTTCGAGGCAGCGCGCGAGCAGGTCGTAGCCGGCCATCAGGCGCGGGTTGGTCGCCAGCAGTTCTTCGAGGATCGCGCGCGCGTCATCACCCTGGCCCAGCGCGAGCAGCGTGCGCGCCAGGCCCAGCGCCGCCCAGCCCAGCGGGCGTTCGGCCAGCACGTCGCGGTAGACGGCGGCGGCCTCGGCATGTTCGCCCAGCGTCGTGTGCAGTTCGGCGCGTACGCGTGCGAGGTCGGCTGCGAAGCGCGGCTGCGCCTGGGCGCCGTTGGCGCACGCGAGGATCGCCTCGCGCAGCCTGCCTTGCGCGGCCAGCTGCCAGGCCGGGAGCAGGGCGCCACGCCGATCGAGCGCGCGCTTGATGCGCGTGCTGATCAACTCCACCGTGAATGGCTTGAGCAGGTAATCGGTGGGGGCCAGTTCGGCCGCGCTCACGACTTTATCGCGCTCGGCCTCGGAGGTGAGCATGATGAAAATGGTCGAGGGCGTAATCAGGCGATGCTGGCGCAGGTCTTCGAGCAGTTGCTGGCCGTCCTGACCTTCGCCGGCGCCGCTGGCCAGGTCGTATTCGCACAGGATGATGTCGAACGCGCGCTGCTGCAGCTGGCGGATCGCCGTGTTGGCATTGACCGCGTGCTCGATTTTGGTGATGCCGGCCAGGCCCAGCATGTTTTGCAGGCTGGTGCGCATGCCCGGATTAGGATCGACCACCAGCACCGCCAGGTTCGCGTTTTCTTGCATCGTCGCTCTCGTCTGCTCTGGCCGCGTACGCCGGACGGCGCACATCGCAAGATTGTCCACCGTTAAGATACCGGCAAGTGCCGAATCGATCAAGGAAACCGACTCGCTGCGTGCGCGGGGTGCCTGCCGGTCGTCGATGGCGGCCCGGCCAGAGGGGGGAGGCTGTATAATACCGGCCTATCTTCCACCCTAGCAGCGACGCTGCATCAACCGACTGTCCAAGCCATGTTGATTCTGCCGGGTTCCAATGCCCTGTCCGCCTTCCGTAGCCAACGCCTCCTGAGCCAACTGCAAGCTGTCGCCCCGTCGATCGCCGCCGTCCAGGGCCGTTTCTACCATTTCATCGACACCAGCGCGCCTTTGTCCATCGACGATACGTCGCGCCTGTCGGCCATGCTCACCTATGGCGAGCCTGCGCCGGAGACCCTGTACGAAGGCGTGACCGAAGCATTCTTCGTCATCCCGCGCCTGGGTACCATTTCGCCGTGGGCCTCGAAAGCGACCGATATCGCGCGCAACTGCGGCATGGGCCATGTCCACCGTATCGAGCGCGGCATCGGCTACACCGTCGTGCTCAAGACCGGCATCCTGGGCAGCAGCTTCGGCGCGCCCAAGAAACTGGCGGACGACGAGCTGCAGGCGGTCATCGGCCTGCTGCACGACCGCATGACCGATACCGTCCTGCGCAACGCCGACGACGCGCAGCACCTGTTCAATGAACTCGAAGGCAAGCAGCTCGAGAGCATCGACGTGCTGGGTCTTGGCCGCGCCGCACTGGTGCGCGCCAACACCGAACTCGGTCTGGCGATGTCGGACGACGAAGTCGATTACCTGAACGACGCCTTCACGAAGGCGCAGCGCAACCCGACCGACGTCGAGCTGATGATGTTCGCCCAGGCGAACTCGGAGCACTGCCGCCACAAGATCTTCAATGCCGACTGGGTCATCGACGGCGAGAAGCAAAGCATCTCGCTGTTCGGCATGATCAAGAACACACACCAGCTGAACCCGCGCGGCACGGTCGTCGCCTACAGCGACAACTCGTCGATCATCGAAGGCGCCACCGTCACCCGGTTCTTCCCGCGCGACGGCGAAGAGTACGGTCCGTCGACAGAGCTCGTGCACACCCTGATGAAGGTCGAAACGCACAATCACCCGACCGCGATCTCGCCATTCCCGGGCGCCTCGACCGGCGCCGGCGGCGAAATTCGCGACGAAGGCGCAACGGGCCGCGGCGCCAAGCCGAAAGCGGGCCTGGCCGGCTTCACGGTCTCGAACCTGGTGATTCCCGATGCCGTGCGGCCGTGGGAAAACGCGTCGGATGTGACGGGCCAGATGCGCTCGGATGCACTGTACGGCAAGCCGGAACGCATCGCCTCGCCACTGCAGATCATGATTGAAGGCCCGATCGGCGGCGCCGCATTCAGTAATGAATTCGGCCGGCCGGTCCTGGGAGGCTACTTCCGTACCTACGAACAAAACGTCGGCGCAGCCGGCGCGGTCTACGGCTATCACAAGCCGATCATGATCGCCGGCGGCATCGGCAGCATCTCGGCCGCGCATACCCACAAAGATGAAATCCCGGTCGGCAGCCTGCTGATCCAGCTGGGTGGTCCCGGCATGCGCATCGGCATGGGCGGCAGCGCCGCGTCGTCGATGGCCACTGGCACCAACACGGCCGACCTGGACTTCGACTCGGTCCAGCGCGGCAACCCGGAGATGGAACGCCGCGCGCAGGAAGTGATCAACGGCTGCTGGCAGCTGGGCGCGCACAATCCGATCATTTCGATCCACGACGTGGGCGCGGGCGGCTTGTCGAATGCGTTCCCGGAAATCGTCAACGACGCCAAGCGCGGCGCGATCTTCAATCTGAGCAAGGTGCCGCTCGAAGAAAGCGGCCTGGCGCCGAAAGAAATCTGGTCGAACGAATCGCAGGAGCGCTACGTGCTGGCCATCGCGCCCGAGAACCTGGCGAAGTTCGCCGCGCTGTGCGAGCGTGAGCGCTGCCCGTTTGCCGTCGTCGGCACCGCGACCGAAGAGCGTCAGCTGCGCCTGATCGACGACGAGCAGGCCGGTGGCCCGAATGCGTCACCAGTCGACATGCCGATGGACGTCCTGCTCGGCAAGCCGCCGAAGATGACGCGTGACGTGCAGCATGTGCAGAACACGTTCCCGCCAGTGGACCTGACCGGCATCGAGCTGGTCGAAGCAGCGCGCCGCGTGCTGCAGAATCCAACCGTGGGCGACAAATCGTTCCTGATCACGATCGGCGACCGCACGGTGGGCGGTATGACGGTGCGCGACCAGATGGTCGGCCCATGGCAGGTACCGGTGGCCGATTGCGCCGTCACGGCAATGGCCTACGACGGCTTCCTCGGCGAAGCGATGGCGATGGGCGAGCGCACGCCGCTGGCCGTCATCGACGCTGCCGCATCGGGCCGGATGGCCGTGGCCGAGTCGATCATGAACATCGCGGCCGCCGCGATCAACGACATCTCGGACATCAAGCTGTCGGCCAACTGGATGGCGGCCTGCGGCCAGCCGGGCCAGGACGCCGCACTGTTCGACACCGTGAAAGCGGTCGGCATGGAACTGTGCCCGGCGCTGGGTGTGTCGATCCCGGTCGGCAAGGATTCGCTGTCGATGCGCACGACCTGGAACGACGACGGTGCCGCCAAGGCCGTGATCTCGCCGGTGTCGCTGATCGTCTCGGCGTTCGCGCCGGTTGCCGATATCCGCCGCTCGCTCACGCCGCAACTGCGGACGGACGCGGGCGAGACAGCGCTGATCCTGGTTGACCTGGGCCGTGGCAAGAACCGCCTGGGCGCATCGATCCTGGCGCAAGTCACGCAGCAACTGGGTGACTCGGTGCCGGACGTCGATTCGCCGGACGACCTGAAAGCGTTATTCGGCGCGATCCAGGCGCTGAACAAGGACGGCAAGCTGCTGGCTTACCACGACCGTTCGGACGGCGGCCTGTTCGCGACGCTGGCCGAGATGGCCTTCGCTGGCCGCACCGGCGTGTCGGTCAACCTCGACATCCTGACGATGGAGAGCGGGCACGGCGCCGACTGGGGCGATGCCAAGAACTGGGCCGGCCAGGTGGCCGAGCGCCGCAACGAAATGACGCTGCGCGCGCTGTTCAGCGAAGAACTGGGCGCCGTGTTCCAGGTGCGCGTTGACGACAAGACGGCCGTCATGAACGTGCTGCGCGAAGCGAACCTGGGCGCCTGCAGCCATATCATCGGCAAGCTCAATGACCGCGGTGCCATCGAATTTACGCGCGACGCGAAAGTCATCTACAACGAACAGCGCAGCAGCCTGCACCGCCTGTGGAGCGAGACCAGCTGGCGCATTGCGCGCCTGCGCGACAATCCGGAATGCGCGGACGCGGAATACGACCGCCTGCTGGACGAGCACGATATCGGCATGACGCCGAAGATCAGCTTCAACCTGGACGAGGATATCGCTGCACCGTTCATCGCGACCGGCAAGCGTCCGCGCGTGGCGATCCTGCGCGAGCAGGGCGTCAATTCGCACATCGAGACGGCGTGGGTCATGCACCAGGCGGGCTTCGCCGCCATCGACGTGCACATGAGCGACCTGATTGCCGGCCGCGCCAAGCTGGACGACTTCCATGGCGTGATCGCCGTGGGCGGCTTCTCGTATGGCGACGTGCTGGGCGCCGGTGAAGGCTGGGCCAAGACCATCCTGTTCAACCCGCAGCTCTCGGACCAGTTCGCCCGCTTCTTCGCGCGCCAAGACACCTTCGGCCTGGGCGTCTGCAACGGTTGCCAGATGATGAGCAACCTGAAGTCGATCATCCCGGGCGCGCAGGCATGGCCGAAGTTCACCCGCAACAAGTCGGAGCAGTTCGAAGCGCGCTTCGGCATGGTCGAAGTACTGGACTCGCCGTCGATCTTCTTCCAGGGCATGGCCGGCACGCACGCGCCGATCGCCATCGCGCACGGCGAAGGCTTCGCCGACTTCTCGCTGACCGGCGACTACGACGCATCGATCAAGGCGATGCGCTTCGTCGACAACCGCGGCCAGGCGACCGAAACGTACCCGTTCAACCCGAACGGTTCGCCGGGCGGACTGACGTCGGTGACGACGGCGGACGGGCGCTTCACGGTCCTGATGCCACACGCCGAGCGCGTCTTCCGCGCCGCCGTGCATTCGTGGGCTCCAGAATCCTGGGGCGACGAGTCGCCATGGATGCGGATGTTCCGCAACGCGCGCAAGTGGGTTGGCTGATCGGCTGACTGATGTAAGAAACGCCTCTTCGGAGGCGTTTTTTTTTGGTGCTGTAGCACAGCCGAGGTGTCACAGCCGGGGTCTGGTCTGACATTCGGACATGTCACAGCCGGGGTCTGGTCTGACATTCGGACACGACCCCAGCCGTAGGGTGGACGGCTCCGCCGTCCACGCGTCCAACGAACATCGCTGCGCCGCGACATCACGCCCGTTTGAACGCGTGGGCGGCATAGCCGCCCACCCTACGGGCCGTCGAGAACGAAGACGCTGTCGCCAGCGCTCGATGATGCGAGCCGCCATTCCAGGCGCGTATAGAATTGCGCGGCTCTGGTGTGCGTCCCGGTGCTGAGTGTCACCCGCCTGAACCCCAGCGAGAACAGCCAGTCCGTTGCCAGCGAAAGCAACTGCTTGCCCAGCCCTTGTCCCTCGAAGCGGGGATCGACGAACAGCGCCCAAATTGATCCGTCGATCCGGTTCGCATAGCTGAACGCGACGATCTCGCCATCGACCTGCGCGACCCAGCCGCGCCCATCCTTTTCCAGAAAATCGGCATACATCTGCGGCGTGATCCGCGTCGGGTCGCGCAGGCGATTTTCGTTCACGGACAACCGGATGCGCGACATCGCCGGGATGTCATGCACACTGGCCTGACGAAAGGTCGGGTGCGACTCCGTCATAACGGGTGGAGCTTGCCCTGCGCTGCGGCTGCAAGCATCTTGCGCACGTCGGTATCGATGCGTGGCATGGGGACATGCTGCAGGACATGCGATGCGAACGCCGGCTGGCCCGTCATCGTGCCGCCGATGCGCACCTTCTCGCCAGACGCCAGTGTCAACCAGTATCCACCGGTCCACTGCGAAAATCCAACGCGGTCGACGTCCCGCCATGCAAAGCGCCCGTTCTTGCCGAAGATCCGGCCGTAGCCCATGCCGGCATCGTCCATCGTGTGCCGTGCGAAGACGTAGTCCGCGATGAGCCACAAGCCCAGCAAGGCCGGGGCGAGCAAGAAAAGTGCGGGCCAGTCCATGGTTGCGGCATTCGGCCTGTAGACAAAAATGGCCGTGATGACGCTGAACATGATGGCGACCACCACGCCGATGACAAATACCTCGGGTGGTTGCGACAATGTCCCGGCAGCGGTTGCCGGCTGCGAGCGCAGGCGGGCGCGGTGCATCCAGCGCCTGAACAGCGCCATGCTGACGAGCCAAAACACGATTTGAAACAGCAGGCCGTACCAGGAATAGGGCATTAGACGTCAGAGTGGAGGAAAGTTCATTAGCATATCAGACTAGCAATATTGCAAAATACACGCATCCTCACGCCCGCCAGCACCGGCAATAAAAAAGCGCTCCCGAAGGAGCGCTTTTCAACCGCAGCCAGCAAATGCTGGTTACTGCACTTTGGCTTTCTTGACCAGGGTCTCGCGATAGGCTGCCAGCTGACGCTGCTGCAGGCCTTCGGTGACTTGCTGCTTGACTTCTTCCAGCGCCGGCACCTTGGCTGCGCGCACGTCTTCCAGCTTGATGACGTGGTAACCGAACTGCGATTTCACAGGCGTTTCGGTGATGGCGCCTTTTTGCAGGGCGACCATGGCTTTGGAGAACTCAGGCACGTAGGTGGCCGCGCTGGCCCAGCCCAGGTCGCCGCCGTTCTGTGCGCTGCCGTCTTTCGACTGCTTGGCCAGTTCATCGAACTTGCCGCCGGCTTTCAGCTTGGCGATGATGCCCTTGGCATCGGCTTCGGAGTCGACCAGGATGTGACGTGCGTGATATTCCTTGTCGCCGATCAGCGCTTTCTGCTTGTCGTACTCGGCTTTGACGTCGGCATCCTTGACCGGGTTCTTCTTGACGTAGTCCGCCAGCATCGCGTTGATGATGATGCTTTGACGGGCGTTGTCGATGGCCGACTTGACGTCGGCGCGGGCGCCGATGTTCTGCTTGTCGGCTTCCTGGATCAATACTTCACGGCTGATCAGGTCTTTCTTGATCGCTTCGCGCAGGTCAGGGGAGTCCGCAGCGCGGCCCTGGGCCACGACCTGCTTGACCAGCTGGTCGACCCGAGCTTGCGGGATTGCCTTGCCATTGACGGTAGCGGCGTTCTGCGCGAGGGCAGGCACGGCAACGACTGCAATCATGGCGAACAACAGGCTGGCTGGCTTCAAAATCATCGTTGAGATCCTATATAAACTCGAAAAGTATCGCCGCAGGCGACGAATGCCGGCGTGCAAAGCGCGCGCCGGCGACAATACATCTTACTGCACCTTTGCCTTCTTGACCATTTGCTCCTGGAAGTCACGCAGCTTCTCTTGCGCGAGCGTCTCGGAGATCTGTGGCTTGACCTGGTCCATCGGTGGTAGCTTGGTCGCGCGGGTGTCGTCCAGCTTGATCACGTGGTAACCGGCATTGGTCTTGACCGGCACGTCGGTAATCGCGCCCTTGGCGAGCTTGGTGAAGCCGGCCGCGAATTCTGGCGGCATCGTGTTCGGGGTGACCCAGTCCAGATCGCCACCGGTGTTGGCCGTGCCGGTGTCCTTCGACGTCTTGGCGACATCTTCGAACTTGGCGCCGCCCTTGATCTTGGCAATGGCTGCCTTGGCATCGGCTTCGGTGCTCATCAGGATGTGGCGGACGTGGTATTCCTTGTCGCCCGTCTCTGCCTTGACCTTGTCGTAGGCGGCCTTGATCTCGGCATCGGTCACCGGGTTCTTGGCGATGTAGTCGCGCGCCAGTGCATTGACGACGATCGACTGACGGGCGCTGTCCATGGCTTCGCGCACTTCAGGCTTCTTGTCCCAGCCTTGCTTGACGGCTTCTTGCATCAGCACTTCGCGGGCGATCAGGTCGTTCTTGACGGCTTCGCGCAGCTGCGGCGTGTCCTGGCCCTGGTTCTGGGCAACGACCTGCTTGACGACGGCGTCGGCGCGTGCCGAAGGAATCGCCTTGCCGTTGACCACTGCGATGTTCTGGGCAAAGGCCGGGGCCGATGCGATGGCAACGAGGGCTAACAGCAGGCGAGCAGGCTTAAAGGTCATGTGTATTCCTGTGACGGGTTTTAACTGGACGAGAGAAGTTCAGGTGGTGTACTTATCTGTTCGATTGTCGGGCAAATTACTTAAAACTGCCTGAAAACCCGCTCTCAGGACAGCTCGGAAGGCGCGATGGCGTTGATGGCCAGAGCGTGGATTTCCGCCTTGTTGATCATATCGTGCACGGCATCATACACAAGACGATGGCGCATGACCAGCTTGAGGCCTTCGAAGCGCGACGACACGATTTTGACCGAATAATGGCTGCCGCCGGAGGCCGCGCCGGCATGGCCCGCGTGCAGGTGCGAGTCGTCGCTGATCTCGAGCAGGGTAGGGGCCAGCTCGGCTTCGAGCTGGGCGCGCATGCGTGGTTCGCGGTCGCTTTTGTCTGTCAGATTGGTCATGCGTCTTCCTCCTTGATGTATTTGTAGAGCATCATCGTCTGAATCATGATGAAGGCAAAGAATATGGCGGTAAAGCCGAACAGCTTGAAGCTGACCCAGGCACCGGTATCGTTATGGAAGACCACGAATGCCATCAACAGGTTCAGCAAACCCATCGCGACGAAGAACGCCATCCAGATGTAGCCGATGCGGTTCCAGAACGGCTCTGGCAGCTTCATGTTCGGTTCCATCACCGAGCGGATCAGGTTTTTGCGGTAAAACACTTGCGCGATGAACAGACCCAGTGCGAATGCCCAGTACAGGATCGTTGGCTTCCACTTGATGAACAGGTCGTCGTGGAAATAGATCGTGGCACCGCCGGCGACAACGATCACCCCCAGCGTCAGCCACATCGCATTGTCGACCTTGCGCCCGCGCGCCAGCAGGTAACCGACCTGGCACACGGTGGCGATGATGGCCACCGCAGTGGCCAGCAGGATCGCCGACTGTGACGGCGGCACGCCGCCGCCCGCAATCAATGGCCCCAGATACTCGACGGCCATGCGATGCGCCCACGCCTGGTTGCTGTCGCCATACTTGTAGACGCCGAAGAACAGCAGGACCGGGAAAAAGTCGAACAGGAATTTCATCGTGCAATCACTCTCAGGCCGGGTCGAACCGCATCGAGGCGGAATTGATGCAATAGCGCAGGCCGGTTGGCGGCGGACCGTCCGGGAACACGTGGCCCAGGTGCGCGTCGCAGACGCCGCAAATGACTTCGGTGCGGACCATGCCGTGGGTGCGGTCGGTTTTCTCGATCACATTGGCCGGATCGAGTGCACGGAAGTAGCTTGGCCAGCCGCAGCCCGAGTCGAACTTGGTGTCCGATTCAAATAGTGGCGTGTTGCAGCAGACGCAGCTATAAATGCCATGCTCATGGTGGTCCCAGAACTTGCCCGTAAAGGCGCGTTCGGTGGCCGCGTGGCGCGTGACTTCGTATTCCATCGGTTCGAGCTTGTTACGCCATTCGGCGTCGGTCTTGGTGACTTTGTCGGTCATGATGTGGTTTCCTCGTGTCTCGTTGGTGTGTTCATGAAGAGCAGCTCACTTCGAGATGCGCAGCCCAATCGGGCGGCAGCTCGGCGTAGGCGGCGTTGTCGGGTTGTTCGTCGAAGGGGTGCTCGAGCACGGCCAGCAGCTTGTGCACGCCACTGAAGTCGCCGTTCTGGGCCTGTTCGATGGCCGTCTGGGCCAGGTAGTTGCGCAGGATGTATTTGGGGTTGACCAGGTTCATTGCCGCGCGCCGGGTGGCGTCCACGCTGTGTTCGCTGCGCAGGCGGGTACGGTAGATCGCCGCCCAGGCGTCGAACGAGGCGCGGTCGATGAACAGATCGCGCAACGGTTCATCCTGCGCGGGCGCATCCACCTGCAGGTCGCCCAGCAGGCGGAAGAACAGCGTGAAGTCGGCGTGGTTGGCCTGCAGCAGCTCGATCGTGTCTTCGAACAGCTTGGCGTCGCCGTCCTGGGTCTCGAGCAGGCCCAGCTTGCCGTGCATCAGGATGTCCATCTGGCGCCCGAACTCGGGTCTGTACACGGCCAAAGCTTCCTCGGCCACCTCGGGTTCGCCGATCAGCGGCAGCAGGGCATTGCCCAGCGCATAGCAATTCCAGTGCCCGACCGGCACCTGGTTGGCGTACGAATAGCGCCCGCCCTGGTCCGTGTGATTACAGATGTGGCGCGCGTCGAACGCTTCCATGAAGCCGAACGGGCCATAGTCGAGCGTCAGGCCCAGGATCGACATATTGTCGGTGTTCATCACGCCATGCATGAAGCCCACGGCCTGCCAGTGCGCAATCATGCGCGCGGTGCGGCGCGTGACTTCGGCCAGCAGCGCCGCGTACGGATTGGCTTCGCCGGCGAGTTCAGGATAGAACTGCCCGATAACGTAATCGGCAAGCGTGCGCAGCTCGTCCTCGCGGCCTTGCGAGGCCCAGTGCTCGAAGGAACCGAAGCGAACAAACGTCGGCGCCATGCGCGCCACGACGGCGGCCGTCTCGAGCGTTTCACGCGCGATGCCTTGCGGCGAGCCGGTCAGGGACAGCGCGCGCGTCGTCGGGATGCCCAGTGCTGCCATCGCTTCGGAACACAGGAATTCGCGGATCGACGAGCGCAGCACGGCGCGCCCGTCGCCCATGCGGGAATACGGCGTGCGCCCGGCGCCCTTGAGCTGGATTTCCATCGGACCGGTCGGGGTGGCGATGTCGCCCAGCGTGATCGCGCGGCCGTCGCCCAGCTGGCCGGCCCAGACACCGAACTGGTGGCCGGAATACACGGCGGCAAGCGGTTGCGAGCGTGGCGCCACCTTGTTGCCGGTGAAAACCTCGACAAAATCGGGGCGCGCGAGATCCTCGACGGTCAGCCCGATCAGGGCGGCCGCAGGTTGGCTGGCCGCGATGAAATGCGGCGCAGGCAATGGCGTGGGCATCAGGCGCGTGTAAAACGCTGGCGGCAATTCGGCGAAGGAATTGTTCAGTGCAAGTTCGTCGGCAGTGATGGCAGTCCTCGTTGGCGTGGTCGGCAATGAAACGATTTTACCCGACCGCGATATTACGCGTGATCGGGCACGCCGGTTCGCGCGCGTTACACCCTGTAACGGCGTCGGTCGGGCAGCACGTGCGCGATGACGCGCTGCATCATCGAATTGCGTTGACGCCGCGCCGCATCGCACATGACACTTTCGACGTTGCTGCTGAGCTTGATAACCCTTGAATCCCGGAGCCCACATGCCTGATTACCCGATGAGTCCCCTGCAAGGCGAGATGATGGATGCACCGCTGCTGGTCTCCGGCATCATCGAATTCGCCGCGCGCCATTATGGCGATGGTGAAATTGTCTCGCGCCGCGTTGAGGGCGACCTGCACCGCTACACCTGGCGCGATGCGGCCGCCCGCTCGCGCCAGTTGGCCAATGCGCTGGACAGCCTGGGCATCGCCATGGGCGACCGGGTGGCCACGCTGGCCTGGAACGGCTACCGGCACCTGGAACTGTATTACGGCGTCTCGGGCTCCGGCGCCGTGCTGCACACGATCAATCCACGCCTGCACCCGGAGCAGATCGCCTATATCGTCAACCACGCCGACGATCAGGTGCTGTTCTTCGACCTGACCTTCCTGCCGATTGTCGCCGCACTGGCGCGCATCTGCACGGGCGTCAAGGCCTGGGTGGCCCTGTGCGACAGCGCGGCGCTGCCACGTGATACGGGCATCGACACGCTGCTGTGCTACGAAGACCTGATCGGCGCGCACAGCGATGTCTATGCGTGGCCGCAGTTCGATGAGCGCTCTGCCGCCAGCCTGTGCTACACGTCCGGCACGACCGGCAACCCGAAAGGCGCGCTGTATTCGCACCGCTCGACGGTCCTGCACGCGTACGCATCGGCCATGCCGAATGCGCTCAATGTCGCGTCGCGCGACGTCGTGCTGCCGGTGGTGCCGATGTTTCATGTGAACGCGTGGGGCTTGCCGTACTCGGTGCCGCTGTCGGGCGCCAAGCTCGTGTTTCCCGGTCCTGCGCTCGATGGGCGCTCGCTGTACGATTTGTTCGAAGGGGAGGGCGTGACGTTCTCGGCGGGTGTGCCCACGGTCTGGCTGGGCCTGGTCAATCACGTGATCGAGCACGATCTGGCGTTCTCCACGTTCCGCCGCACGGTGATCGGCGGTTCGGCCTGCCCGCCGGCATTGATGGACACGTTGATGGACCGTTTTGGCATCGAGGTCGTGCACGCCTGGGGCATGACCGAGATGTCGCCGCTGGGCACGGCCTGCACGCTGAACAGCGCGCACCAGGCACTGTCGCCGGAGGCGCAGCGCGCCGTGCTGCGCAAGCAGGGCCACGCTATCTATGGCGTCGACATGAAGATCGTCGACGATGCTGGTACCGAACTGGCCTGGGATGGCGTGACGTACGGCCATCTGCTGGTCAAGGGGCCGTGGGTCGTCTCCGGGTACTTTCGCGAAGAGGGCGGCAATGTGCTGGTCGATGCCTGGTTCCCGACGGGCGACGTGGCCACGATCGATGCCGACGGCTATCTGGCGATCACGGACCGCAGCAAGGACGTGATCAAGTCCGGCGGCGAATGGATCGGCACCATCGACCTGGAAAACGTGGCGATGGCGCATCCGGCCGTGCTGCAGGCGGCCTGCATCGGCGTCGCGCACCCGAAATGGGACGAGCGTCCATTGCTGGTGGTTGTGCGCCGGCCTGGCATGGACGTCACGCGCGACGCGTTGATCAGCTGGTTTGACGGCAAGGTCGCGCGCTGGTGGACGCCGGACGACGTCGTGTTCGCCGACAGCCTGCCCGTCGGCGGCACCGGCAAGATCCAGAAGAACCGCTTGCGCGAAACGTATGCGCAGCATCGTCTGCCATCGGCGCAGGGCAGCGAAACATAGCTGTGCGCCGCATTTCACGCCGGGCGGGTAAAGTTGTGTCACTTTTAACAATCTTCTACTCACAGGAATTCCCATGCGCCTGCTTATCGCCCTCATCCTTCCCTGGCTGACGTTCTTCACGATCGGCCGTCCGATTGCCGGCGTCATCTGCCTGATCCTGCAAATGACGCTGGTCGGCTGGCTGCCTGCCGCGATCTGGGCCGTGTACGCGCTGAACGAGTACAAGACCGACAAGAAGATTGCCCAGGCCAGCCAGCGCGGTCAATTCTGAGTGGGTAGGCAGCATCCTGGCTTGCCCGAATAACACGTTCGTTCGTTTATTTGCGGTATAGTTGGCAGCTCGGTCATTCCCACTTTCAGGAGACGAAATCGACATGAGCGCCGACTACCAGGTGCACGGCAGCGTTGCCGTCATCACGCTGAACAATCCCCCCGTCAACGGCCTTGGCCTGGCCACCCGCACGGCAGCCGTTGCCGGCATCCGGCAGGCCGAAGCCGACCCGGCGGTCACGGCCATCGTGATCACCGGCGCCGGCAAGGCATTCTCGGGCGGTGCCGACATCCGTGAGTTCACGTCGCCCAAGGCGCTCACCGAGCCGACGCTGCACACGCTGATCGCGACTGCCGAAGGCGCGGCCAAGCCGGTCGTTGCAGTAATCCACAGCGTGTGCATGGGCGGCGGACTTGAGCTGGCGCTGGGCTGCCACTACCGCGTTGCGGCGCCAGGCGCGCAGATCGCGCTGCCCGAAGTCAAGCTTGGCCTGTTGCCCGGCGCGGGCGGCACGCAGCGCCTGCCGCGCGTGCTGGGCCTGGACAAAGCGCTCGACATGATCCTCACCGGTGCGCCGGTCGTGTCCGACAAGCTGGCCGATACGGCGCTGTTCGATCGGGTTTTCGATGCAGGCGTCGACATTCTGCCGGCCGCCGTCGCGTTTGCCGAATCCATCGCCGCCGTCCGGCCGCTGCCAAAAGTACGCGACCGCGCCGTCGCGCACCCGGACGCCGCCGGCTTCCTGGCACAGGCCCGTGCCCACGTCGATGCGATGGCCGGGCCATTCCCGGCGCCGCGCGAGTGTGTCGAGACGGTCGCCGTGTCGGTCACCGCTGACTCGTTCGAGGCCGGCTTGCAGTTCGAGCGCGAACGCTTCATGCACCTGACCACGACCCCCGAATCGAAGGCGCTGCGTCACGCATTCTTTGCCGAGCGCGCCGCCGGCAAGGTGCCGGGCGTGCCTCCCGACACCCAGCCACGCCCGATTGCCAGCGCGGCCGTGGTGGGCGCCGGCACCATGGGCGCTGGCATCGCAATGAACTTTGCCAATGCCGGCATTCCGGTGATCATTCTCGAGACGAAGCAGGAAACCCTCGACAAGGGCCTGGCCGGCATCCGCGCCGTGTACGAACGCAGCGTCGCCAAGGGCAAGCTGACGGCCGACAAGCTGGCACAGCGCATGGCCTCCATCACCGGCACGCTGTCGTATGACGCGCTGGCGCAGGCTGACATCGTCGTCGAAGCGGTGTTCGAGGACATGCAGGTCAAGGAGCTGGTGTTCCGCGAGCTCGATAAACTGATGAAGCCGGGCGCGATCCTGGCCACCAATACGTCGTCGCTCGACGTGAATCGCATCGCCGCGTTCACGGGCCGGCCGCAGGACGTGATCGGCCTGCATTTCTTCAGCCCTGCGCACGTGATGAAGCTGCTCGAGATCGTGCGCGGTGCGCAGACCGGGGCCGATGTGCTGGTCACGGCGCTGGCGCTGGCGAAAAAACTCAAGAAGACGGGTGTGGTCTCGGGCGTCTGCGATGGCTTCATCGGCAACCGCATGCTCGAGCAGTATCTGCGCCAGGCGTACGACTTGCTGGAAGAAGGCGCGCTGCCGGAGCAGGTCGACCGTGCGATCGAAGCGTTCGGCTTCGCGATGGGGCCATTCCGCATGAGCGACCTGGCCGGCAACGACATCGGCTGGCATATCCGCAAGCGGCGTGCGATCGAGTCACCAGACTTTGCTTATTCGAAGCTGCCGGACCGCTTGTGCGAGGGGGGCCGCTTCGGGCAAAAGACGGGCGCGGGCTGGTATGACTACCAGGCGGGCGCGCGGGCGGCAACGCCCTCAGGCACCGTCGACGCGATGGTGACGCAGTACTCGGACGAGATCGGGGTCGAGCGCCGCGCCATCCCGGACGCTGAAATCGTCGAGCGGCTCGTGTATGCGCTGGTCAATGAGGGTGCCAAGATCCTCGAAGAAGGCATCGCATTGCGGGCGTCCGACATCGACATGGTCTACCTGAGCGGCTACGGCTTCCCGCTGCACCGTGGCGGCCCGATGCTGTATGCCGACATGGTCGGCTTGCCGGCCGTGCTGGCGGCAATCGAAGGCTTTGCCCGTGGGCGTAATGGCGAGGCGTGGACGCCGGCGCCGCTGCTGGTGCAGCTGGCTGCGGCGAACGGCGCGTTCAACGCCTGAAGAAAACGCGCATGATGCGTGGGAGGCGGCGCCTGCCACGCATCATGGTCACTGCTGAATCACTAGTCGTTCGCGTAGATATTGTTGTCCTTGGTCTCCCGCACGAACAGCGCACCGATCACGACCGTGGTCATGGCGATGATGATCGGGTACCACAGGCCGTAATAGATATCCCCCTTGAACGCGACCAGTGCAAAGGCCGTCGTCGGCAACAGCCCGCCGAACCAGCCATTCCCGATGTGATACGGCAGTGACATCGACGTGTAGCGGATCCGGGTCGGGAACATCTCGACCAGCATCGCCGCGATCGGGCCATACACCATCGTCACGTACAGCACGAGGATGAACAGCAGCACGACCAGCATCGGCTTGTTGATCGCGGCCGGATCGGCTTTCTCCGGATAACCCGCGCTGGCCAGCGCCCCGGTGACCTCTTTCTTGAGCGCCGCTTCGCTGGCCTTCGAGGCATCGTTGAAGTTCAGGTTATCCGGCGTCATGACGGCGTTGAACGACTTGAACTCGGTCGTGCCGATCTTGATGGTGGCGACGGTGCCGGCGGGCGCATCGATGCGGTTGTAGCTGACCGAGGCGGCCGTCAGCATGCGCGTGGCGATGTCGCACGATGACGGGAACTTGCGCGTGCCCGTCGCATCGATCTGGAAGCTGCAGGTGGCCGGGTCGGCCACGACGAAGACGGGCGCGGTGCGCAGCGCTGTTTCCAGTGCCGGATTGCCGTAGTGCGTGATGGCCTTGAAGATCGGGAAGTAGGTCGCCGCCGCAATTGCGCAGCCGCCCAGGATGATCCACTTGCGGCCGATCTTGTCCGACAGCGCGCCAAAGATGATGAAGAACGGCGTGGCCAGCAGCAGGGCGATGGCGATCAGGATGTTGGCCGTCGGATCGGCAATTTTGAGCGTCTTGGTCAGGAAGAACAGCGCGTAGAACTGGCCCGTGTACCAGACCACGGCCTGGCCCATCGTCAGGCCGAGCAGCGCCAGCAGGGCGATCTTGGCGTTCTTCGGTTTCAAAAAGGCTTCCGACAGCGGCGCTTTTGACGTCTTGCCTTCGGCCTTCATCTTGGCAAACGCCGGCGACTCGTTCATCGACAGCCGGATCCAGACCGAAATCCCCAGCAACACGACCGAGATCAGGAACGGAATACGCCAGCCCCAGGCCTGGAATTCTTCTTCACCGATCAGGGTGCGGGTACCCAGAATGACCAGCAGCGACAGGAACAGGCCGATCGTCGCGGTGGTCTGGATGAAGGCCGTGAACAGCCCGCGCTTACCATGCGGCGCATGCTCGGCCACGTAGGTCGCCGCGCCGCCATACTCGCCGCCCAGCGCCAGCCCCTGCAGGATGCGCAGCGAAACGAGGATGATCGGCGCAGCGATGCCGATCTGCGCGTAACTGGGCAGGATGCCGACGAGGAAGGTCGACGCGCCCATCAGCAGGATCGTGATCAGGAACGTGTACTTGCGGCCGATCATGTCGCCCAGGCGCCCGAACACGAGCGCGCCGAACGGGCGCACGATGAAGCCGGCGGCAAAGGCCAGCAGCGCGAAGATGAAGGTGGTGTTGGGGTCGCCAATGAAAAACTGCTTGGCGATGATCGTGGCGAGCGAACCGTACAGGTAGAAATCGTACCATTCGAACACGGTGCCGAGCGAGGAAGCGGCAATGACCTTGCGCTCTTCCTTGGTCAGGCCGGCAGTGGTGGTGGGGGGTACGGCGCCGACAGTGTTGCCGGGTGAGATTGCCATGGCTTGTCTCCGTTCATTGTTTTGTGTTTAAGCGGAAAGGCTGATTGTTGGTCAGCCAACCCAATGTGCGCCTCGAACCTTACGCGAATCTTGCAAAATGGGTAGGCCAAAGCCCGTGCTGTAAATATGTTTTTCGTACGGTTTTGGCGAACGATCGTGCTCTCGCTATACTGGCTGTGAGGGGCACGCAACGCTGCCCACAACACCGACAACAGGAGCGCGAATGATCAAGCACATCGTCATGTGGAAGCTGAAAGAAGAGGCCGAAGGCGCGGACCGTGCAAGCAATGCACGCGAGATGAAACGCCGGCTCGACGAATGCGCCGCAATCGTCCCCGGCATCATCACCTTCGAAGTCACGCTGGCCCAGGCCGACCTCGAAGCGACCTACGACGTGGTGCTGTATTCCGAGTTCGCCGACCGCGCCGCGCTGGCCGCGTATATCGCGCATCCGGTGCACCAGGCCGTGGTGCCCTTCATTGGCGCGATCCGCGAAGGTCGCCAGTGCATGGATTACGAAATCTGACCACGCCGTGCTGACCGGAGGCCGTATGCGCACCACGCAGGAACTGTTTTCACTGGAGGGCAAGACCGCCATTGTCACCGGCGGCTCGCGCGGGCTCGGGCTGCAGATGGCGCAGGCGCTGGGCGAGCAGGGCGCGCGCCTGATTCTCACCTCGCGCAAGCAGGACGAACTCGACGCCGCCGTCGCCCGGCTGCACGACTTGGGCATCAAGGCGAGCTGCTTTGCGGGCGATTTGTCCGACCCGGCGCACGCAACAAGCCTGGTCGAGACGGCGCTGGCGCGCCTGGGCCACGTCGATATCCTGATCAACAATGCCGGCGCCACCTGGGGCGCGCCGGCCGAGGATTATCCGCTCGAAGCGTGGGACAAGGTGATGAACCTGAACGTGCGCTCGGTCTTCCTGGTGGCGCAGGCGGTCGGCAAGCTGTCGATGATCCCGCGCCGTTACGGGCGCATCGTCAATATCGCGTCGATTGCCGGCCTGTCGGGCAACCCGCCTGATGCAATGCAAACGATTGCCTACAACACGTCCAAGGGCGCGGTGATCAACTTCACGCGCACGCTGGCCGGCGAATGGGGCCGCCACGGCATCACGGTCAATGCGATCGCGCCCGGTTTCTTTCCATCGAAGATGACCAAGGGCGTGCTGGCCGCCTATGGCGCCGACAGCCTGGCAGCTGCGGCGCCGCTGGGACGGCTGGGCGACGACGAAGACCTGAAAGGCGCGGTGGTGCTGTTCGCCTCCGACGCCGGCAAGCACATCACGGGACAAATACTGGCGGTCGATGGCGGCGTCACCGCTGTCTGAGCGCCGTCTGAGCGCTGTCTGAACGCACGGTCAAAGGACAAGACGATGGATGATTTCAAGGGCAAGATCGCAGTCATCACGGGCGCGGCCAGTGGCATGGGCCGCGAGTTCGCCACGATGGCCGCGAGCCTGGGCATGAAGCTGGTGCTGGGCGACGTGCAGCGCAAGCCACTCGAGAAAGCGGCCGAGGAACTGATGGACGGCGGCGCCGAAGTCATTGCGATGGTGTGCGATGTGCGCAAGAGCGCGCACGTGCAGGAGCTGGCCGATTCGGCGATGGCGCGCTTCGGCGCGGTGCACCTGGTGTTCAACAATGCCGGCGTTGGCGCTGGTGGCCTGATCTGGGAAAATTCGAAGGAAGATTGGGAGTGGGTGCTGGGCGTGAACCTGTACGGCGTCGTCAACGGCGTGCGCGCGTTCATCCCCGTGATGCTCGAATGCGCGGCGAAGGATCCCACGTACCGGGGCTATGTCGTCAACACGGCGTCGATGGCGGGGCTGATCAATTCACCGGCGCTGGGCTTGTACAACGTGTCCAAGCATGCGGTGGTGGCGCTGACCGAAACGCTGTATCACGATCTCAAGCTGGTCGATGCACCCATCGGCACGTCGGTGCTATGCCCGTACTTCATTCCGACGCAGATCGCCCAGTCGCACCGGCACCGGCCCGATGAACTGCGCACCGACGAGATCATGACGGCGAGCCAGATGGCGGCGCAGGCGCTGACCGAGAAAGCCGTCGGCTCGGGCAAGGTGTCCGCAGCGCAGGTTGCACAACTGACGTTCGATGCAATCCGCGCCGAGCGCTTCTATGTGTTCTCGCATCCGCAGGCACTGGGCACCGTGGCCGAGCATGCCGATGCACTGGTGCATGGCCGGCAGCCGCCCGATCCGTATGCGGCCACGCCCCATCTGCGGGATATCCTGAAAGCGGGGCTCAAGGGACGACGCTAAGCGGCCGACCCTTTACCGCATCAAGCCACGGCTTGCTCGCCCGGCACCACGACGCGCTCGTGCAGGTCGGGCGCGCCGTTCAGGTACAGCTTGACGACCGTTGACGTGCGCGTGCCGTATTCTTCCGACTCGATGCAGACCGACGACAGCATCCGCTCCATCTCGAGCGGCACACCGGTTTCCGGCAGGCGCAAGTCCGGTGCGCGCGTCGTGTCGGCCAGCATTTCAAAGTACGCGTCTTCCGGCGCGCCCTGACACAAGAGGCTCGCGAACTGCGCTTTCGTGCGCAGTACCTTTGGCCACGGTGCGTCGAGCAGACCATTCGAGATACCGTAGATCCGGCCGCGCTCGAGCGGTTGGCCGTTGCGCGGATCATGCTGGCCGCGGTTCGAGTACCAGTACAGCGTCTCGCCATCACCCAGCACCAGGTTGTAGCCGTTGTAGTGGTCCGGTTGCGCCGCGAGTTGGGCGACATAGGCGCCCGCATCGAGATCGCCGGCCAGGTAGTCGGCCACCAGCGCGCCGCGTGTCGGCGCATCGGGCTGGCGTTCACCCGGGCTGCGGATATTGGTCAACGCAGCAAAGCGCGGGCCGTTGGCGCCCGTGGTGGATACGCCCATCCAGCTGCCGCCGCCCTGCAGGTCGCGCCCGGCGATCACGTGCGGATGCTCGGGCCAGGGCGCCGCGGGCAGGGCCGGGCGGTCATAGAATTCATCGCGGTTGGCGGCGGCAATCACGGGCACGCCAGGGACGACGTGCCATGCAAAGACGATCAGGCACATGGCGGCAACTCCGTAAAGACTTCGACACGGCGCGGGCCGGCCAGCAGGGATTCGAATCCGGCTTCGTCGACGGCGCGCGCGAGCGCGGCGTCAAAGCCGGCGGGGACGGACGGGTAGACTTCCATCCAGGTTTGCAAGCCATCCTGGTTGCCGGGCCGGCGCTTGAGTTGTACGCTCACGCCTTCGCTGGCGACGAGGGCCGCCTGCATCGCGCGCACTAGCGGGGCCAGTTGCGCGGTGTCGGCGTCGCGCACCTTGTAATACACGTACAGGTCGGAGACGGACAGATCGGCCATCGTCAGTCGTCGATCGCGTCGAGGCTGTAAGGCATCGGCAGGAAGCTCACGCGTGCACCAGTGGCCGAACCCAGGCGCACTTCTTCCGTCATCTGCGCCAGCTTGATTTCGATCAGCGCGTCGGCGCCACCGATCCCGTTGGGCGCGACGTTGACAACCATGCCGCATGGCTGGCTCGGGTCGAGGGGCGAAAAGACTTCGTCGCCGGCGCGTGCGCCCGCGTCGTCAATCCGGGCCAGCGCCGCGCGGCGCTTGATCTTGCCGAGGTACTTGGTGCGTGCGACGATTTCCTGGCCGGGGTAGCACCCCTTCTTGAAATTGACGCCGCCCAGCAGCTCGAGATTGATCATCTGCGGGACGAACTGTTCCTGCGTGGCCGGGCCGACCTGCGGCTCGGCCGCGTGGATCGTCGCCAGTTGCCAGGCCTGGTCGCCGCCGACGGCGAGCTGCGTGCCCAGCGCGGACAGCGCAGCGCTGGCCGTCTCGGCCGACGTGAGCCACAAGTAGCGCGGCGCGCCGAACGCATCGTTCAGGCGCAGCACGGTGCCGAACGCGCCATCCGTTTTGGTCATCGGCGTGGACGGCAGCGTTGGCACGATCTGGCCGAGCGCCGCTTGCGCACGGGCGCCGCCCAGGCCGAGCACCGTGGCGAATGGCGCCGCATCGGTTGCATCGACGAGTTTGGCCTTGGAGCGCATGACGAACATCGACAGCCGTTTCTGCAGCGGCGCCTGGATCGCGCGCGGCAGTTGCAGGTACACGGCATCATTGTTACGCCACATCAGGAAGCTCGCCTGCAGGCGGCCCTTCGGCGTGCAGAAGCCTGCGAAGCGCACGTCCGTCGCCGTCAGGTGCTCGACGTCGTTGGTCAGTTGCGTATGCAGGAATTTCGCAGCGTCGTCGCCGCTCACAGCGATCAGGCCCTGGTCGCGTACGGTCGCGATGAAGCCGGCGGTAACGTCGTCGAGCGTGAGCTGCGGGCCTGTGTCGGCGACCTGCGTAGCTACGGCTAGGTCATCGTGAGCCGGCACCGGCGAAGGCGTGTTCTGGATGTCTGTCTGGGTCGTCATCAAAATCCGCTTATATTTAGGCAATTAGGCTTTATCATTACGGCCTCATTATAGAGTTGTGTGGAAAATCGCGCCGGGCGCGGTCCATTTCGCACGTTGACCGCGCAAAGACATGGCACTGATAAAAAAATTACTCGTTACCGGCGTCATCGTTTCCGTCGCCGCCGCCAGCGGCTTTGCCTGGTGGACCAAGCAGGCCTTGCCCGTCCCCGGCGCGCCCATCGAATTTTCGATCAACCCCGGCAGCGGCGTGGCCGCCAGCGCGCAGCAGATGGCCGCCGCCGGCGTGCCCGTCAACCCGACGCTGTTCGTGCTGCTGGCGCGCCTGACCGGTGATGCAGGGCGCATCAAGGCCGGCAGTTACGAGCTCAAGCCGAACACGTCGCCGCGCCGCCTGCTGTCGCAACTGGTGCGCGGCGAGTTCGCGCAAGAAGCGGTGACGATCATCGAAGGCTGGAGCTTCAAGCAGATGCGCCAGGCGATCAGCAGCCACGCGCGCCTCAAGCACGATACCGTCAAGCTGACCGACGCCGAACTGATGGCCAAGATCTCGACCGAGTACAAGGATCCGGAAGGCCTGTTTTTCCCGGATACCTATCTGTTCGCGAAGGGCTCGTCCGAGATCGAGATCTACCGCCGCGCGCACCAGGCCATGCTGGCCCACCTGAACGAGGCCTGGGAAAAGCGCAACAAGGAACTGCCGTACAAGACGCCGTACGAAGCGCTGATCATGGCCTCGATCGTCGAGAAGGAAACGGGGCAGAAGAGCGAGCGCACGATGATTGCCGGCGTGTTCGTCAACCGCCTGCGCACCGGCATGCTGCTGCAGACCGATCCGACCGTCATCTACGGCATGGGGGACGCCTTCGTTGGCAAGATCGCCAAGAAGGACCTGCTGACCGACACGCCGTACAATACCTATACGCGCGGCGGCTTGCCGCCCACGCCGATCTCGCTGCCCGGCCTGCAGTCGCTGCAGGCGGCGCTTGCGCCAGCCGAGACGCCGGCGCTGTATTTCGTCTCGCGCGGCGACGGCACCAGCCAGTTCTCCAGCAATCTGCCGGACCATAACCGCGCCGTGAATCGCTACCAGCGCGGGATCACCACCCAATGACAGAAGGTTGTTCCATGCAGGGCAAGTTCATCACGTTCGAAGGCATCGACGGCGCCGGAAAATCGACCCATATCGGTTTCGTCACCGATTTTCTCGCGGGGCGCGGCAAGACCGTGGTTGCCTCGCGCGAGCCGGGCGGCACGCCGCTGGGCGAAAAGCTGCGCGACGTGCTGCTGCACGAAACGATGCATCTCGAGACCGAGGCGCTGCTGATGTTCGCCAGCCGCCGCGAGCATATCGCGCAGGTGATTGCGCCGCAGCTGGCGCAGGGCCACTGGGTGTTGTCGGACCGGTTTACCGATGCCAGCTTCGCGTACCAGAGCGGTGGCCGGGGCCTGTCGCGCGAGAAGATGGAAGCGCTCGAGGCATGGGTGCACCCAGCGCTGCAGCCTGACCTGACGCTGCTGTTCGACGTGCCGCTGGAAGTAGCGCGCGAACGGCTCGCGGCCTCGCGTACCCTCGACAAGTTCGAGCGTGAGCAGGCGGAGTTCTTTGCCCGGTGCCGCGCCGAGTACCTGCGCCGCGCCGCGCAGTTCCCAGGGCGCTTCGTCGTCATCGATTCGACGCGCAGCATCGAGGCGATCCAGCGCGAACTCGCAGATGTCCTGGAGCGCCTGCTGTGACGATGTATCCGTGGCAGGGCGCCGCCTGGACCCAGTTGCAGGCGCTGCGCGCGCGCATGCCGCACGCGATCCTGTTCCACGGCCCGGCCGGCACCGGCAAGGCCGATTTCATCGAGGCGTTTGCCCAGGCGCTGCTGTGCGAGAACGCCCGGCCTGACGGCCAGGCGTGCGGCGTCTGCGCATCGTGCGGCTGGTTCGCCCAGCACAACCATCCCGATTACCGCCGCGTGCGGCCCGAAGCACTCGAAGACGAACCGGGCGCGGGCGACGAAGAAGGCGACGGCGACCGCAAATCGAAGTCGACCAAGGCGCCGTCGAAAGAAATCAAGATCGAGCAGATCCGCGCGCTGGCCGACTTCATGAATATCTCGACGCACCGCCAGGGCTTGCGCGTCGTGGTGCTGTATCCGGCCGAGGCGCTGAATACACCGGCCTCGAACGCGCTGCTCAAGACGCTGGAAGAACCGCCGCCGGGCACCGTGTTCCTGCTGTCGTCCAATAGCCTGGACCGGCTGCTGCCGACGATCCTGTCGCGCTGCCGCAAGTTTGCGCTGCCGATGCCGTCGCACGACGACGCGCTGGCGTGGCTCAACGCGCACAGCGTGCCGGATGCCGACAGCTGGCTGCGCGAGCAGGGCGGCGCCCCACTGGCAGCGCTGGCCGCGTCGGCGCACGGCAGCCGCGAAGAACTCGACGTGCTGCTCGCGTTTCTGGCGCGACCGGCGCCGGATGCGGCGCTGCGGGCGGCTGACAAGCTGGCCAAGGCCGAGCTGCCGGCATTGGTGGCCTGGACCCAGCGCTGGCTGTACGATGTATTCTCGTACAAATTGTCGGGCAAGATCCGGTACTACCCGCGCTATCAGAAAGAGCTGGCGGCGCTGGCCGGCAGGGCGCAGACGAACAACCTGCTGCGCGCGATCAAGGCCATGAACGAACGGCGCGCAGTGGCCGATCATCCGCTGTCGGCAAAATTATTTGTCGAGGACATGCTGCTTGAGTACACTGGCTGCTGTACATGAGAGGACCACGATGAGCGCCAATCCGCCAGATGCCACCGCAGCCCAGGCCCCGCGGCCGTCCGTGCTGTCGCTGGCGATCAAGGAGAAAGCGGCGCTCTATGCGGCCTACATGCCGTTTCTGCGCAATGGCGGCATGTTTGTCCCGACCAGCAAGCCATACCAGATCGGTGACGAGATCTATCTGATCCTGGCGCTGATGGACGATCCGAATAAATACCCGATTGCCGGCACCGTCGCCTGGATCACGCCGGCGGGCGCCAACAACAACAAGGCGCAAGGCATCGGCGTGCATTTCCCGGCCGACGAATCGGGCCAGCGCGCCCGCCAGCGTATCGAAGAAATCCTCGGCGCTGCGCTGCGGTCATCGCGCGCTACCCATACGTTGTAACTAACCAAATTTTGTAACTAACCCATCTTGCTGCATGCCTTCCTACGTCCATCGCCTGGCACGACGCGATGACCTGCCGGTCATCGTTGATATCTATAATTCCACCATCGCCTCGCGCGACGTAACGGCCGATACCGAACCGGTGTCGGTGCAGTCGCGCGAAGCCTGGTTCAACGAGCACACGCCCGACCGGCGTCCGTTGTGGGTGATCCACGATGCGCTCGATACGAGCGAACAGCCGGCGGTCATTGGCTGGCTGTCGTACTCGAACTTCTATGGCCGGCCGGCGTATTCGGGCACGGCGGAAGTCTCGATCTATATCGCCGAAAGCGCGCGTGGCCAGGGCCTGGGGCGCTACTGCCTGGAGCTGGCGATTGCGTTCGCGCCCGAGGTCAAGGTGCACACGCTGCTGGGCTTTATCTTCGGCCACAATGCGCCGAGCCTGGCGCTGTTCGGTAAATACGGGTTCGAGACCTGGGCCAACTTCCCGCGGGTGGCGAACCTCGATGGGATCGAGCGCGATCTAATCATTCTGGGCAAGCGGGTGGCTTGACCACGACCGTGGCGCCCGTGCTGTGGCAGGGCGCCTCGCGTACAATGGCGGGATGTTTATCGATTCCCACTGCCACATCAATTTTCCGGAACTGGCCGCCCGCATGCCCGAGGTGCTGGCCAAGATGGCCGAGAACCAGGTCACGCATGCCCTGTGCGTGTCGGTTGACCTGCCGGACTTTCCGCAAGTGCTCGCGCTGGCCGAGCAGTATCCCCATATCTTCGCCTCGGTCGGTGTGCATCCCGACTACGAGGACACGCCCGAACCGACCGTGCAGCAGCTGGTCGACCTGGCGGACCATCCGAAAATCGTCGCCATCGGCGAGACGGGCCTGGATTACTACCGCCTCAAGGGTGACCTCGAATGGCAGCGCGAGCGCTTTCGCGTGCACATCCGCGCCTCGCGCGAAACGCGCAAACCGCTGATCATCCATACGCGCGCAGCCAGCGAAGACACGATCCGCCTGATGAAGGAAGAGGGCGCCGGCACTGACGCCGGTGGCGTGGCGGGCGTGATGCATTGCTTCACCGAGTCGCTCGAAGTGGCGCAGGCGGCCATGGAACAGGGCTTCTATATCTCGTTCTCGGGCATCGTCACGTTCAAGAGCGCCAAGGATTTGCAGGCGGTAGCGCTGGCGGTGCCGCTCGAGCGCATGCTGATCGAGACCGACTCGCCGTATCTGGCGCCGGTGCCGTTCCGTGGCCGGATGAACGAACCGGGCTATGTAGCGCACGTGGCCGAGTACATCGCCACGCTCAAGGGCGTGTCGCTGCGCGATGTCGCGGCGCAGACAAGCGAGAACTTCTTCAACCTGTTCCAGACAGCCAGGAGCTGACGCATGCGGATTGTTCGTTCGATGGCGCGCCTGTGCGCGGCCGGTGTGCTGAGCGTGGTGGCCGTCGGTGCCATCGCTGCCCAGGCGCCCAATGAAAAGCAGGTGTCGTCGTTCTTCCGCGCCGTGCAGATGGACGATGCGAGCACCGTGCGCAAGATGGTCGGTACGGTCGTCAACGCCAACGAACTCAATCCGCTGGGTGGCGAGCCGGCACTGGTGCTGGCGATCCGCGAAGGCTCGGCGGCGGTCGTGCAGGATCTGCTGGCCCATCCGGGCACCGACCTGGAACGCAAGGCGGTCAACGGCAACACGGCGTTGATGATGGCAGCGTTCAAGCGCGATGGCGACACGGTGCGCGCGCTGCTGGACAAGGGCGCGAAGGTCAACCAGCCCGGCTGGACCGCGCTGCATTACGCGGCCGCGAGCGGCGACGCCGCGATTGCGCAATTGCTGATAGAGCGTGGGGCGAAGCTCGATGCGCTGTCGCCACTCCCGTCTGGCGCGGTGACGCCGTTGATGATGGCAGCGCGCGAGGGGCAGGACGGGATCGTGCGCCTGTTGCTGAGCAAGGGCGCGAACGCGGGGCTGAAGAACACTGAAGGCTTCACCGCCGCCCAGCTGGCCAAGCAGGCCGGGTATGACAAACTGGCCGGATTATTGTCCGGCCGCTGATGGGTGGCGAAACGCGTCGGGATTGAATTGGACGTTATTTGCCCCTCACCTCGAGAGATTGCGCGCAGGAAATAGTATCCATAATAGTCCTACGGTCCCACAACACAGGACGACGAGGATAATCATGCTGAACGAACGCGAAATCGAAAGCTGCTACCTGGGGCAGTTCATTCCAGTCCACTACCATCACAATATGCTGATGGACCAGAACCGGATGCACAGCTTCAAGTCCGCCATCCACTACTCGGTCTTCCCCGGCGCCAAGGTGCTGGAACTGGGCGGCGGCACGGGCGTGCTGTCGTTCTTCGCGGCGCAGAAAGCGTCGAAAGTCTATTGCGTCGAATACAACCCGGACATGGTACGTGAAGCGCGCCGCTTCCTGGCCATGAACCCGAACGGCCACAAGGTCGAAGTCGTCCACGCCGACGCATTCGATTACCTGCCACCGGAGCCGGTCGATGTCGTCATCTGCGAAATGATCCACGTCGGCATGCTGCGTGAAAAACAGGTCGAAGTGATCGAGTCGTTCAAGCGCCGCTACCTGGCCAAATTCGGCGGCCCGCTGCCGCTGTTCATGCCGGAAGCCGTCATCATGGCCGTCCAGCCACTCCAGCAGGAATACGACTTCGACGGCTTCTACGCCCCGATCGTCCAGTTCCAGGAAACCGGCGTCGTCCAGCCGGGCACGATCGAGCTGTCGCAGCCCGCCGTCTACAGCATCATCGACTTCGGCCAACCGGTCGACAGCCTGATCGCCTGGGAAGGCTCGGTCCTGATCGAACAGTCCGGCACACTGAACGCCATGCGCTTCGTGACGAAAAACGTCCTGGCCATCGTGCAGGAACAAGCCACCACGATCGACTGGCTGAACCACTACATGACGCTGCCGCTGTACACGCCCATCACCGTCAAAGCCGGCGACCTGCTGCGCCTGTCCTTCGCCTACCGCGCCGGCGGCTCCATCCCGTCCCTGCAAGCCTCGATCCAGGCCGACGTCGTCACCCAGACCGTCACCGAGCAAATCCCAGAATACGCCTAACCCCAACCAGGGTCAGTGTCGAATTGTTTGACAACTTCAGTTAATCAATTACCCAATAATTCGACTCTGACCCCAATTGATGGGTCATTGCTCGATGGATAAATAGGGTCAGTGTCGAATTGTTTGCCAACTGCAGTAAATCAGTTGCTCAATAATTCGACACTGACCCTAATTGTTTGGATTTAGCCATGTGGCTATTCTTGCGCCGTTTATCGGGATGGGCGACCGTTCGTGGCGGCGAAATGACCGTGCGTCGGATAAGGGTGGCCTGTTGAAGATGGTGGCCGGTAAAGTGCCTTCCTGTTCAATGTGGAGGCAATATGCTGAGTTTTCTGGTGTGGGTGCTGCTGTTGACGGTGTGCTGGCCGATCGCGTTGCTGGCGCTGCTGGTTTATCCCATTGTGTGGTTGTTGCTGTTGCCGTTCAGGTTGCTGGGGATTGGTGTTGATGCCGTGTTCAGTCTGCTCAAAGGCATTGTCATGCTGCCGGCGAGGGTGTTGGGGCAGCGGCCGGGTCACTGATAACGTTATGGCATCACTGAGTGTTGGGCAATTAACAGACGCTTCGCGCGCGATCTTCTACTGTGAAGGTGCTCGCTTTCATTCGAAAGCAAACATTAAATAGAGGAAATAATATGCGCCTGGATATCTACCGCCGAGCTGAACATGATGGCAAGTTTTCGTACCTGGCCGTGCCGGAATCGAAAAGCATTCCTGAAGAAGCTACCAACACCGATTGGGAAGTCGAAGCCCAGGGTTACGAGGTGGAAGACAATGCCGATGCCATCAAGGATTTCGACATCGAACACCTGAGCGACCAGATCGCCGAAAAAGGGTATGCGATCACGTCGGTGACGCACTAAGATGTTCCCGGCGGGCCATCAGGCCTGCCAACATCTCTTCATCGGCAAGCGCGCAATTCGCGCCTTGCCGATGCGCCGGCCTCTCTCCCTGAGAACCTGGCCCGCCCGCAACGGCCCCATAGCCGTTGTGGTATTCTGCGTCCTTGATCAAGCAAGCCAGCCACGCGATGGACTGGGACGGAGGATGGTATGAAGTGGGTTGTTGTCGGTTTTTACGTGTTATCGATCCTGCACATCCATTTCCGCGGCCGAGTCCGTCTACCGTTTCGTCGCCAGATTTTTGATCACTCGTCGTTCATGGCGCCGATCAATATCTTCATGCACAAGTTTTCGCGCGTACCCAATACGCCGTTTACGCCGCTCTCCGAATTCCCCGAACTGGCCCGCCTGCAAGAAAACTGGCCGATCATCCGCGCCGAAGCCGAGAGCATGCTAGCGCTGAAAAAAATCAAGGCGGCCGAGCAGAACGATGACGCCGGTTTCAACTCATTCTTCAAGAATGGCTGGAAGCGTTTTTACCTGAAGTGGTACGACGCAAGCCACCCATCAGCCGAGCGCCTGTGCCCGCAGACCTATGCATTGCTGCAGTCGATCCCATCGGTGAAGGCCGCGATGTTCGCCGAGCTGCCACCGGGCGGCAAGCTCAATCCGCACCGCGATCCGTTCGCCGGCTCGATGCGCTACCACCTCGGCCTGGCCACGCCGAACGATGACCGCTGCTTCATCGAAGTCGATGGCGAGCGCCACAGCTGGCGCGATGGCCAGGGCGTCGTGTTCGACGAAACCTATATCCACTGGGCGATCAACGGCAGCGACAGCGACCGCATCATCCTGTTCTGCGACGTCGAGCGTCCCATGCGCTATCGCTGGATGCAAAGTGTGAACCGCTGGCTCGGCCGCAACCTGATGACCGCTGCCGCATCGCCTAACGAAACGGGCGACCAGGTCGGCCTGGTCAGCAAGCTGTTCCGCATTTCGTTCTACATGGGCCAGTACCGCCGCCGCTTCAAGGCGTGGAACAAGACCGCCTACAACATCACGCGCGTGGCGCTGGTCGTCGCACTGGCCGCATTCATTTACTGGATCTGACCCGCTCCCGACAGCGCCGGTACTAAGACAACACGACAAGCCATTGTAGCGAAACCGGCATCTTTGCCGATCTCGCTACAATGGCTTTTCTGTTTTCACCTATCGGAGAAGTCCATGGCAAAAGTACTGGTTCTGTATTACTCGACCTACGGTCATATTGAAACGATGGCCAACGCAGTGGCCGAGGGCGCGCGCGGTGCCGGTGCAACGGTCGACGTGAAACGCGTCCCTGAAACCGTCCCCGAAGACATCGCCAAGAACGGCCACTTCAAGCTGGAGCAGGCTGCGCCCATCGCCAAGGTGGATGAGCTGGAACACTACGACGCAATCATCATCGGCGCGCCGACGCGCTATGGCCGTATGCCGAGCCAGATGGCGGCCTTCCTCGACCAGACCGGCGGCCTGTGGGCGCGCGGCGCCCTGAACGGTAAAGTGGGCGGCGCCTTCACCTCCACCGCCACCCAGCACGGCGGCCAGGAAACCACGCTGTTTTCCATCATCACGAATCTGATGAATCTGGGCTTGACCATCGTTGGCCTGCCATACAGCTACCAACAGCAGATGACGCTCGATGAAGTCGCGGGCGGCAGCCCGTACGGTGCGACAACGATTGCCGGCGGCAAGGGTGAACGTCAGCCGAGCGAAATCGACCTGGGCGGCGCGCGCCACCAGGGCAAGCTGATCGCCGAGACCGCCGCCAAGCTGTTCGGCTGATCGGGCGGGTGCTATCACCATGACCGATCTCTCCGCATTCCCCATCACGCAACGATGGCCGGCGCAGCATCCGGACCGGCTGCAGTTGTATTCGATGCCGACGCCAAATGGTGTCAAGATTCCGATCATGCTGGAAGAGGTCGGTCTGCCGTACGAAGTGCACAAGGTTGACTTCGCCAAGGACGACCAGCATTCGCCGGCCTTCCTATCCCTCAACCCGAACAACAAGATTCCGGCGATCATCGACCCGGATGGCCCCGGCGGCCAGCCATTGCCATTGTTCGAGTCGGGTGCCATCCTGATCTACCTCGCGGACAAGACTGGCAAGCTCATGCCTCAGGACCCGGCCGCGCGCTATCAGGTCATGCAGTGGGTGATGTTCCAGATCGGCAGCGTGGGGCCGATGTTTGGCCAGCTCGGTTTCTTCCATAAGTTTGCCGGCAAGGACTATGAAGACAAGCGCCCACGCGACCGCTATGTCGACGAGTCACGCCGCCTGTTGGGCGTCATCAATGGCCAGCTGGCGCAGCACGCCTGGATCGCGGGCAACGACTTCACCATCGCAGATATCGCGATCTTCCCTTGGATCAATGGGCTGCTGAATTTTTACGAAGCAGGGGATCTGGTCGGCATCAAGGACTTCCCGCACGTATCGACCGCGCTCACCAAATTCCTCGCGCGCCCGTCCGTGCAAAAAGGGCTGAAGATCCCGGCGTAATCAAGCCGGCCAATCCGCCTCAGTAAGGGCTGGCCGTCGGCCGCACGATCAGCTCGCTGACATCCACGTCGGCCGGCTGATCGATCGCAAACCCGATCGCCCGCGCAATGGCGTCCGGCTTGATCGCCACCTTGCGAAACTGGCGCATTGCGGCGCGCGCAGCAGGATCCGAGATCGACTCGGCCAGGTCCGACTCCACGACGCCAGGCGACACCAGCGTCACGCGGATCGCGCCGCCGACCTCTTGCCGCAAACCCTCGGTGATGGCCGCCACGGCAAACTTGGTGGCGCAATACACTGCCGCTGTCGGGCTCACCGTATACGCGCCGATCGAGGCGATATTGATGATCTGACCGCTGCCGCGCGCCTGCATGCCGGGCAGCACGGCGGCGATACCGTGCAGCACGCCGCGGATGTTCACGTCGATCATCTGGTTCCACTCGTCGATCTTCAATGCGTCGAGCTTCGACAGCGGCATGACGCCGGCGTTGTTGACGAGGACGTCGATCCGGCCATGGCAATCGAGCGCGAAGTCGGCAAACGCCGTCATGCTCTCCATGCTCGTGACGTCGAGGCGGGCGACGTCGGCAGTGCCGCCGGCCGCGCGGATGGCGCTTGCCAGCGTTACCAGTTGTTCGACACGCCGCGCGCCGAGAACGACGCGGTGGCCCTGCGCGGCAAGAAAACGGGCGGTGGCTTCACCGATACCGCTGCTGGCGCCCGTGATGAGGATGACTTTCGATGCGTGTTCCATGCTGTGCTCCCTGGTGTGTGATCAGTGGCGTCAGTATGGACAGGACCCGCGATGCTGCCCATGCCGAAACCTCGGCATCGATTGCACGATCCTCCGAAAATGAATAACGGCGCCCGCAGGCGCCGTTTGGTTGGCAACAATCAGCCGGCAGCAACCGGTCAGGCCCGCGGCCGCTGGCGATGGAACGTCAACGGCGTGTACGACACGGCCGATGGCGGCGGCTGCTTCAGGATGTTCGAGCGCATCGCACCCACCACGTGCATTTCGCACGGTTTGCAATCAAAGCGCAGCGTGTAGCGGTCTTCGCCGCTGACCAGCGTCATCGGCTCGGCCTTCACCTGGCCCTGCACACCTTGCACGCCCTTGGCCTGTTTCGGGCACAGGTTGAACGAGAAGCGCAGGCAGTGCTTGGTGATCATCAAGGAGACTTCGCCGGCTTCCTCGTGCGATTCGTACGCAGCATCGATCAGCTGCACACCATGTTTCTGATAGAACGCGCGTGCCTTGTCGTTGTAGACATTGGCCAGGTAGCTCAGCTGCACGTCCGGATACACCGGCGGCGGCGTGGTCGCCGACTTGCGCTCGGGCCGCTGCCAGGCGGCCAGACGCGCCGCTTCATGCGCCGCGATGGCGTCGCGCCGCAGCGCATTGATCGCCGCGCTTGGCACGAACCACGGCTGGCTCAGCTTGAGCTCGACGTGACCCGCTTCGAACATCGTGTTGCCGAGTTTGGCAACGCTCGAGCGCAGTCCAGCATCCGCCTGCGCGGCCTGCGTCGCCGGCTGCAGGGCAATTGCCGCCGCTGCATGCGACGCGATGCCGTCCTCGTCGATGATGTCCAGGCGCAGGCCGTCCGGCTGTTCGCTGAGCACCAGCTCCAATGCCACCTTGCGCTCGGACGATTTCTTGTTGAGCGTTGCTTCCCAACCGTGGTCGCGGTTGCGGTGGATGACGGTACCGACCTTCAAGCCGGCCAGCGTCTGCATCGGCTCGTTCGGGTAGACGCGCCAGCGCTGGCCATCGGCCTCGTCGCCCAGCTTGTCGGCCTTGTTGGCCTGGATGCCGACCGTGTCGCGCTTGTACATATAGTTCAGGCCGTCGCCGTTGGCCATTGGCGCGCTGGTCACGACATCGAAGCTGTCGCCATTCAGGCGCGCCACGATGCCCAGCTCCACGCCCACGTATTTCGGCGAATCGAACGCGCCGATATCGGTCAGGCGGCCCTGCGCGAAGTACTCGGTATGCCCGCGGTGGAAGTTCTTGTCGACATCCGGCGTGAACATCACGCGCGTGCGGCCGCTCGAGGCGCGCACGAATTCCGGCCGCTGGTCCAGCAGTTCATCGAGCAGCAGGCGGTAGTGGGCCGTGATGTTTTTCACGTAACCCATGTCCTTGTAGCGGCCTTCGATCTTGAACGAGCGGATGCCGGCATCGACCAGTGCGCCCAGGTTGCGGCTCTGATCGTTGTCTTTCATCGACAACAGGTGCTTGTCGAACGCAACCACGCGGCCCTGGCCATCGCTTAGCGTGTAGGGCAGGCGGCAATTCTGCGAGCAGTCGCCACGGTTGGCCGAGCGGCCGTTGTCGGCGTGCGAGATATAGCACTGGCCCGAGTACGCCACGCACAGCGCGCCGTGTACGAAGTATTCGAGCGGCGTGTCGGTCACCTGATGGATCTTGCGGATCTGCTCGACCGTCAGTTCGCGCGCCAGTACCAGTTGCGAAAAACCGACGTCGGCGAGGAATTTCGCTTTCTCTGGCCCACGAATGTCGCACTGGGTACTGGCATGCAGCTGGATCGGGGGCAGGTCGAGCTCGAGCAAGCCCATGTCCTGGATGATCAGCGCATCGACACCGGCCTCGTACAGCTGCCAGATCTGCTTGCGCGCCAGCTCGAGTTCGCTGTCGTGCATGATCGTGTTCATCGTCACGAAGATGCGCGCCCGGTAGGCATGCGCGAACTGCACGAGCCCGGCGATGTCCTCGAGCGGGTTGCTGGCATTGTGCCGCGCCCCGAATGCCGGGCCGCCGATATAGACGGCATCGGCGCCGTGCAGGATCGCCTCGCGCCCGATCTCGGCGGTTTTGGCGGGCGAGAGCAGTTCAAGCTCGTGGGCTAGCAATGACATGGGGAATCCTTCGATGCGAAGACCGGGATTATAGCCAGTCAGCGCGCTGCCGTCATGTGCCGCGACGTTGCGGCGCCCGCCGAAGCTGAAGGATGTTAGCGCAATCCCAAGCGTTGCTGTGCTAACATCAAGCCCATTTCCCTGGCCTTGAAAACAATCCTGACATGAGTAAAGTGACGCTCGACAGCATCCGTGAAGCGATGGAACACGGCAAGCCAACGATGGTGGACGTCGCCAAGCTGGCCGGCGTCTCCGCCATGACGGTCTCGCGCGTCATGAACGGGAAAACCCTGGTGCGTGAAAGCACCCGGCGCAAGGTCGCCGATGCAGTCGCCGCATTGAACTATACGCCGAACCAGGAGGCGCGCAATCTGGCCGGTTCCAAGCCCATCCGTGTCGGTTTCTTGTACAGCAACCCGAGCGCTGCGTACCTGAGCGAATTTCTCGTCGGCCTGCTGAACCAGTCGGGCCTGAACAATGTCCAACTCTTCGTCGAGAAGTGCGAGGCGGGCAACCACGAAACCGAACACACGCAGCGCCTCATCGACAATGGCCTCGATGGCGTCATCTTGCCACCGCCACTGTGCGACAGCGAAGCCGTGCTGGGTTGCGTCGAACGCGCCGGCATTCCCGCCGTCGTCGTCGCGTGCGGTTCGCCCGCACCCGGCCTGGGGGCAGTGAGCATCGACGACTACGATGCGGCCCACTACATGACGCGCCACCTGATCGCCCTTGGCCACCAGCGCATCGGCTTCATCGTCGGCCACCCGAACCAGAGCGCCAGCGCGCGTCGGCTCGATGGCTATCGCGCTGCGATTGCCGAAATGAACGCCGACGCGGCTGACGAACTGGTGGTGCAGGGGATGTTTACCTACCGTTCGGGCCTGGACGCGGCCGAGCAGTTGCTCGCGCTTGCCGAGCGGCCGACGGCGATCTTTGCCAGCAACGACGATATGGCTGCCGCCACGGTCGCCGTCGCCCATCGGCTGGCGCTGGACGTGCCGGGCGATCTCACCGTGACCGGTTTCGACGATACCGCGCTGGCCACCACCATCTGGCCCGAACTGACCACCGTGCGCCAGCCGATTGCCGAGATGGCGCGCGAAGCAGTGCAGGCCCTGGTGCGGCGCGTGCGCGCGATGCGTGAAGAAGAGCCGGCCGAGCCCGAGCAGACGCGCATGGACTTTGTCCTGGTGCGGCGCCAGTCTGACGCCGCGCCACGCGTGCGTCCGCCGGCGCGCTTGCCTGCCGCAGCGCGCAGCCTCTGACAAGATACCGTCCCGGCCTCTGGAGGGGCAGGGACCATCTCCCGGCACGGCTGCGAACACTGTATCCATTCCCGTTCCCGCCCCCCTGCAAGCATTCCAATAATTCGTTGACAACCGTCCGAGCAGAAGTTTAGACTGCAATGGTTGCGCTAACAATTCTGTTAAAGGATTGTTGTGACGCACATTAAAATAATCAAAAAGCATCAGGAGACGACCATGCAAGACCCGCACACCTGGCTGCCCGCCGGCGTGGCTGCAGCTACGCTTAGCCGCGCGCCTTCCCGTCACACCTCCTGAGTACCGGTTTGTCCCGGCTGCACAAGCCACGCTGCTTCGCATCCTTCAGCGTGCCCGCCAGGACCCGTCACCACGAACGAGAGAAAACATGACCGCATCTTCCGTCAATGCGCTACCTGACGCGCTACCCGGCGCGCTACCCGCTGACATCGCGTCGGCCCTGCTGGTTGGCCGCGTCTGGCGCCCGGCGCCGATCGATGGCCCGGCAGTCGTCGCCGTGCGCGCCGGCCGCTTGATCGACATCACCCGCCACGCAGCCACCGTCGCCGACCTGTTCGAGCGCGACGCCGCCGACATGCTGGCGATCGTCAAGAGCGCCGCGGGCGACGACCTGGGCGACGCTGCCAGCCTGCTGCAGGCCGCGCTGGACGGTGGCCTGGGCGAGGGCGGCGTTCAGCTGCTCGCGCCATGCGACCTGCAGGCCATCAAAGCCGCCGGCGTGACGTTTGCTGTCAGTCTGCTCGAACGCGTCATCGAAGAGCAGGCCAAGGGCGATCCTGCCCGCGCGTCGGCATTGCGCACGGAGCTGCAGGCGACCATCGGCACCAACCTGGCCGAGATGGTGCCGGGTTCCAGCGCCGCGATGCGCCTGAAAACGGAGCTGAGCGCGCGTGGCCTGTGGTCGCAATACATGGAAGTGGGCATCGGCCCCGACGCCGAAGTCTTCACCAAATCGCAACCGATGTCGTCGCTGGGCCATGGTGCGGTGGTCGGCCTGCACCCGTCGTCGCACTGGAACAACCCGGAACCCGAGATCGTGCTGGCCGTGAACAGCCGCGCCGAGATCATTGGCGCCGCGCTGGGCAACGACGTCAACCTGCGCGACATCGAAGGGCGCAGCGCGCTCCTGCTTGGCAAGGCCAAGGACAACAACGGCTCGTGCGCCATCGGCCCGTTCGTGCGCATTTTTGATGGTGACTTTACGCTCGACACGCTGCGCAGCTGCGAAGTGAGCATGCTGATCGAGGGCGCGGACGACGGCTTCACGCTGGCCGGTTCGAGCCGCATGCGCGAGATCAGCCGCGACCCGCTCGACCTGGTCGCCCAGACCTGCGGCGCGCATCACCAGTATCCGGATGGCTTCATGCTGTTTCTGGGGACGATGTTCTCGCCGATCAAGGACCGCGGCGCGGCCGGTGGCGGCTTCACGCACCATCCGGGCGACAAGGTCACCATCTCGACCCCGGCGCTGGGCGCCCTGGTCAACACGGTCGGCCGCAGCGACACCATCGCGCCCTGGACCTTCGGCGTGCGCGCGCTGTACCAGAACCTGGCGCGGCGCGAACTGCTGGCAGGCCGTCCAGCATGACCCCTCCTGACGGCGCGCCCCACGTTTCGCTACACGTTTCGACCCCCGATCCGCTTCAAGATAACCACGAGTTCACGATGCACGATTCAACACCAGATTCCACCCCCGCCGCACTGGTCTACGCGACCTATCCCGACCTGCGCGACAAGCGCGTCGTCATCACCGGTGGCGGCACCGGCATCGGCAGCGAACTGGTGACGGCATTTGCCGGCCAGGGCGCGCAGGTCTGGTTCCTCGACATCGCCAAAGAAGCGTCGACTGCGCTGGCCGACTCGCTGGCCGGTTCCGCGCACAAGCCGCGTTTTTTGCCATGCGACCTGACCGACCTCGATGCGCTGGCCGCGACCTTTGCCGCCATCGAGGCGGAGGCTGGTGGCCTCGACATCCTGCTGAATAACGCGGCCAACGACGACCGCCACGGCATCGACGACGTCACGCCCGACTATTGGGAAAGCCGGATGGCGGTCAATCTGCGCCACACGTATTTCTGCAGCCAGGCAGCAGTGGCGATGATGCGCCGCCAGGGCAGCGGCGTGATCCTCAATTTCGGCTCGATCTCGTGGTACCTGGCGTCAAACCAGCTGTCGCTGTACATGATGGCCAAGGCGGCGATCGAGGCGATGAGCCGCGGCCTGGCGCGCGACCTTGGCGCCGAGAACATCCGCGTCAATACGGTGATTCCGGGCGCCGTGCGCACGCCGCGCCAGCAGGCGCTGTGGCACACGCCGGAAGAAGAAGCGCGCATCCTGGCCGGCCAGTGCCTGCCGCAGCGCGTCGAGATGCAGGACGTGGCGGCGCTGTCGCTGTTCCTGGCCTCGAACAACGCGCGCCGCTGCAGCGGCCGCGAATACTTCGTCGACGCTGGCTGGTACGGCGCATGAGCGGCGCCGTGCACTGTCTGTGGGACGTCAAGGCCACGCTGGGCGAGGGCGCCTTGTGGGATGCGGTCCGGCGCAAGATCTGGTTCGTCGACATCAAGGGCCGCCGCATCCACTGCTGCGATGAAGACGGTAGCGGGCGCCAGAGCTGGGATGCGCCGTCGCAGATCGGCTTTCTCGCGCCGAGCGACGACGGCGGCATGGTGTGCGGGCTCGAAGATGGCCTGTACCGCTTTGCCGAGAACGATGGCGCGTTCATCGCGCTGGCCCGCGTCGAAGCCGACTTGCCGGGCAACCGCTTCAACGATGGCCACGTCGATGCAGCCGGCCGCTTGTGGTTTGGCTCGATGGACAATGGCGAGAGCGAGGCCACCGGCACGCTGTACCGCTTCGACGGCGCCGGCCAGCCGGCACGCGCGATGGACGCCGGCTACATCATCACCAACGGTCCGGCCATCAGCCCGGACGCGACCACGCTGTACCACACCGACACGCTGGCGCGCACCATCCACGCGTTCGACCTGGGCCCGGACGGCGCGCTCAATGGCAAGCGCCTGTTCGTCACGCACGAAGGCAGTGGCCATCCGGACGGCATGGCAGTCGACGCAGAAGGCTACCTGTGGGTCGCCGTCTTCGGCGGCTGGCGCATCGATCGCTATGACCCGCAGGGACGCAAGGTGGATGAGGTGCGATTCCCATGCGCGAACATCACCAAGCCGGCCTTTGGCGGCGACGATCTGCGCACCGTGTATGCCACCACCGCGCGCAAGGGTTTGAACGAGGCCGATCTGCTCGCGCAACCGCTGGCCGGTGGCCTGTTCACGTTCCGTGCCGATGCGCCGGGCCTGCCGCAACATGCGTTGCATCTGTAACGCGCACTGGAGAATCACCGCATGACCAAGCAATCCACCTTCCGTTTCCGCTCGCAGGACTGGTTCGACAATCCGGAGCGGATCGACATGACGGCGCTGTATCTCGAGCGCTTCATGAACTACGGGATCACGCCCGACGAACTGCGCTCGGGCAAACCGATCATCGGCATCGCCCAGAGCGGCAGCGACATCACGCCGTGCAACCGCATCCACCTGGAACTCGTCAAGCGCGTGCGCGACGGCATCCGCGACGCCGGCGGCATCCCGATGGAATTCCCGCTGCACCCGATTTTTGAGAACTGCCGTCGCCCGACCGCCGCGCTGGACCGCAACCTGGCCTACCTGGGTCTGGTCGAGATCCTGCACGGCTATCCGATCGATGCGGTGGTGCTGACGACCGGCTGCGACAAGACCACGCCGGCTCAGCTGATGGCCGTGTCGACGGTCGACATGCCGGCCATCGTGCTGTCAGGCGGCCCGATGCTCGACGGCTGGTTCGACGGTGAACTGGTGGGTTCGGGCGCCGCGATCTGGAAGGCGCGCCGCCAGCTGGCGGCCGGCTCGATCGACGAACAGAAATTCATGAACATCGCCACCGCCTCGGCCCCGTCGGCCGGCCATTGCAACACGATGGGCACGGCGTCGACGATGAACGCCGTGGCCGAAGCGCTGGGCATGTCGCTGACCGGTTGCGCCGCGATTCCCGCACCATACCGTGAGCGCGGCCAGATGGCGTACGAAACGGGCCGGCGCATCGTCGGCCTGGCGATGGAAGACGTGCGCCCGTCGAACATCCTGACGCGCGACGCGTTCCTCGATGCGATCGTCGTCAACGCGGCCATCGGCGGCTCGAGCAATGCGCAGCCGCACATCATGGCCATGGCGCGCCATGCCGGCGTGGAGATCTCGACCGAGGACTGGATGACCTACGGTTACGAAGTGCCGCTGCTGCTGAACATGCAGCCCGCCGGCAAATACCTGGGCGAGCGCTTCCACCGGGCTGGCGGCGTGCCGGCCGTGATGTGGGAACTCGATCAGGCTGGCCTGTTGCGTTCGGATCGCCTGACGGTGACCGGCAAAACGCTGGCCCAGAACATCGACATGCTTCAGACGATGGACCGCGAGATGATCCGCCCGTTCGCCGATCCGCTCAAGGAAAACGCGGGCTTCCTGGTCTTGAAGGGCAACCTGTTCGATTTTGCGATCATGAAGACGAGCGTGATTTCGCCGAGCTTCCGCGAACGCTACCTGGCCACGCCGGGCGCCGAGAACTGCTTCGAGTGCAAGGTCGTCGTGTTCGACGGCTCGGACGACTACCATGCGCGCATCAATGACCCTGCGCTGGGCATCGACGAGCACACGATGCTGGTCATTCGCGGCGCCGGTCCGATCGGCTGGCCCGGTTCGGCCGAAGTCGTCAACATGCAACCGCCCGATGCGCTGATCAAGCGCGGCATCAACAACCTGCCGACGCTGGGCGACGGGCGCCAGTCGGGCACCTCGGACAGCCCGTCGATCCTGAATGCGTCGCCCGAAAGCGCGGCCGGCGGCAACCTGGCGCTGCTGCACACGGGCGATATCGTGCGCGTGGACCTGGTGCATGGCCGCTGCGACGTGCTGCTGTCGGACGCCGAACTCGAAGTGCGCAAGCTCGATACGCCGCCGGCGATCCCGCCAAGCCAGACACCGTGGCAAGAGATCTACCGCGCCACGGTGGGCCAGCTGCACACGGGCGCCTGCATGGAACTGGCCTTGCCGTACCGGGCCGTGGCCGGCGCGATGCCGCGGCATAACCACTAAACCGCAGTTTGTACGATGACTAAAAGTGGCATAAATAGCCATTCTTGAGCAGAATGTCGGAACTTCGCCTGGACGGTACTGTCCAGGCGTCGAAAATACACTGGAGACAAGCATGAAAAAACTCATCACGGCAGTCGGCATCGGTTGCGCAATGCTGTTCGCATCCGCCCCGGCCATGGCCGACGCCAAGAATCCGAAGATCGGCTTTTCGATCGACGACCTGCGCCTGGAGCGCTGGACCCGCGACCGCGACTACTTCATCGGCGCGGCCGAAAAGCTGGGCGCCAAGGTGTATGTGCAGTCGGCCGACGCCAGCGAGCAGCGCCAGATCGCCCAGATCGAGAACCTGATCTCGCGCGGCGTCGACGTGCTGGTCATCGTTCCGTACAACGCGACGGTGCTGAACAACGCGATCCGCGAAGCCAAGAAAGCCAAGATCAAGGTGCTGTCGTACGACCGCCTGATCCTCAATGCCGATGTCGACGCCTACATCTCGTTCGACAACAAGGCCGTTGGCGAACTGCAGGCGCAGTCGATCGTCGCGCTCAAGCCGAAAGGCAGCTACTACCTGCTGGGCGGCGCGCCGACCGACAACAATGCCAAGATCCTGCGCGAAGGCCAGATGAAGGTGCTGCAGCCGCTGATCGACAAGGGCGACATCAAGGTCGTTGGCCGCCAGTGGGTCAAGGACTGGAGCCCGTCGGAAGCGATGGCCATCATTGAAAATGCGCTGACCGCCAACGGCAACAAGATCGACGCCGTCGTGGCTTCGAACGACGCCACCGCAGGCGGCGCGATCCAGGCGCTGTCGTCGCAGAAGCTGGCCGGCAAGGTCCCGGTCTCGGGCCAGGACGCTGACCTGGCCGCCGTGCGCCGCGTGATCGCCGGCACGCAGTCGATGACGGTCTACAAGCCGCTGCGCAATATCGCCACCAGCGCCGCGACGCTGGCCGTGCAACTGGTGAGGAACGAAAAACCGGCCTACAACGCGCAACTGAATAACGGCTTCAAGCCCGTCAACACCATCCTGCTCAAGCCGATCCTGCTGAACAAGGCCAACGTCGACATGCTGGTCAAGGACGGCTTCTACACCCAGGGCCAGCTGGCCGGCAAATAAGCGGGCATCACCCTGCTACAGCGCCCGCGCCAGCGGGCGCACCGGCTGGCGAGCCTCGCCGGCCGGTGGTCCAACGTCTTGAAACGAGTCTTTCGATGGCCGGCTATCTGCTTGAAATGAAGGGAATCGCCAAGCGATTTAACGGGGTGCCTGCGCTCGATGGCATCGACCTGGCGATCCGCCCGGGCGAGTGCATCGGCCTGTGCGGCGAGAACGGCGCCGGCAAATCGACGCTGATGAAGGTGCTGTCGGCCGTCTATCCGCACGGGACCTGGGAGGGCGAGATCGTGCTGGATGGCCAGCCTTTGCGGGCACGCTCGGTGCGCGAGACCGAGGATGCCGGCATCATCATCATCCACCAGGAACTGATGCTCGTGCCCGAACTGAGTGTGGCCGAGAATATCTTTTTGGGTAACGAGATCACGCTGCCCGGCGGGCGCATGGATTATCCGGCCATGAACCAGAAGGCCGCGGAGATCCTGCGTGGCCTGAAGCTGCCGGACGTGAACGTGGTGCTGCCGGTGAAGCATTACGGCGGCGGGCACCAGCAACTGATCGAGATCGGCAAGGCCCTGAACAAGAACGCGCGCCTGTTGATCCTCGACGAGCCGTCGGCATCGCTGACGGCGTCGGAGATCGCGGTCCTGCTGGACATCATCCGCGACCTGAAAAGCCGGGGCGTGGCCTGCGTCTACATCTCGCACAAGCTCGAAGAAGTCGCGGCCATCTGCGACACCGTCGTCGTCATCCGCGATGGCAAGCATATCGCCACCACGCCGATGGAAGCGATGAGCGTCGAGCGCATCATCAACCAGATGTGCGGGCGCGAGATGAGCCAGATGTATCCGTCGCTGCCGCATCCGGTGGGCGAGGTGGTCATGGAGGCGCGCCACATCACCTGCTACGACCCCGAGCAGCCGGGCCGCAAGAAGGTTGACGACGTGTCGTTCCAGGTGCGGCGCGGCGAAATCCTCGGCATCGCCGGAATCGTCGGGGCCGGGCGCACGGAACTGGTGACAGCCATCTTTGGCGCCTATCCGGGCAAGCACGAGGGCGAAGTCTGGCTCGAGGGCCGCAAGGTCGATACGTCCGAACCCCTGAAAGCCATCCGCGCCGGCTTCGCGCTGGTGCCCGAAGACCGCAAGCACCACGGCATCGTGCGCGACCTGTCGGTGGGCGAAAACATCACACTGTCGGTCCTGCCGCGCTTTTCGCACGCGAGCCGCATCGACGACCATGAAGAAGCAGGTGCCGTCAGTGAGCAGATCAGCCGGCTGGCGCTGAAGACCGCGACGCCGGCGCTGGCCATCACGTCGCTCTCGGGCGGCAACCAGCAAAAGGCGGTGTTGGCCAAGATGCTGCTGACCGGCCCGAAAGTGCTGATCCTCGACGAGCCGACGCGCGGCGTGGACGTCGGCGCCAAGTTCGAAATCTACAAACTGATGCTGGAACTGGCGGCGCAGGGGATCGCGATCATCATGGTTTCGTCCGAACTGGCCGAAGTCCTGGGCGTGTCCGACCGCGTGCTGGTGATGAAGGAAGGGCGCCTGAACGGCGACTTCGTCAACCAGAACCTGAACCAGGAAACGGTGCTGGCCGCCGCGCTGGGCCAGGCGGCGGCAGCGCCGTCGATTCCTCACCACGCATGACAACCACAATCACACAATGACCACGATGACGTTCAAACGGATTTTCACGCAGTACAAGATTCTGGCGCTGCTGGTGGCGATCGCGCTGATCTGGGCCTTCTTCAGCTGGAAGACGGATGGCGGCTTCACCTCGGCGCGCAACCTGTCGAACCTGATGCGCCAGATGTCGGTGACCGGCATCCTCGCCTGCGGCATGGTGTTCGTCATCATCGCCGGCGAAATCGACCTGTCCATCGGCTCGTTGCTCGGTCTTCTTGGTGGCATGGCCGCCGTGCTCGATGTCACGCATGGCTTGCCGTTGCCGCTGTCGGTCATCATCGTGCTCGGTGCGGGCCTGTTGTGCGGGTTCCTGAATGGGTACCTGACGGCGTATGCGGGCATACCGTCGTTTATTGTCGGCCTGGGCGGGATGCTGGCCTACCGCGGGGTCGTGCTGGGGCTGACCGGCGGCGCCACCGTGGCGCCGGTCTCGCCGGGCATGGAGCAGCTGGGCCAGGCGTATTTGCCGCCGCTGTGGGGCAGCATCCTGGGCATTGGCCTGTTCGTGCTGACCTGTGTACTGGTCTGGCGTCAGCGCGCGAGCCAGGCGCGCCACAAGCTGCCGGTGATCCCGATGTGGCGCTCGGCGCTGCGCGTGGTCGTTGCCGGCGCAGTGCTGGCCGGGCTGATCTTGACCTTCAACAGCTACGAAGGCATTCCGCTGCCGGTGCTGATCCTGCTGGTGCTGCTGGGCGTGTTCAGCTACATCGCGCGCCAGACGGTCTTTGGCCGCCGCATCTACGCGGTGGGCAGCAATATGGAAGCGACGCGCCTGTCCGGCATCGACGTGCGCAAGGTGAAGCTGTGGATCTTCGGCCTGATGGGCCTGATGTGCGCGCTGGCTGGCCTGATCAACACGGCGCGCCTGGCGGCCGGTTCGCCGTCGGCCGGCGTGTCGGCCGAGCTCGACGTGATCGCTGCCTGCTTCATCGGCGGCACCTCGATGCGCGGCGGCGCGGGCACCGTGCATGGCGCGCTGGTAGGCGCACTCGTGATGGCGAGTCTGGACAACGGCATGTCGATGCTGGACGTGGATGCATATTGGCAAATGATCGTCAAGGGCCTGATCCTGACACTGGCCGTGTGGCTGGATGTCGCGACGCGCGGCAACACGCGTTAAGCTTCATTGGATTTATCGCTGGCAGCGCACCAATTGTCCGATGTGAGCCACGCGCTCTGGCGCGTTTTTGATCGCTGTTAAATCAGGCAATCGTGCGCACGCCATCGGCCGGTTCTTTTCCTACACTCGACTGAACATGTACAGCTTTTTGTTCAGTCGGGGGATGCGATGAAAACCCATAGTGGTGCCAGGAGAAGGTTTTTAAAAACAGGTATCGGGGTCACTGTTGCACAGTGCTTCCCCGGCCTGGCCGCAGCGCAGGCAAGCAGCGGCCCACGGCTCGAATGGAAGCAGTTCAAGACCACCAGCCAGTATCCGGCCTTCGTCAACGCCATTGCAACGATGCGCGCCAACGCCAATCAGGCCAGCCCCAGCTCACTGTCGTACTGGTCCAATGTGCATGTCAATACCTGTCCGCACGGTGTGCCGTATTTCATTTCATGGCACCGTGGCTATCTGTACTACTTCGAGCAGCAGTTGCGCAGTGTGTCCGGCAACCCCTATCTGACGCTGCCGTATTGGGACTATTACTCGTACGCGACCTTGCCGACAGAATTTACCGATCCGGCGCCCGGCAATCCGCTGTACGTGCCCAGGCAGAGTTCGAACGTGTACGGTGCGCTGAGCCTGGCGCCATTCGCGTCAACGGTGCGCAATTTTCAGCGCGGCAAGAGCAATGCGTTCGAGCCGAGCATCGAGGACGTGCACAACCCCGTCCATGATCTGATTGGCGGCGTTATGAGCACGATGCAGTCGCCGCTCGACCCCATCTTTTTTCTCCATCATGCCAGCGTCGACCGCTTGACCCATGCATGGTCTCTGTTATCCGGCAAGACCATGCCCAAGTCAGCGAATCCGTATTCGTCGACCAACAGCGACGTCTACTGGGCGGGCAACCATGTGTATGCGAACGCTCTGAGCATCGAACGCTACAAGACCAGAATTCCCGGCTGGCTGGGCACGAGCTATGCGTCCAACGCGGTGCCGACGACGCTGCCGCCGGTCCCTGCCGTGTCTGCGGCCCGTGCTGCGTTGTTGGAGCGGCCGCCGTTCCAGTCGTTCAGGACGGTGGCGGGGCGCCGCCTGTCGAGCACACGGCGCTCAGTCAGTGGCGTGGCGCAAGTGCCGTTCGACGAGCAATCGGTATCGGTACTGCTGCGGCTGGCGAAAAGCGATGCGGCTGAACTTGCGCGGGTCGTTGCGCTGTGCCGTGATCGTGGTGAGTCCGAATCCAGCGCCGATTCCAGGGTCGATTCTCTGCAGATGCCGGGAACCATCAAGCTGGTGTTTGACAACTTGTCGGTGGGCGCGGCGGCGAAGAAGGGTGGCTTTTTCTATGCGCTGTATCTCGACATGCCGGCCGTGTTCGCGTCGCAGGCCGAGCGTGAGGCGTCGCTTATCGGCACACTGGGCGCATTCCAGATCGCCGCCGCAGCGCACCACGGCATGCCTCGGATCGAATTCGATGTGTCGTTTCTGCTGGCACGGCAAGACCGCGTCAATTTCGGCGAGCTCGCATTGTCCTGGGTGCGTGTCGATGGCGATCGTCCGCCGGCTGGCAAGGTCATCCTCGCCAACGAGATCCGGGTCGAACTTGCGTTCGCGCTGGACGATGCGCACATGCTTTCAGGGGATGCCGAGGATATCGAACGGCAGCATCTGTAGCTCGCAAAGCAGACCAGGGGCCGCGGTGTTGGGCCGCGGTCCTGGGGTGCAGCGCTGGTCTGCGCCCGTGGTGCTTACGCAGGCAGCTTCAGCTCGCCATTGATCAGGCGGGCGATTCGCAGCGGATTGCCGTCCTTGAGCGCATCGGGCAGCAGGCCAGCCGGCACGTCCTGGTAGCACACGGGGCGCAGGAAGCGCTCGATGGCGGTCGCGCCGACCGACGTGCTGCGCGGATCGGTGGTGGCCGGGAACGGGCCGCCGTGCACCATTGCATGCGCTACCTCGACACCGGTCGGGAAGCCATTGAACAGGATGCGGCCGACCTTGCGTTCCAGCAGCGGCAACAGGGCGCCGGCCAATGCATGGTCGCTCGCGACCGCATGCACGGTGGCCGTCAGCTGGCCTTCCAGATGGCGCGTGACGGCCAGCAGTTCGTGCTCATCCTGGCACGCGATCAACAGCGAGACCGGGCCGAAGATTTCTTCTTCCAGCGCCGGATTGGCCAGGAAGGTGGCGGCGTCGCATTCGTACAGCGCCGCTTTCGCTGCGCAGCCCGCGCCGTCGCTGCTGCCGTGCGCGACGAGCGTCACGCCGGTGATGCCGGCGCGAATGCCGACCGCATCCGTATAGGCGGCGTGGATGCCCGCGGTCAGCATCGTGCCCGCTGGCTTGAGCTGCAGCGCTGCCATTGCCGCAGCGCGGAACGCGTCGAGCTGCGGCCCGGCCACGCCGATCACGAGGCCCGGGTTGGTGCAGAACTGGCCGACACCCATCGTCAGCGAGTCGACGAACGCGCCTGCCAGCGCGGCGCCACCAGTGGCCAGCGCGCCCGGCAGCAGGTAGACCGGATTGATGCTGCTCATTTCGGCGTAGACGGGAATCGGTTCCTTGCGGCGGCTGGCGATCTGCGCCAGCGCCAGGCCGCCTGCGCGCGAACCGGTAAAGCCCACGGCGCGGATCGCCGGATGGCTCACCAGATCACCGCCGATCATGTTGCCTTCGCCGATCAGCAGCGAGAACACGCCTTCGGGCATCCCGCAGTCGAGCGCTGCCTGCAACACGGCCTTGCCGACAAGCTCGGACGTGCCCAGGTGCGCATTGTGCGCCTTGACGACGACCGGGCAGCCGGCGGCAAGCGCCGAGGCGGTGTCGCCACCAGCGACGGAAAACGCGAGCGGGAAGTTGCTGGCGCCGAAGACGGCGACCGGGCCCACGGGGATCTTGCGCATGCGCAGGTCGGCGCGTGGCGGCGTGCGCTCGGGCAGGGCCGAGTCGAGTGTCGCTTCGAGGAACAAGCCGTCACGCACCACCTTGGCGAACAGGCGCAGCTGACCGACAGTGCGGCCACGCTCGCCTTCGAGACGCGCTGTCGGCAAGCCACTTTCCTGGCTGGCGCGCTCGATCAGCGCCGGGCCCAGGTCGATAATGCGCTGCGCGATCGTTTCAAGAAAATTGGCGCGCTCTTCCAGGCTCAGCGCGCGGTACGGCTCGACGGCAGCGTCGGCCAGCAGGCAGGCACGGGCCAGGTCGTCGGACGTGGCAAGGCCAAACGCAGGTTCGAGTTCCTGCTTTGTGCCCGGGTTGTAGGCACGCACGGTGCCGGCTGCGCCGCGCACGATGCTTGCGCCAATGATCATTTCTCCGTTGATGTTCATGCAATCTCCTGTGTTGAATTCGTGTAGGTCGCCAATGTTATACGCAATCATGACTGCGTGGAGAAGTTGGCCGACGTCCCGGTTCGTATCCTGAAATTTATTTGTTAGCGCGAACATTCTGCTTGCCAGCACCGGCTGGATTGTTTAGCATGGTTTGCAGCAAGCTAATAGTCGCCACCCACAGGCGACACATAAAAACAATCAGGAGACACAATGCCTTCCACGTACGCGCGCCAGCTTGGCGTGTTCGTGGGCGCGGTCGCGGCCATCGTCGTCGGGGCCGCCGCCACGGCCACGGCCACCGTCACGAATGCAGCGACCACGACGCCATCCTCTGACGCTGGCGTATCGGTGACTGTAGCGACTGCATCGACCATCGCCTATGCCTGGGATAGCGTCGCCATCGGTGGCGGCGGTTTCGTGACGGCCGTCGTGCCAAGCCGCAGCGAGCCGGACGTCGCCTATGCGCGCACCGACGTTGGCGGCGCCTACCGCTGGAGCGCAAAAGAGGGCCGCTGGTATCCGCTGCTCGACTGGGTTGGCGAAGACCAGACGGGTTTCCTGGGCATCGATGCACTCGCAGTCGATCCGCACAACGCCGGTCATATCTGGCTGCTGGCCGGCATCGCTTACCTGAACGGCGGCCGTACCGCCATTCTGCGCTCGACCGACTACGGCAAGACCTTCGACGTCGTCGATGTCACCGCCCAGTTCAAAACGCATGGCAACGGCTTTGGTCGACAGAACGGCGAGCGGCTCGCCGTCGATCCGGGGTCGCATCAGTCATTGACTACGCGCCTGTACCTCGGCTCGCGCCGCAACGGCCTGTTCACTAGCAACGACGCCGGCAAGTCCTGGCAGAGAAACGACGCGCTACCCGTCACGACGACGCCGAACGACGTCGGCCTGAACATCGTGCTGCCCGATCCTGCCAGCGTGCAGGCCGGCCACGCGCGCCGGGTGTTCGTCGGCGTCTCGCGCTTCGGCAGCGTCGGCCCCAATCTGTACCGCAGCGACGATGCCGGCACGAGCTTCCAGCCCGTGGCGGGTGGGCCGGCCGGTCTGATGCCGCAACGCGCCGCGCTCGATGGCGTGGGCAACCTGTACATCGCCTACGCCGACGGCGCCGGTCCGCATCCGGACAAGCGCGGCGCGGAACCAATGCAACGGGGCCAGGTCTGGCGCTATGCGCTTGCCAGCGGCGCCTGGACCGACGTCACGCCGGCCGGCTGGACGCGCCCGTTCGCCGGCATCAGCGTCGACCCGGCCAACCCGCGCCGGCTCGTCATCTCGACCATCAACACGTTCATCCCCCAGGGCGACGCCAAGGGCGACCGCATCCTGGTATCGAACGACGCCGGCGCCACCTGGACCGACGTGATTGCGCGGGGCTTTCGGCGTGACGCCGCTGGCGTGCCATGGCTCGAAGGGCATGCCATCCATTGGGCCGGCTCGGTCGAATTCGATCCCCGCGATTCCCGCGCGGTCTGGGTCACGTCCGGCAACGGCATCTTCCGCACCGCGAACATCGATGCCGTGCCGGCCACCTGGACCTTCACGGTGGAGGGTCTGGAAGAGACGGTGCCGCTTGGCCTGGTGAGCATGCCGGGTGCGCCGCTGGTGTCTGCGATCGGCGACTACGACGGCTTCGTGCACGACGATCCGGCGCGCCATGGCCGGATCCACAAGCCGGAAATCGGCACCACGACGGGCCTGGACGCGGCGGCGGGCCGGCCCGGCACCCTGGTGCGGGTGGGCGATGCGATGCTGGTCACGCGCGACGGCGGCGCCAGCTGGAACAAGACGCCGACGATGCAGGGCAAGCGGGGTCAGATTGCCATCTCGGCCGATGGCGCCACGCTCGTGCACACGCCGCAGGACTCGACGACCTCGTTCCGCTCCGGCGACACGGGCGCGACCTGGACCCCGGTCGCAGGCCTGACGGGCAACCGGATGCGCGCCGTGGCCGATCCGGTGCGGGCGAACGTGTTCTACGCGTATGATGACAACGCTCTGGTGGCCAGCAGTGACAGCGGCGCCACGTTCACGGCGCGTGCCAGCCTGCCTTCGGGCGGCTCGCGCCTGATCCGCGCGGCGCCCGAACGTGAAGGCGACTTGTGGGCCCCGCTCAAGCAGGGCGGCCTCGCGCGCTCGATCGATGGCGGCGCCAGCTTCAAGCCGGTATTCGATATCGACTATTGCGGCGCGGTCGGCTTCGGCAAGGCTGCACCGGGCAAAACGTATCCGACGGTGTTCATCTGGGGCAGCGTGAAGGGCGTGCGCGGTATCTATCGCTCGCTCGACACGGGCGCCACCTGGCAGCGCATCAACGATGACGCGCACCAGTATGGCGGCCCTGGCGACGGCCACTTCATCGTCGGTGACATGAACCGCTTCGGCGTTGTCTACATGAGCACTGCCGGACGCGGCATCGTGCACGGAAAGCCCCTTACCCAATGACCTTGAATCACACGCTGCGCCTGGCGCTTGCCGCCACCAGCCTTGGCTTCGGCCTGACCTTTGCCGGCGCCGCGCTGGCCGCTCCCGACCTCGTCTTGCGCTACAACGCGCCCGCGCAGGACAACGACACCGGCTGGGAGAAGGAAGCGCTCCCGATCGGCAATGGCCGCATCGGCGCCATGGTGTTCGGCCAGCCGGGCCGCGAGCATCTGCAGTTCAACGACATCACGCTCTGGACCGGCGACGACAAGACGATGGGCGCTTTTCAACCCTTCGGCGATGTGCTGGTCGACCTGCCAGCCCATGCGAGCGGTGTGACCAACTACCGCCGCACGCTCGACCTGGTGCGCGGCGTGCACACGGTCACCTACACGCACGACGGCGTGAACTACAAGCGCGAAGCCTGGGCCAGCTATCCGGCGCAGGTGATCGTGCTGCGCCTGTCCGCCGACAAGCCGGGCCGCTACACCGGCAGCGTCGCATTGACCGACCGCCACGGCGCCAACCTGGCCGTCAGTGGCAACCGCTTGTACGCGGCCGGCACGCTGGCCGGCTTCGTGCTGCCGGACCAGGCACCGAGCACCAATGTGATGTCGTACGCGAGCCAGGTGCAGGTGCAGAACGACGGCGGCAAGCTGGCCGTGGACGGCAAGCGGATTGGCTTCGCGAATGCGAATTCGGTCACGCTGGTGCTGGGCGCCGGTACCAGTTTCGTGATGGATCCGGCGCGCCGCTTCGAAGGCGGCCATCCGCTGGCGCGCGTAACGCAGCAAGTAAGCACGGCCGCCGCGCGCCCCGTCGACGAGCTGCGTGTCGAGCACGAGCGCGATCTGGGCGGCCTGCTCAAGCGCGTCGAGCTCGATCTGGGCCCGACGCTCGCCGAGCGCCGCGCGCTGCCGACCGATGCGCGCCTCCTGGCCTATACGCGCGAAGGGGGCGATCCAGAACTCGAAGCCCAGTATTTCCAGTATGGCCGCTACCTGCTCACCGCCAGTTCGCGCGGCTCGCTGCCGGCCAACTTGCAGGGCCTGTGGAACAACAGCTATGCGCCGCCATGGAACGCCGACTACCACACCAACATCAACGTCCAGATGAATTACTGGCCGGCCGAGGTGACCAATCTCTCTGAGCTGGCCGAACCGTTCTTCGGTTTCGTGAATGGCCTGGCGCCGGTCTGGCGTCAGCAGACGGCGCAGGAATTCAAGGGCAAGGACGGCGCCCCGATTCGTGGCTGGACGCTGCGTACCGAGTCGAACCCGTTCGGCGCGATGGGCTACCTGTGGAACCAGACGGGCAACGCCTGGTACGCCCAGCACTTTTGGGAGCATTACGCATTCACGCGCGACGAACGCTTCCTGCGCGAGACCGCCTATCCGATGATGAAGGAGGCTGCCGCCTTCTGGCAGGACTACCTGAAGGTGTTGCCCGACGGGCGTCTGGTGGCCCCGCAAGGCTGGTCGCCCGAGCACGGCCCGGTGGAAGACGGCGTCGCCTACGACCAGCAGATCGTCTGGGACCTTTTCAACAATACCGTCGAAGCGGCCGGCATCCTGGACATTGATCCCGAACTGCGCGCCGAACTGACGAACATGCGCGATCGCCTGGCCGGCCCGCGCATCGGCAGCTGGGGCCAGTTGCTCGAATGGCTGGACGAGAAACACGACCCGGTGCTCGATACGCCGCAGGACACGCACCGCCACGTGTCGCACCTGTTCGCGCTGTTCCCGGGGCGCCAGATCGGGCCCGTCAAAACGCCGGAGCTGGCCGCTGCCGCCAAGCGCACGCTCGAAGCGCGTGGCGACGCCGGCACCGGCTGGTCGATGGCGTGGAAGATGGCGTTCTGGGCGCGCCTGCACGACGGCGAACGCGCCCACCGCATGCTGCGCGGCGTGCTGGCCGCGCCGGGCGCCCGCGCCGCCGAGCAGGGCGGCATCTTCTCGGAACATAACAACGCAGGCGGCACCTACCCGAACCTGCTTGATGCGCACCCGCCATTCCAGATCGACGGCAATTTCGGCGCCACCGCCGCGATGGCCGAAATGCTCGTGCAATCGCACGCGGGCGAAATCCAGGTCTTGCCGGGGTTGCCGAAAGCGTGGGCCACCGGCTCGGTCAAGGGCCTGCGTGCGCGCGGCGGCTTTGAAGTCGACATCGTCTGGCGCAAGGGGCTGCTGAAGAACGTCACCGTGCGCGCCCCGTCGAACGACGGCAAGGTCAAGCTACGCTACGGCGCCTGGGTGACCGAAGTCGAGCTCAAACAAGGGCAGAGCCGCACCGTGTCTGCCTCGCTGTTCAAATAAAAAAACGACACCACGAAGGAGACAACCCGCATGAAGCTGAACCAGATCGCCCGCCGCCTGACGCATCTCGCGCCACTGTGCCTGGCCTTGACGGCGCACGGCGCGCTGGCCGCGCCCGCCGCGCCCGACCTGCCGCGCCTCGAGAGCAAGGACGGCCGCCACGCCCTGATCGTCGACGGTGCGCCGTTCACGATGCTGGCGGGCCAGGCCCACAACTCCAGCAACTACCCGGCGGCCTTGCCGAAGGTCTGGGCCGCGCTGAAGGATGCCGGTGCCAACACGCTCGAGATGCCCATTGCGTGGGAGCAGATCGAACCGAAGGAGGGCAGCTTCGACTTCAGCTTCCTTGACACGCTGGTGAAACAGGCGCGCGACAACAAGATCCGGCTCGTGATCGTCTGGTTCGGCACCTGGAAGAACACGGGGCCCGGCTACCTGCCTGAATGGGTCAAGTTCGACAATGCGCGCTTCCCGCGCATGAAGGACAAGGACGGCAAGACCGTCTACAGCCATTCGCCGTTCGCTGAAGAGACGCTGGCGCTGGACCGCCGTGCGTTCGTGCGCATGATGGAACACATCAAGAAGATCGACAGCGCGCACCGCACCGTGATCCTGGTACAGGTCGAGAACGAAGTGGGCACGTACGGCGTGGAGCGCGACTACGGTGCGCGCGCGCAGGCCGCGTTTGTACAGCCCGTGCCGGCTGCCATCGTGGCACGCCAGACGCCGAAGGTCCAGGGCGTCACGAGCGGGACCTGGTCCCAGGTGTATGGCGACTACGCCGCCCAGTATTTTCACTCGTGGGCGATTGCCAGCTACATCGAGTCGATCGCCGAGGCTGGCCGCGCGGTCTACGACTTGCCAATGTTCGTCAACAACGCACTGCGCGAACCGGCGCTGGACGGCAAACCCGCTGCACTGTGGAAGGACGGAGGGGGCTTCGCCAGCGGCGGGCCGACGTACGACGTGCTCGATATCTACAAGGTGGCCGCGCCCCATATTGATTTTGCCGCACCCGACATCTACATGCCGGAATCGAAAAAAGTCACGGCGATCCTCAAGTCGTTCCAGCGCCCTGACAACGCACTGATGATCCCGGAGATGGGCAATGCGCCTGGCTACGCGCGCTACGTGTACCAGGCCCTGGGCATGGGCGCGCTCGGCGTGGCGCCGTTTGGCCTGGATTACGCCGACTACAGCAATTACCCGCTGGGCGCGAAGCACACCGACAAGCGGATGGTCGAACCATTCGCCAAGGTGTACGGCGTGTTTGCACCAATGACGCGCCAGTGGGCGCGCTGGGCGTTCGAAGGCCGTACCTACGGCGTGGCCGAGGGTGATGACCGCGCCGCGCAGACGGTGGCCATGAAGGGGTGGACGGCGAACGTGTCGTTCCGCGAGTTCCAGTTCGGCGAGCGCCAGTACCTGAAGGACAAGAACGAGTATCAGTCGGGCACCGAGCAGCCGGGCGGCGGCGTCGCATTCGCGCAGATCGGCGACAACGAATTCGTCATCGTCGGCCAGCAGGCGCGCGTGAAGCTCTCCGGCAGCGGCGCCAACGACGGCAAGCCGTCAATGCTGGCGCGGGTCGAGGAAGGGCGCTTCGACGCGAATGGCAAATGGGTTATGGAGCGCAACTGGAATGGCGACCAGACCGATTACGGCCTGAACCTGCCGGCCACGCCGACCGTCCTCAAGGTCCGGCTGGGCACCTACACCGAGTAAGCACAACAAGTAATAAGCATAAAAAGTACACAACAGGAGATCGACAAATGCGTATGACACAAGTGGCGGCCGCAGTTCTGATGCTGGCGGCAACCGGGGCCGATGCCGGCACCTTCCAACAGACCGCGACCGGTATCGAAGTCAAGCCCGACAGCGGCGCCAAGGTGGTGCGGCTGAACCTCATGAGCGACAACATCGTCCAGGTGGTCAAGCTCGACCAGGCCGACAAGACGCTCACGCCATCCCTGATGACGGTCGCCAAGCCATGCGCGAGCAGCTGCGCCTTCACCGTCACGCCGGGCAAGGACACGGTCCAGCTCAAGGCCGGCAAGATCGCCGCCACCGTGTCGCTCAAGGATGGCCAGGTCGCCTTCTTCGACGCGAACGGCAAGCGCTTCCTGGCGCAGGCGTCCGAATCGATGCAGCCCGTGAACGTGGGCGGCAAGCCGTTCGTGGCGATCAAGCAGGGCTTCAACCACGGCACGAAGGATGCGTACTACGGCCTGGGTCAGCACCAGAACAACCAGATGAACTACAACGGCGAAGACGTGCTGCTCCAGCAGCACAATATGATCGCCGCGGTGCCGTTCGTCGTGTCCGACAAGGGTTATGGCGTCCTGTGGGATAACAATTCGATTTCTCGCTTCGGTGACCAGACGCCGTACGATCTGATGTCGCGTGACCTGGTGCTGCGCGGCGCCGATGGCAAGAGCGAAGGCCTGACGGCCCGCTACTACATCGGCGGCAAGCTGGCGCTCACGCGCCAGGAGAAGGACATCGATTACCAGTACCTGAAGGACCTCGACGAGAACTGGCCGAAAGAGCTCGGCCCGCACAAGGACCTGAAGGATGTGCGCGTGGTCTGGGAAGGCACGATGAGCAGCGACAAGCCGGGCGTGCACAAGATGCAACTGTACTCGTCGGACTACGCGACGCTGACGGTCGACGGCAAGCAGGTCATGGACGTCTGGCGCATGGGCTGGAACCCGTGGTACCACAACTTCGAAGTCAAGTTTGCCAAAAACAAGCCGGTCAAGCTGCACCTGGAGTGGAAGCCATCGGGCGGCATGGTCGCGATCACGCACAACAATCCATTGCCGGCGCCGGAGCGCCATTCGCTGACGCTGTCGTCCGAGATCGCCGAAGCGATCAACTACTACGTCATCAGTGGCGAGAACATGGACCGCGCGATCGCCGGCTACCGCCACCTGACCGGCCAGCAGCCGATGATGCCGAAGTGGTCGTACGGTTTCTGGCAATCGCGCCAGCGCTATGAGACGCAGCAGCAGCTGCTCGACACGGTGACCGAATACCGCAAGCGCGGCTGGCCGCTCGATAACATTGTGCAGGACTGGTTCTACTGGCCCGAAGACGGCTGGGGTTCGCACGATTTCGACCAGAAACGCTTCCCCGACCCGAAGGGCATGGTCGACGCGGTGCACAAGCAGAACGCGCGCATCATGCTGTCGGTGTGGGGCAAGTTCTACGCCAATACCGACAACTACAAGGAGCTCGAGTCCAAGGGCTATATGTGGACCAAGAACGTCGAGAATGGCTCGCGCGACTGGGTCGGCAAGGGTTACCTCAACAGCCACTACGATCCGTACACGAAGGAAGCGCGCGACATCTACTACCGCCAGCTCAAGACGAAACTGGTCGACCTGGGCTTTGACGCCTGGTGGATGGACAATACCGAGCCTGACGTGTTGTCCAACAGCCGCCTGGAAGACTTCAAGGAACTGATTGGCCCGACCGTGTATGGCGCCGGCGAAATCACGTTCAACCCGTATAGCCTGGTGAGCACGGGCGCGATGGCCGATGGCCTGGCGCGCGACCAGCCGGACAAACGCCAGTTCATCCTGTCGCGTTCGGGCTTTGCCGGCATCCAGCGCAATTCGGTGGCAGTGTGGAGTGGCGACACGGTCGGCCGCTGGAACAACCTGTTCGACCAGATCGCATCGGGCACGAACATGTCGATGTCGGGCATCCCGAACTGGACCCACGACATCGGCGGCTACGCGCAGGAAGTGCGCTACCAGACGGGCGACGTGGGCTCGGCCCAGGAAAACCGCGTCACCTCGCGCGCCGAAGCCAATCCGGAAGACATGAAGGAATGGCGTGAATTGAACCAGCGCTGGTTCCAGTTCGGCGCCTTCACGCCGCTATTCCGCTCGCACGGTGAAGTGGTCAAGCGCGAGATCTACAATATCGCCAATGGCGACGACACCATGCGCGACAATATGGTGTGGTACCTGAAGCTGCGGTATCGCCTGATGCCGTACATTTACACGATGGCGGCCGACACGCACTACGGTTCGGGCACGATGATGCGTGGCCTGGTGATGGACTTCCCGCACGACGAGAAGGTCAAGAACATCAAGGACCAGTACATGTTCGGTCCATCGTTCCTGGTGGCGCCGGTGTACGCGTACAAGGCCACGTCGCGCCAGGTGTACCTGCCGGCGGGCGCGGACTGGTATGACTTCCATACGGGCGAGCGCTTCAAGGGCGGCGCCACGCGCACCGTGCAGGCGCCGCGCGAGCGCATGCCGCTGTTCGTCAAGGCCGGCTCGGTCATTACGGCGGGCCCGGTGACGCAGTACGTCGACGAGAAGCCGGATGCGCCGGTCACGCTGTTCGTGTATGCGGGCGCCAACGGTGAAGCCACGCTGTACGAGGATGACGGCGTGACCAATGCCTACGAGCGTGGTGAGGCCAGCCGCATCCGCATCGCCTACGACGACAAGACGGGTGTCGTGCAGATCGGCGAGCGCGCCGGCCAGTACAAGGGCATGCCGATGAAGCGCGAGTTCAAGGTGCGCGTCATCAAGCCGGGCGTGTCGACGGCAGAGAACCTGGATGCGGCCGACAAGACCGTGGTCTATGACGGCAAGCCGGTGACCATCAAGCTGTAATCTCTACGGCGCCTACCAACAGCCGGGTGCCAGCGCGCGCCCGGCTTTTTTCGTACTGACCTCCATGAAAAATCTCGCGTATTCACTCGCCCTGGCCGCCTTGCTGCACCTGGCGCCGGTTGGCGCTGCCAACCAGATTGCGGCCGATCATCCGTATCTGGCCTACACGGGCCGTGTCGATATGACCGATGCGAAGGCGCCGGTCCTGAGCTGGCCCGGTACGTCGATTGCTGCCAACTTCACGGGGACCTCGCTGGCGATCGTGCTCGACGACCAGAACGGCAAGAATTACTTCAATGTGTTCGTCGATGGCGACACCGCGCGGCCAGTCATCCTGCAGCTCGAGAAGGGCAGCAAGACCTACCTGGTCGCCAATGGCCTGGCGCCGGGCGCGCACCGTTTTCTGCTCACCAAACGCACCGAGGGCGAGGAGGGCGCCACCGTCTTCAAGGGTATCGAGCTCGATGACAAGGCGACGCTGGCGCTGCCGCCCCCACGCCCCAAGCGCAGGATCGAGTTCTTCGGTGATTCGATCACGAGCGGCATGGGCAATGAAGCGCCTGACGACGGGCGGGACGATCTGGGCAAGGACAAGAACAACGACCAATCGTATGCGTCGATCGCGGCGCGCCAGCTTGGCGCCGAAGCGCACATCACGTCGCAGAGCGGCATCGGCGTGATGATCAGCTGGTTCCCCTTCACGATGCCGGATTTTTATGACCAACTGAATGCCGTCGGCGACAACGACAGCCGCTGGGACTTCAAGCGCTGGACGCCCGATGTCGTCGTCGTCAACCTGATGCAGAACGACAGCTGGCTGATCGGGCGCGATCACAAGCTGCAGCCGGAACCGACGGATGCGCAGCGCATCGCGGCCTACCAGGCCTTCGTTGCCCGCGTGCGCGCGCTGTATCCGAAAGCGTACATCGTTTGCGCGCTGGGGAGCATGGACGCGACCCGCGCCGGTTCCGTATGGCCGGGCTACGTTACGTCGGCGGTGGCAAACCTGCGCGCATCAGGCGACGCGCGCATCGATACGCTGTTCTTCCCGTTCACCGGCTACGGCCAGCATCCGCGCGTCAAACAGCATCAGGCCAATGCGGATTTGCTGACTGCATTCGTGCGAACCAAGATGGGCTGGACGGGGGCCGAGTAACGGTGCAGTGCCTGTCATGCGATGAGCGAGAGCGTTGCACTCTCGCCAGCGCGGCTGGTCGCTGATCTACCGGCCCCTGTGGATAGCTGCTTGTAGGCCTCGTCCTTATGCGGCCGACGAGGAAGCGGATTGCTCGTCCGTCGCAGCAGGCACCACCATATGGTAATCCCGGAGCATTGCCATGAACGGTGGTGCGATGCCGGCTGCGGCAGCTTCGGCTTCGGTCATGGGAAACGATTTCGGCATGAAGCCCGGCTCAACGGCGCGCAGCGGCCAGTCGGGCGTGTTGATCGCCGTCTTGCCGATTGCGACAAGGTCGGCGCCTTCGCCCAAAGCAAATTCCACATCGCTCGCGACCTTGACGCCACCACAGGCAATCAGTGCAATGTTCGCCGGGATGACTTTCCTGAAGCGATGGAGGTCGGTCTCCTGGCTGTTGGGATATTTCCAGGTAATCGCGCCCACCTTCGGTGACGAAATGTGAACGTAATCGACATTCAGCTTCACCAACCATTCGATCACTTGCGTCGTCTCATCGATGTCGAAGCCTTTTTGCGCAGGTGAATCCTCGGGCAGGAGGCGAACGCCCACGATGAAATCAGCAGGAACCGCTTGTTTGATCGCCCGCACGGTCTGAATCAGCAAGCGCGCGCGATGTTCGAGCGCGCCGCCCCATTGGTCGGTACGCAGGTTGGTTTGGGTACTGAGGAATTGCGTGAACAAGTAGCCATTGGCGCCATGCACTTCCACACCGGACAGGCCGGCGGTGTGGGCACGCTTCGCAGCAGCGACGAAATTCTGGATGATCTCCTCGATCTCCGTCTCTTCCAGTGCCCGCGGTGTTTCGAAACCTGGAAAATCAAGCGTCACGGCACTCGGCGCGGTAGGCTGCTCGCCCGTGATATCGCGCGGCGAGCGCACCCCGCCGTGAAAGAGCTGGAGAATCGTCAGTGCATTGTTTTTCTTCCCGATCGCGGCCAATTTCGCAAGACCGTTGATGTGCGTGTCCGAGAAACAGCCCATCTGGCCAGCCCATGCTTTTGCATTGGGCTGGACATGGCTCGCGGCCGAGATGATCATCCCGAACCCGCCTTCCGCGCGCAGGGCAAGCCAGTGCAGTTCGGCCTCGCTGAGCGTGCCGTCGTCATGGCTTTGGCTGTTCGTCATGGGCGCGAGCACGGTGCGGTTTTTCTGGGTGTGACCGGTTTGAAGCTGGAAGGAAGACATTACGTTTTGCATTTACGATATCCTTTATCGGTCGTTGGCATTAGTTGGCTTTGGTTGGCTTTGGTTGGCTTCAGGTGTCGTTACTACGATCGAGTCACATGAACAGGGCACGCGTCAGGCGCATGTTGTAGTCCATATCGGGATTGGACGCGCCGTCGCCCATCCGCTCGGCAATGGCAGAAAAGGCCAGATCACGCCGCGTCGGCAAGCGAACACGTTCTGCGGCGGCGAGTGCCGCAGGAATTTCCAGGTGCGTGAGATCAGTGCAATAGCAGGGCGCTCCTGGCTGCTGACGCCATGACTGCGCCAATGTGCCTGCCTTGACTGCATCCAGACCGGTATCGTGCACCAAGGCCATGGCAACATTGCAGTCGCGTGCATTATTCGCCGCGACGGGAATTGCGATGCGGTCGTGCGCGCCCTCGGGCCTGCCTTTTTTCGCGAGCGAATCGGCACCAATCGCGTTCCAGGCTTTCGCTACGGGTCGGCCTAATTGTTCGGAAACCCATTCGCTTTCAGCTTGACCAGCTTCGATCGCGTCGATCGTTCCGTCGCGCTGCGGATAATAATTGGATGTGTCGATGATGACGGTATCCGCTGGCAACCCTTCCAGCAGCGGCGCAATCGCGACAATACTGCCAAGCGGCGTGGAGAGAATTACCACTTGAGCATCTGCAACAGCTTCTTCACTCGTGACCGCGCGCGCGCCGAATTCTGTTACCTCGGCCGGTATCGTGTCCGGGCCGCGCGAATTGGCAACGTCAATCTCATATCCCGCGGCGCTCAGCTTGCGCGCCAGCGTTCTGCCAATGTTGCCTGTCCCTAGAATTCCGACCTTCATCACATTCTTTCAACAGTGTCTGTCTGCAGTGTCTGTCTGGCGCTGCGTTTCGGTTCATCACTCTGCCGGATGCCCAAGCCCATCCAGGGTCACGCGCAGATCGTCAAAATCTCCCTCGGTAAGCTGGCAGAGCGTTTTGATTCTGTCGGGAACGCGACGGATGTCCGACTCGAGCGCACGTCCGACCGGCGTCAGATCCACCATCACACGACGTTCGTCGCCTGGGTCGCGTGTTCGGGTAACGAATCCAGCCCCCTCGAGACGTTTGACCAGCGGCGTGATCGTGCCCGTGTCCATTCCCAACCGGTTGCCGAGAATGCCGACGGATACCGGCGCGCCATCAAGCAATTCCAGCATGACCAGGTACTGTGGAAAGGTCAGGCCCAGGGGCTCCAGAATGGGTTTATGCAAGCGCACCATGCGATTTGCCGCGCCATACAAGGCGAATGACAGCTGGGCACCGAGGTCGTGTCGTTTCGTGTTCATGGTATCTATTCTACTAGAATCTTGCGCGCTAGATGAATGGTCGGTCCCGTCAATGCGTTGCGAAGACGGCGACTGCGGCGGCACGTTCGTCGCGTGCTGCGCTTGACAGCGCCACAAGCTCCATCATATCTTGTGTGCTAGAGTTATGTGCAACAGAGTTATGCTCGCTAGAGGATTTTTCATCTGCCGAAAAATCCGGCTGGCGAGAGCTGACCGCTCGACCTTACTCATTCAAGCGAAAATTCAATGGAGCGTTCTCATGAAAATTGGCATTCTCGGTACCGGCAATATCGGCAAGACCCTGGTCACGAAACTGAGCCTGGCCGGCCACGACATCAAGGTGGCCAATTCACGCGGCCCGGAAACGATCGATGCCGACATCCTGCGCCACGGCGCGCGCGCTGCCACGTCCGCTGACGCGGTCACCGACGTCGATGTCGTCATCCTGTCCACGCCGCTCGGTGCCATCCCCAGGATCGCGCCGCTCATCGCTGCCTTGCCCAAGCACGTGGTCGTGATCGATACATCCAACTACTATCCGGCGCGCGACACCAGGATCGACGCGATTGAAGGCGGCATGACAGAGAGCGTATGGGTTGCCGGCGAGCTGGGTCGGCCGATCGCCAAGGCGTGGAATGCGATCACGTCAGCGTCGTTTGCCGAAAAGGGTGTGCCCGCAGGCGCCGCCGGCCGGGTCGCCATCCCTGTGGCCGCCGATGGCGATCGCGAGCGCGAGGTTGCGATCGCCCTCGTCGAAGAGACCGGCCTTGACGCCTTCTATTCGGGCACGCTGGCCGATTCCTGGCGCCAGCAGCCCGGGGCGCCGTGCTACTGCACCGACTTGCGCCTTGACGAAATGCCGCAGGCACTCGCCTCGGCCGAGCGCGGACGTCTGCCCAAGCGTCGTGAGCTGGCGATCCAGGCAATCATGGAGCGGGTCGGAGATCACACGACCAATCCGGATTCTGACTACGCCGTGCGCCTGACCCGCGCGCTCTTCATGTGAAGACGGCCGTGAATCCAGGCATGAGCATCTTCTTCCCCCTGCCGGGCATGGCGCATGACCAGAGCGAGGTGTGACATGGCGCGCCAGATGATCATCGGTATGCACCTGGGTAACGGCTATGGCGCGTTGGCCGGCGCCTGGCGGATGCCCGGCGTGGACCCCACCAGCTATACGAGCTTTGATGTCAAGGTCCAGCAGGCGCAGGCGGCCGAGCGTGGCAAGATCCAGTTTCTCTTTTTGCCCGATGGCCCCAGTGCGGTCGCCGCCGATATCGAGTATGAGGCGCCTGGCTTTAACCTCGACGTGATGATGACGCTCGCCGCAGTTGCCCGCGGGACCGAACGGATCGGCATGGTTGCGACCGGCTCCACGACCTTCAATGAGCCGTTCAACCTTGCCAGGCAATTCAAGGCGCTCGACGTCATGAGCCATGGCCGCGCCGGTTGGAATGCGATCACGTCGGCAGGCGACGATGTCGCTGCGAACTACGGTGTGCGGATCCCGTCCAGCGCTGATCGCTATGCACGGGCGCACGAAATGGTCCAGCTCGTCCAGGCGCTGTGGGGCAGCTGGGGCAAGGAGGCCTGGGTGCATGACCAGGACAGCGGCCAGTTCGCCAGGTCGACCGATGTCGCGCCAATTAACCTGGGCGGCAAGTTCGTTGCGTCGCGCGGACCGCTGTATATTCCGCCATCGGAACAGGGGCAGCCCGTGATCTTTCACGCAGGCGGCGCGAGCGAGAACGCGCTTGCCCTGGCCGGCCGCTATGCCAGCGCGGTCATTGGCGCGGCGTTCACCATCGAGGATGCGCAGGCGCAGCGCGCTGCCTTTCGCAATGCCGCGCAACGTGCCGGACGCAACCCGGACGACATCAAGTTCATCCCCGGCCTGATGACGACGATCGCAAGCGACAAGCGCGCCGCGCTGGATCGTCGCATCATCCTCACCGAACGCGCTTTCCCGCAGCGCGTCGCTTATCTGCAGCAAATGCTGGGGGTGCAGATCAGCCTGACCGGGCTGGATCAGCCTCTATCGCCAGACCAGCTGGCCAGGGCACGCCCGTCGAGCGATCCACGCTCCAGCCATGCGTTGAGAATCGCCCGCGAGGGCTGGAGCCTGCGTGACGTACTTGCCCATGGCGTCATTGATTACCAACCCGTCGTGGCCGGGCCGCCAATCGAGGTTGCCGACCATATGCAGCGCTGGTTCGAGGAAGAAGCGGCCGACGGATTTTGGGTTGCGCCAGACGTTTATCACGATGGCCTCGAAGACTTCGTCAATGACGTCGTGCCGATCCTGCAGCAACGCGGCCTGTTCCACCTCGATTACGAGGGCAAAACCCTGCGTGACCATCTCGGTGTACCTGCCCAATACGGGATTGATCAGCGCACCAGGGGGTGAACCTGCACGCGCCGCTCGACTTCATACCAATAAATAACCGGAGAACGATTATCGAAGCCAACAATAGCCCCCTTATTTTTCTGATGGGCGTCACCGGCCAGACGGGGCGCCACATCCTGGAAGATTTCGACAAGAATCCCGGCGATGCACGCATCCGTCTGGGCGTGCGCAAGCAGGAGGATCTCGAGCGTTTCCGCAATGAAGGACGGGATGCCGTACTGTTTGACCTCGACGATCCGCTTACATTGGGGCCTGCGCTTTGCGGCGTCGATCGACTCAATATTCTGACCGGTTACACGATCGCCATGACGCACCAGACGAAGTGGCTGGTCGATGCAGCAAAGAAAGCGGGCGTGAAGCACATCGTCAACCAGGGCGTGTTTGCCAATGAAGACTGCACGGACTCGAAGTTCTCCTGGTTCGCCTTGGTCGAGTGCTATATCGAGGCCAGCGGCATCGCCTGGACGCACCTGCACCCGAATATGTTCATGGACGGAATGTTGAACGTGTCGCCGCCAAAGGGTGGATCGTTCCCCGTGTACTGGGGCGAGGAGCGCGTCGGTTACGTCTCCATCGCTGATATTGCTGCGGTGACTGCCAAGGTGTTACGCGACGGACCCGCGCATCACGCATCGAAGATTTATTACCTCAGTACGGAGGCATTGTCGGGCCCTGAGCTCGCCACGATATTGAGCGACGTTCTGGACCGGCCCATCACCTGCGACGTGCGCCAGCCAGCGGACATGGAAGCGAAGATTAAGGCCGGCGGGTTGAAGGTGGAGGACTGGTATGCGAGAAGCTCGATTGAATTCTGCACCCAGCTGGCCGACGGGCGACTGGGCTATTTCGGCACCGTGCGCGACGACATGCACTACCTGCTTGGCCGGCCCGGAACGAGCTTTCGTAACTGGGCGACCGCACACCGGGATGCATTACTCGACATGGTGAATCAGCCCGCTGACGAGACACCTGCAACATAAATAGATGGCTTGCCGGCGAAAGCCGTGCATGGCGCGCTTCGTCGCGAGAAGCGCCGCCGTTTCGCTCGGGAGCCGGTGTAGTGCTCTGGCAGAACCCCGATCTGCGACCGCATTCGAACTCACCAAAGGATACTCATGACAACGAAACTGGTTCATCCCACGACCGATACGGCATCTGGCGACATGCTGCTGTTTTCTGACGCTACCCGTAGTCGCCGCTCCATTCGCGGGTTCCTTGATAAGCCCGTCTCTGATGGCCTGATTCGCGAGGTGCTGGAAGATGCGCAATACGCGCCATCCAACTGCAATACCCAGCCATGGAACACGCATGTCGTACAGGGAGAGAAGCTGAAGCAGCTTTCACAGCTGCTGCATGCCGGGAACGATGCCGGGGAGTTCACGCCGGATTTCTCGTTCGATGTGAACGACTTTTATGGCGAATATCGCGAACGCAACAACGCACTTGGTAAAGCCTATTACGAAGCCATGAACGTCATGCGCGAAGACAAGGAAGCCCGGCACCGCGCAGGCGCGATGAATTATTCATTTTTCAATGCGCCTCAGGCCGCGTTCCTGTTCATGCCGTCGTTCGGTGACAATGTCCGCGTCGCAGGCGACATGGGCATGTATGGGCAGACTCTGCTGCTTTCACTCGCCGCGCGGGGATTGGGTGGCATCCCGCAAACGGCGCTGGGCTTCTTCGCAGGCACAATCCGCGAGTTCCTCGGGATCCCCGACGAACTGAAACTGCTCTTCGGCATCTCGTTTGGCTACCCCGACGAGAGTGCGCCGGGTAACCGTGTGCGCATGGATCGTGTACCGCTCGATACCAGTGTAACGTTCCACGTCTAAACGATTGCAGGAACATCGCTGTCCCCGGTTCCTGCACCTCATTGCGGGGTTCCGGTTGCAACGACATAGCGCATCACGACACCAGCAGCTTTACCGACTTCAGTTGCACGCTGTCCGGCCCAGCATAAATGGTGAAAGGGCCGGGCTCGACGACGCACTTCATGTCGATGTTGTAGAACGCGAATCCCCGCGTCAGACATCTCCGCGTCAACACAGCCCTGCTCACGGCGTTCCTCGGCCGTAAAACGAGATGGAAGCGGACCGCGCACAGCGGTGCAAGCGTGCCGTCACGGCGAGCACAACATGCTAATATGACCACGTTTAATGGGATGTGGGTAGGCATGTGCGTCCCATCCTGTACCTCTTTACATGGTCGTGGAATGGCAAACGTCAAGGCTCTCGAATCGCAGTATGTAGTAGCTCCAGGTGTGGCGGGGCAGCCCGACGGGCGCGCCCGTTCGCCGGTCCGGCTGTAACCGGGTGGACGCCGCCCTCACGCAAGAGCACTTGCTCCAGGTCCTCGACGTCGTATCCGCACTGGCTGGCCTCGACAATGTCGACGATCTGGTGCAGCTGTCGCTGAACCGCCTCCCCGAGATTCTGCCGCTCGAACCGTCCGCGCTGTCATCCATCGTTCACAGGTTGGTCCAGCCCGACCAGGACGCGCCATCTGTGCAGCAGATCGAGCACGCCCTGTGCACCGGCGCCAATACGGACAAGCGCGCATTCACGTCGCACGAACGCGGACTGCTGCACCACGTCTGCGTCGCCATGGGCGCAGCCCTGACACGCATTGGCCAGGCGCGCGCTGGCAACGCCTTGCGTGAACGAGTCGAAAGGCTTGAGCAGCGCTGCGCCCCGCGCGCCCTGGCGCCGGACCGTGCCTGGGCCGTGAGCCTGGAGCCGCTGTGCATCATCGATGCCAACGGCTATGTCGAGTTGGCCAATCCGGCGTGGCAGACGGTGCTTGGCTGGACCGAAGCCCAGGTGTGCAGCCAGCCATTCACAGCGTTCGTGCACCGCGATGACCTCGCGGCGACGCAGGCCGCCTGGATCAAGGCCAGTGAGCAGGGGCAGGCGGTCGTGCGTTTCGAAAACCGTTACCGCACGAGTGGCGGGGTCTGGCGCTGGCTGTCGTGGGTGGCCGTGCCGGAGGACGGCAAGGTGTACTGCGCCGCGCGCGACGTCACCGACGACAAAATGCAGCGCGAAGCGTTGATTCTCCGCACGCGCGAACGTGACGTGCTGGCCGCGGTGTTCCAGGCCACCGATCTGCTGTTGCAGGTGATCGATGCAGACTACCGCTTCCTGGCGATCAACCAGGCCAGCATCGATGATTACTGGCGCATGTTCAAGCGCCGTGTCGCGGTAGGCGATCGGCTGACCGACGTGCTGGCCGACCGGCCAGAGCAACTGCAGGCAGCGCTGGCGCTGTGGGACCGCGCGCTGGGTGGCGAGGCGTTCTCGCTTCAGCAAACGTTCGGCGAGACCACGCCCGAACAGCGCACCTGTGAAATGCGTTTCGAGATCTTGCGCGACCACGACGGCAAGCAAATCGGCGCCTTCATGACGGCACTGGACGTGACCGAGTGGCATGTGCAGCAGCAAGCGCTGGTGGAAACGCAGGAGGCGTTGCGGCAGTCCCAGAAACTCGAAGCGATCGGTCAGCTCACGGGCGGTGTGGCGCACGACTTCAACAACGTCCTGGCAGTCATCAAGTCGAGCATCGAGCTGCTGCGCCGGGTGCAACTCGGCGACGAGCGCCGCCAGCGCTTCATGGACTCAATTTCCAGCGCGGTCACGCGCGGCGCCCGCCTGACAGGTCAGCTGCTTGCCTTTGCACGCCGTCAGGCCTTGCAGCCGGCCGTGTTCGACGTCGGGAGCAGCACGCGCGCGACCGGGGAAATGATCGGCAGCCTGACCGGCGTCGGGGTCGAGGTGGTGCTCGACTTGCCTGACCAGGCCTGTTTCGTCAACGCGGACCAGAGTCAGTTTGATACCGCGCTGGTCAATCTCGCCGTCAATGCACGCGACGCGATGCAGTCGCGCGGCACGCTGTCGGTCAAGGTCGAATCGGTCGACGGCTTGCCGCAGCACGGTCTGCAGCCGGCAATCATCGGCACGTTCGTGGCCGTGTCATTGCACGACACCGGCGCTGGTATCGCGCCGGAAAATCTTGACAAGATTTTCGAGCCGTTTTTCACGACCAAGGGCGTCGGTCACGGCACCGGCCTTGGGCTGTCTCAGGTGTTCGGCTTTGCGCGCCAGTCAGGCGGCGATGTGCGGGTCGCGAGTACGCCAGGCGCAGGCACCACCTTCACGCTGTACCTGCCTTGCGCAGCGCAACCGGCTGCGGGCGGCAGCGCGCCGAGCGTCCAGCACACGCTGCCCGGCGGTGGAGGACTGCGCATCCTGGCGGTCGAGGACAATCCCGAATTGCGCGCGATGGTCGAGAGCTCGCTGCATGAACTTGGCTACGTAACGACCATCGTGACCAGTGCGGAGCAAGCGCTGGCACTGCTACGCGAAGATGCCGAACCCTACGCGGCAGTATTTTCCGATGTTGTCCTGCCGGGCATGACCGGCATCGACATGGGGCGCGCACTGGCGCGCCTGCAGATCGACATCCCCGTGGTGCTCACCAGTGGTTACAGCCACGTGCTGGCGCAGGAATCGGACCACGGATTCCTGTTGCTGCCCAAGCCCTACGCCCTGGACGATCTTGCGCGTCTTCTCCACGAGGCCGTGCTCCGGCGCGACCGCGCTGCAAGCGTTGCCAAGGTCGGTACGACGCATGCCATGGCCCTCGTCGAAACCGTCTTTGGCCAGCCTGCGCGCGCGCCCGACGAAGGGGTCGAGCGCGTACGCCTGGCGGAGCTGTCAGCCCTGCACATCATGGATACCGAAGAAGAAGCGGCCTACGACGAGCTGACGCACCTGGCCAGCGCATTCTGCCAGACGCCGATCGCACTGGTTTCGCTGGTCGACGACGAGCGCCAATGGTTCAAGGCGCGCGTGGGCCTGCAGGCCCGTGAAACACCGCGCGAACACGCGTTCTGCACCCACGCGATCGAGCAACCCGAGCAGATCATGCAGGTGGTCGACGCGACGCTTGATGCGCGCTTCGTCGACAATCCCCTGGTGACGGGCGATCCCGGCATCCGCTTTTATGCCGGCGCGCCGCTGGTGACATCAACCGGTCAGGCACTGGGCACGCTGTGTGTGATCGATACCGAGCCGCGCAAGCTGACCGTCCATCAGCTTGACGCGCTGCGCCTGCTCGCTGCGCGCGTCATCGAGCGTCTCGAGGCCCGGCGCGTGGAGCTGAACCTGGGGGCGCCACGCGACAGCGAGCCCTAACGCTTCGCGTCGAGTTGCAGCAGGTAGACATCGTTCTCGCGCAGCGGTAATGCGGTGGCAAACACGCCATCGCGCCCGACCGTCACCGCCTGCTGCTTCAACGGCTTCCCGGTGGCCGTCGCCTTCAATGTCGCAACCTGCGGGCGCGTCAACTGCTTCGGCGACCCCATGCCGATATATGCCGTGAACGCATCGTTCTGCTTGTAGCCGACCTGCGAGACCGTCATCGTGTAGGCGCCGGGCTTCAGCCCCCGCATCGCGATCTTGACCTGGCCTTTCGACTTGGGCGGCAGATCCTTGATGAAGTACTGCTGGTTGTTGATCCCCGCAGGCAGCGTGTGCGAGTAATCCCATAGCAGTACCTGGGCGTTGCCCTTGTCGTCGAGCGTCGCCGTCGAATCCTGGTCGGTGTTCTTCAGTTCGCGATCGCCCAGCTGGTTGAGGAACTGGTAGGCAAAATAGGCCGGTTTCTTGATGCCCTGCGTGTTCATCAAACCGAACCCGCCGTGGAAGGCTTCGAAGCGCGGGCCGGCTTCTTCAAAAATGTCGGTAAACACCCAGTACGACATCGACTGCACGGCGCCAGTGCTCTGCTTGAGCTTTCTCAGGATGTAGGCTGGCTGGTGATAGCTGTCGTGGGTCGGATCGGACGGCGTGTACGACGAGCTCCATTCGGTGTAGTGCAGCTCGAGCTTCGGCATGGCCGACGCGTCGATCTCCTTGCGGTTCTTGAGCACATCGTGGGTCACGGCCATGGGGTCGGGGCTCAGGACCGTGCCGGTGGTGCCGAATTCGTCGAGGAAGCCCTGGTTCACGCCGTACGAGTGCGTGGAGACGAAGTCGAGCGGGACGCGGTTCTTGCTGGCGTAGCTGATCATATCGGGGATCCAGTCGCCGCCTGCAGTGGCCGGACCGCCCACGCGGTACGACGCATCGACGCTCTTGACGGCGCGCGCGGCGTGCGCGTACAGCTTGAAGTATTCGTCCTGCGTGCCGGCCCAGAAGCCGTCCAGGTTCGGCTCATTCCAGACTTCGAAGTACCAGCTTGCCACTTCGGCCTTGCCATAGCGCTCGGTCCAGTGTGTGGTGAGTGCCTTGATCAGGCGTTCCCACTGCGCGTAGTCGCGCGGCGGCGTGACGTTGCCGCGCCACCAGAAGATGGTCTTGGTGCCGCTGGCCATCGCGGACGGCATGAAGCCCAGTTCCACGAACGGCTTGATGCCGACGCTCTGCAGGTAGTCGAACAGGGCGTCGACGTACTGGAAGTTGTACTGCTCTTTGCCCTGCGCGTCGATGCGGAACACGGCCATGTCGTCGCTCAGGAGGCCATGCATGCGGATGTAGCGAAAGCCCGTGTCCTTGCGCAGTTCGGCCAGCTGCTGCTGCCAGTCGGCGCGCAAGCCCTCGTTGGCGCGCCCGGCACCAACGGACAGGTTGAACATGCGATCGAGCTGGCCCTTGACCTGGGTGACGTCGACGTCGATGACACGTTGCTGCGCATGGGTTACGGCTGGCAGGGCAAGCAGCGTCGCCAGCGTCATGGTGGTAATCGTGTGCTTCATGGGATCTTTTCTCCGGATGTGGGCGAGGGGCAGATGGGCGTGCGATGCGCTTGCGCCCGAAATGCCCTCGGTGTGCAGCCATAATCGAGCTTGAACAGCTTGTTGAAGTACGAGACGTGGTTGTAGCCGACCGTATAGGCGATGTCGGTGATGCTGGCCGAATCGCGTTCGGCCAGCAGGCGCGCTGCCTCGGTCAGGCGCAACCGGTTCAGGTAACCGGTGAACGTACAACCCAGTTCCGCCTTGAGCACGTCGTTGACCTTGTTGCGGTTCACGCCAGCGCCATGCGCAACCGCGCCCAACTCGAGCTCCGCATCCGCGAAACGGCTGGCGATCGCGTGCAGGATCGCGGATTTTTCGCGGTCCCGATGCGGGGCAGGCGAGCGCTGCTGGCAGGCCACGAGCGTTCAGTCTTTCAGTCGCTGGTCGTGTACAGGTCTGCGATCAGCGCGCGCCTGCGGCAAACTCGCGCGCTGGCAGGCGCACCGTCACCGTCGCTACCGGCGCATCGGCTGCCGTCGACAGGATCACGCGGTAGTCGCCGGCCGCGATCTTCCAGCGGTTGCTGGCGCCGTCGAACACGGCCAGCGTGCGCGGATCGATCGTCACCTCGCTGGTGCGGTTTGCGCCGGCGTCCAGTGCCAGCTTGTCCCAGCCACCGAGGCGCTTCGGTGCTTCCCAGCCGGCGCCCACTTTCGATACGTACACCTGCGGCACCGCCTTGCCGGCGCGCGCACCGCTGTTTGCCACATTGAAGCGCACGCGGATGCTGCCGTTCGTCGCGTCGGCCTTCAGGTTCGTGTAGGTGAAGCTCGTGTACGACAGGCCGTGGCCGAACGCGAACAGCGGCTTGTGGCCTTTCAGGTCGAACCACTTGTAGCCGACGGCGGCGCCCTCGATGTCGTAGTCGACGTCAAAGCGCGTGTCCTTCGGCAGGTCGATGCCATCGATCTTGGGGCGTGGCAGCTGGTTCTCGGCCAGCGGGAACGTCTGCGGCAGGCGGCCCGACGCATCGACTTCGCCCGTCAGCACGCGCGCGATGGCTTCGGCGCCGTTCGTGCCCGGATACCAGGCCTCGACCACGCCGGCCACGTCGTTCACCCACGGCATGGTGACTGGCGTGCCCGTTTGCAGCACGACGACGGTGCGGGCATTGGCCTTGGCCACCGCCGCGATCAGCGCGTCCTGGTTGTTCGGCAGCGCCAGCGTCAGTACGTCGGCGGCTTCGGACGTCCACTGCGTCGCGAACACCAGCACCACGTCGGCATTCGCCGCGACTTTCGCGGCTGCGGCGGCATCCTTGCCATCGTGCCAGGTGATCTTGGCCTTGGTGCGCGCCGCCAGCGCCTTCATCGGCGAGCCTGGCAGGTAGACCATCGGGCCTGGCCAGGCGGCCGGGCCTTCGTTCGGTAGGGCCATGCCGCCGCGGGGGTAGACCTGCGCCGAGCCGCCGCCCGACAGCACGCCCTTGTTGGCGTGCCCGCCGATGATGGCGATGCGCTGCACGTCCTTCGCCAGCGGCAGCACGTTGTCCTTGTTCTTGAGCAGGACAATCGCTTCTTCGGCATCAAGCTGCGAAATCTTGCCGTGCGCCGTGTAGTCAATGTCCCTGGCCTGGACCTTGACCGGATGATCCAGCGCGCCGTGCGCGCCCAGCGCCCACAGGATGCGGGCCACCATGTCGTCCAGACGGGCCTGCGGCACGTGGCCGTTTTCAACAGCCTCCTTCAGCGCGCCGTCGAAGTAGGGCGACTTGTCGAACGGGTAGCCCGACTGCTGGTCCAGGCCCGCCAGCGCGGCCGGTATCGTCGAGTGGGCTGCGCCCCAGTCGGACATCACGTAGCCCTTGTAGCCCCAGTCGCCCTTGAGCACTTTGTTCAGCAGGTGGTCGTTCTCGCAGCCATACGGCCCGTTGATGCGGTTGTACGAGCACATGACCGAACCCGGGTCGCCCCGTTCAATCGCGATCTGGAATGCCAGCAGGTCGGACATGCGGCCCGCGGCATCGTTGATCTTGACATTCAGGTGATTGCGGCCCGTTTCCTGGTCGTTGTACGCGTAGTGCTTGAGCGTCGAGACGACGTGGTTGGACTGCACGCCGCGAATCTGTTCGCCGGCCATGATCCCGGCCAGCAGCGGGTCTTCGCCCGTGTACTCGAAGTTGCGGCCATTGCGCGGCTCGCGCGCCAGGTTCACGCTCCCGCCCAGCATTACGTTAAAGCCCGACAGGCGCGCTTCCTTGCCGATCATCGCTGCGCCTTCGAACGCCAGTTGCGGATTCCAGGTGGCGGCCGTCGCAATCCCGGCTGGCAGCGATGTGCGCTCGCGCGCGTCCTTGCCCGGCTGCGAGGCCACGCCGATGCCGGCGTCGGTCAGCCACTGCGGTGTGATACCCAGGCGCTCGATGCCCTTGATGAAACCGGCCGACTGGGGCAGGGCACCCTCGGGGGCCTTCTGGCCCTTGAATTCGGTGCCGAAGTAGCCGAACACCATGCCGATCTTTTCATCGAGCGTCATCTGGCTCACCAGTTTGGCGGCGCGCTGTTGGGCCGCATCCGCTGCAGCAGTCGGCGCTGCAGTCGGCGCAGCTGCTGGTGCTGCATGCGCCGCTCCAAAGGCGAGGGCAGCGGCAAGGGCGATGGCCGAGCGGCCGAAGGGCAAAGATGGGTGCATGTGTATGTCTCCTTGAATTTTTATAATGGTGTCAGCAGCGCAGCGACCTTACCACCACGCGCTGTAGATCGCGATCAGCGCGATGCAGATGACGGTCGCGCCAAACGCGAACCCCGGCTGCACCTTGAACATCGACGCTTCGACTTCGACGCCCTTGCTTTGCTCTAGGCCAGCTTTCGGCCACAGCTTGCTGATGATGACCATGCCGATGATGACGACGACGAACACGATCGCCATCCGGTCCACGAACGGGATCTCGTAAATGCCGGCGCTGTTTGGCACGGCAAACCCGATCGGCGCCAGAAATGACAGGTCCATCAGGCCGGGCAGGAACTTGAGGATGATCGAGCCAAGAAAGCCGCCGACCGTGGCAAACATCGCCGCGCTGGCCGTGGCTGGCCGCCAGAAGAAGCCCATCAGGAACATGGCCAGAATGCCGGGCGAGACAAAGCCCGTGTATTCCTGGATGTACTGGAAGCCGCCTTTCTTGTCGATGCCCATGAACGGCGCAATCAGCACGGCCAGCAGCATCGCCACGACCACGGTCACGCGCCCGATCCAGACCATGCGCTGTTCCGAGATGCCTTTGTTGAAGGCTTTCTTGTGGATGTCGAACGTGTAGATGGTGGCGATGCTGTTGGCCTTGCCGGCCAGCGAAGCGACCACCGCCGCCGTCAACGCGGCAAAGGCGATGCCTTTGAGGCCCGTCGGCAGCAGCGTGAGCAGCACCGGATACGCGCGGTCGGGATTGACGTCCGCGCCCACGCCCATCGATGCGCCCAGTACGCCCTGCTGGTGCAGCACGAACGCGGCGATACCCGGCAGGACCACGATCACCGGCATCAGGAGCTTGAGGCCGGCCGCGAACAGGATACCCTTGCGCGCCGTGTGCAGGTCGGCGCCCAGCGCGCGCTGGATGATGTACTGGTTGCAGCCCCAGTAGTTCAGGTTCACGATCAGCATGCCGCCAATCAGAATCGACACGCCGGGCAGGTCGAGGTAATTCGGATTGTCGCGCGTGAGCACCATGTCGAAGTGATCGGGCGCTACGCCCAGCAGGTGATTGAAGCCGGCCATCACGCCACCGCCGCCATTGTTCTGCGCGACCAGGTCGAGCGCGAGCCAGGTGGTCACCAGGCCGCCGAGCACCAGGCACAGGACCTGGATCACGTCGGTGTAACCGATGACCTTCATGCCGCCCAGCGTGATGATGACGGCGAACACGGCCAGGAACACCATGCAGGTCCAGACGTCGATGCCGGCAATGGCGCCGATGGCCAGCGCGCCCAGGTACAGGATCGAGGTCAGGTTGACGATGACGTACAGTGACAGCCAGAACAGCGCCATGACGGTGGCGACGGTGCTGCCGTAACGCTGTTCGAGAAACTGGGGCATCGTGTAGATGCGGTTGCGGCGGTAGATCGGCATGAAGAACACCGCCACCAGGATCAGCGTGAACGCGCCCATCAGCTCATAGACGGCAATCGCCATGCCCATCTTGAAGCCTGAGCCGCTCATGCCGATGAACTGCTCGGCCGAGATGTTCGATGCGATCATCGAGGCGCCGATGGCCCACCAGGTCAGCGAGCCTTCGGCCAAAAAGTAATCGTGTGAGGCGGAAGCCGAGCGCTGCTTGCGCTTGTAGACCCAGAAGCCGTAGCCGGCCACGATAATGAAGTAGACAAAAAAGACGAACGTGTCCAGCGACGAGAAAGTCGAGCTTTGCATTGGTCGGGTTTTCCTGGAAAAGCAAAAAGCCCGCTGACCTGCCGCGCGGGGCGGCAGGTCAGCGGGCGTCGGGATTACATCAGCATCGACTTAGAACGTCACGCCCAGACGCACGCTGTAGCGGGGACCGCTGACGAACCACGCACGGCCCTTGTCGCCGATGTGGTGCGTCATGATCTGCTTGTACTTCGCGTCGGTCAGGTTGGTGCCCTGGAAGTCGAGGCGGAAGTTCTCGTTGAACTTGTAGCTGACGCCGCCATCGAGCTGACCGTAGTCGTCGGCCCAGATTGGCAAGCCCCAGGCAATCACGTTCTGGCCGACGGTCGGGCTGTCCGGATTGGTGTCCACGCCATTGGTGCCGTTGGTGCCGTTGTTGTTGTTACCCAAGAGGCTCTTCGAGCGCCAGCTGTAAGCCAGACGCGCCGACCATGGGCCCTTGTCGTACAGCAGCGCCAGGTTGTACGAGTTGCGCGACAGGTATTCCAGCGGCAGGTCGCCGAAGGTACGGCCATCGGTGTCGCAGCCGTTCAGGTTCAGGTTCAGGTTGGCTGCGCCGCTCACGTTCGAGCAGTACTGCGAGAACACCGGGCTATACAGGTCGCGCTTGCTCTTGACGTGCGTGTAGTTGGCCTGCACACCGAAGCCCGACATCCAGCCTGGCAGCTTGTCGAAGTACTGCTGGTACGCCATCTCGATGCCGCGTGCCGAACCACGTGCGCCGTTCACCGGCGTCGCCACATTGAAATCGATTACACGGCCGGTCGAGTCAGTTAGCTGGTAAGCCGAATTCTGCTTGACGATGATGTCCTTCAGGCGCTTGTCGAACACGGCGAAGGTCAGCGAACCGGCCTGAGCGAAGTACCACTCGGCGGTCAGGTCCATATTGCGCGAGGTGACCGGGCGCAGCAGTGGATTGCCGACGGATTCGCCGGTATGGGCTACGGACGTCACATTGGTGACCTGGTCGGCGCCAGTGCCGCTGGTCGTGCTTTGCACGCTCTGGCCCAGCGTCGTGTAGGCCTGCAACTGGCCGAAGTCAGGGCGCGACATGCCCTTGCCCAGTGCGAAGCGGAACTGCAGCTGGTCGGTCGCTTTCATGCGCAGGTTCAGACTTGGCAGCCAGTTATGGTAGGCGTTCTCGTAATCCTGGCGACCGGCAAACGGCGCGATGATCGGTACACCCAGACCGGTGGTGCCGCCTGGCGGGATGATGAAGGTCGAGTTGTACACGGTGTAGCCGAACGACTTGTTGTCGGTCTTCACGTAGCGCACGCCGATGTTACCGTCGATCGGCATCTTCAGGTCATCAAACGCAAAGCGCAGCTGCGAGTAGATCGCCTTGGTCTTCTCGGACTGCTCGTTGTCGCCCGATGGGTTGGCTTCGCCGAAGGCGGCCGCTTTCCATGGATCGCAGCTGTTGCCGGCCTGTGCGCACAGAATGTCGTGGTAGCTGTGCAGCTGGGCGTAGGTGCCCGGGTAGCCGGCCACGAGCGACTGCGCCGGGAACACGACGGCCGGGACGCTGGCGTCGCCGTTGAAGAAGTTCTTGAACTGGTTGACCGTCGTTGGCGCGTTGAAGCGCGGGTCGCTCAGCGTTGCCAACTGGTTGATCTGCCATGGCATCATCCAGCGCTGCGAGACTGCCGACCAGTTGTAGTTCGGGTTCGAGTTGATGGTCTTGGCATCGCGGTCGGTGAAGCGCACGCCGACGCGGATGTCGCGCAGCACAGGATGGTCGAAGTCATATTTGACGTCGCCTTTCCATGCGGTCTGTTCGGTGACGCTGCGGTCGCGGTGTTCCTGGGTGAAGGCCCAGAAATAGTTGTTCGGGTCGCTCAGGCCGGCGGTCTGGGCTGCATCGAACATCAGTTTCGGATAGCTGCCGGTCAGGTCCAGGTTCTGCTGCTGCATGATCGTGCCCAGCGCCACGGTCGAATCGAGACCTTCCGACTCGGCCTTGACGTGCTGGATGTCCGACGTCAGCGTCCAGTTGGTCGCCGGCTTCCATTCGACATTCCAGGCGACGTCGGTGGTCGACGAATCGCGGTTCGAGGTACGGGTATTGTTGCCGAACTCGATACCGTTATTGGTTGGGTTCGACAGGATGCCGCTCATGAACGCGCCGTTGGCGTCGTACACGCCGTTGGTCACGCGCAGATTGGTCGGGTTGCCTTCGGCCGAGAACAGCGCGTTCTCGTCCCATTGCATCTTGTACTTCGACTTGAAGTAGGTCAGGTGGCTGCGCAGCGTGTTGTCCAGCTTCCACTGCAGCGCGGCGTAGGCGCCCTGGCGCTTGCGCTCGAAGTCCAGCGTGCGTCACTGCGCGCCTTTTGGAATCCAGACCGTGCGGCCCGGCTCGGCGTTGGCCACCGGGTAGTACGGCTCGACCTGGAAGGCGTCGGTGCGGGTGTTGCTCTCGGAATTGGCGTAGTTGACCAGCACGCCGAATTCGCCCATGCCGGTTTTCCAGCGGTTCGAGTACATGAACGAGCCGGCCGGGTCCTTCTTCTTGTTCAGTTCGGTGTACGTGCCTTCGACGCTGCCCGAAATGCGCTGGCCCTTGATGTCGAACGGCAGCGCGGTGCGCAGGTTGACCAGGCCCGAGATGCCGCCTTCGATCTGTTCGGCGGACGGGTTTTTGTAGACGTCGACGCCGGCCATCAGCTCAGGCGGGACGTCCTCGAAGCTCAAAGCGCGGCCGCCGTTGGACGAGAACGAGTCGCGGCCATTGAGTTCCGAGCGAACCCAGGTCAGGCCGCGGATCGACACGCCCGAGCCTTCGACCGAGAAGTGTTCCGGGTCGGAGCGCGACATGGTGCGGTCGATGGTGACGCCAGGGATGCGTTGCAGGACTTCGGTGATCGATTTATCGGGCAGTTTGCCGATGTCGTCGGCGACGATCGAATCGACGACCTCGTCCGAGTTCTTCTTGAGTTGCTGTGCGCTGTTGAGTGCGGCGCGCTGACCGGTAATGGTCACGACCTGTGCGTCGGCAGGGGCCGGGGCGGCTTCCTGGGCAAACGCTGCGGACAACCAGCACAGGTGTGCCACGCCCACGGCAATCGCCGATCGATTCAGATGCTTCATTCTGTTGTCTCCGTCTTTGTTGTGAAGAGCCCATCTGCCGGGACTCTCTGCTGGAAATACCGTGCTCGTCAGGGGCGTAGGGGCGGCGTCCATGCAAGCTGTAAAATAATATAACACTAAATGTTAGGCGCAACCATTTTTTGTGATGGCCTGTTGGTAAATACCATTTTTGCCACATAGCACTTGACGCGACCGCGTCGTTTGATGTGAATAGGGTAAGGAGCGTGAGGGATGCGTGCCCCACTGATGCTGATCAATCGCACCATGCGTGGCAGCGATTTCGAGCCCGAGAATCCGAAATTCGACGTGTATCTGCAACGCGCGCGAAGGCAGGCTACACTAGCCCCGTCATGTGGTTGCTACCTGCCAGAAAGCAGGGCGGAGACAGTCGAGATGTCGATAAAACCGTCAATTTGGCGGCCAGACAGTCTTTACATCCGCCTTTGACAGAAAAATTTGTCATAAAAGCGGGTCAAAACTCACGGAATATCACCCTTTGCGAACGGCTGTGCGTAAAATACTTATTCAAGGAATTATGCATTTCCGCTATATTTTCAGTTGTATCTCTAAGTCAATGGATATTGCAATGATCTATGTCAAACAAACAGCGCTTACCCTGCGCAACGCAGCCATCGTGGCAACCGCCGTATTCGCCCTGGCCGCGTGCCAGAAGAAGGAAGCGACCGCGCCGGTGCAGACCCCGGATGTCGCTGGTCCGAATGGCGCCGCCATTGATCCGCACGCAGGCCTGAAATCCGAATCGGCTACCGCCCCTGCGGCAGTGGCTGAAACCGGTCCTGCCGAAGGCGGTACCGCGATCGGCGGCATGGTTGCCGGTCAGGATGCAGACTCGAACAAACCCCGCGACAGCGGTGCTTCAGAACCAACGGGTGGCGATGGCGCCACCACGCAGGCAGCGACGCCGCCGGCAAAATAATTGCCGGCGGGTCCAACGGCGCGCACACCGGCGCATGGTGGCGCCGGTAACGGTCAGGATGGAAAGAAAGCCAGGGCGACGACCCTGGCTGACCCCATTCTGATGTGCGCAATCCATTACTAGCAGGAGAATCTAGATGGGCATGAACAGAAGGCAGTTCCTCCGCGCAAGCGGTGCGGGACTCGCCGCCTCCACCATCGTCGCGCTCGGCTTCTCGCCGTTGCCGGCGATGGCAGAGACGCGGCACTATAAATTGGCGAAAGCCAAGGAGACGCGCAACACGTGTCCGTACTGCTCGGTGGGCTGCGGCCTGCTGATGTACAGTCTGGGCGACGGCGCAAAGAACGTTACCTCGGACATCATCCACATCGAGGCGACCCGGATCACCCGGTCAATCGCGGTACGCTGTGCCCGAAAGGCGCCGGCTTGCTCGACTTCATCCATTCGCCGAACCGTCTCAAGTTCCCGGAAATCCGCGAACCTGGCACCAACGAATGGAAACGCGTTTCCTGGGATGAGGCGATGACGCGCCTGGCCGGCCTGATGAAGGCTGACCGCGATGCGAACTTCATTCCGACCAACGCTGAAGGCCAGCTGGTCAATCGCTGGACGAGCACGGGTATGCTGTGCGCGTCCGCGTCGAGCAACGAAACGGGCTACATCACGCACAAAGCGATGCGTTCGATGGGCATGCTCGTATTCGATAACCAGGCTCGCGTTTGACACGGACCTACGGTGGCCGGTCTGGCCCCGACGTTCGGACGAGGAGCGATGACCAACCATTGGGTTGACATCAAGAATGCCGATGTTGTACTGATCATGGGCGGCAATGCCGCTGAAGCACACCCATGCGGTTTCAAATGGGTTATTGAAGCAAAGCATCACAACAAAGCCAAGCTGGTTGTGGTCGACCCGCGTTTCACGCGTTCGGCCGCCATGAGCGACTATTACGCGCCGATCCGCGCTGGCTCGGACATCGCCTTCCTGGGCGGCGTCCTGAACTATCTGCTGATGAACAACAAGATCCAGACCGAATACGTCCGGAGCTACACCAACGCCCCGTTCATCGTGAACGAAGGCTTCGACTTCCAGGACGGTTTGTTCTCGGGTTACGACGAAGCCAAGCGCCGCTACAGCAATGAAAGCTGGGGCTACGAGATGGGTGAAGACGGTTACGCCAAGGTCGATCCGACCATGGAACACCCGCGTTGCGTGCTGCAAGTGATGAAGCGCCACTATTCGCGCTACACCCCTGAGCAGGTCAGCAAGATCACCGGTACCCCGGTCAAGCAATTCCTGAAGGTCTGCGAATACATTGCGTCGACTGCCCAGCCGGGCCGTGCGATGACGATCCTGTACGCACTGGGCTGGACCCAGCACAGCCAGGGTAGCCAGATCATCCGCACCGGCGCGATCATGCAGCTGCTGTTGGGTAACGTCGGTATCGCCGGCGGTGGCCTGAACGCACTGCGCGGTCACTCCAACATCCAGGGTCTGACCGACCTGGGTCTGCTGTCGAACTCGCTGCCGGGCTATCTGTCGCTGGCAACGGATAAAGAGCAGGACCTGGAAACGTACTACAAGCCGCGCGCACTGAAGCCTTTGCGTCCGAACCAGATGAGCTACTGGCAGAACTATCCCAAGTTCTTCGTCAGCCTGCAAAAAGCCTGGTGGGGCGATGCCGCGACCAAAGAGAACAACTGGGCCTTCGACTACTTGCCGAAAATCGACAAGCTGTACGACGTGCTGCAGGCGTTTGAGTTGATGGGTCAAGGTAAATTGAACGGTTACATCTGCCAGGGCTTCAACCCGGTCGGATCGTTCCCGAACAAGAAGAAGATCATCGCCGGTCTGTCGAAGCTGAAGTTCCTGGTGACGATGGATCCTTTGAACACCGAAACGTCCGAGTTCTGGAAGAACTTCGGCGAGTCGAACGACGTCGATCCAAGCAAGATCCAGACGACTGTGTTCCGCCTGCCGACCACGTGCTTCGCCGAAGAAGACGGTTCGCTGTCGAACTCGAGCCGCTGGCTGCAGTGGCACTGGAAGGGCGCTGAAGCGCCGTACGAGTGCAAGCCGGACATCGAGATCATCGCCGACCTGTTCTCGCGCATGAAGAACCTCTATCTGAAAGATGGCGGTGCCTTCTCGGATCCGATCACCAAGCTGTCGTGGCCGTACAAGATTCCGCACAGCCCTTCTGCCGAAGAGCTGGCCAAGGAATTCAACGGCAAGGCGCTGGCCGATATCTATGACGCAAAAGATCCGACCAAGCTCATCCTGAAGGCAGGCGAGCAGGTACCGGGCTTTGGCGTGCTGCGCGACGATGGCAGTACCGCGAGCGGTTGCTGGGTGTATGCCGGCGCATGGACGCAGGCTGGCAACCAGATGGCGCGCCGTGACAATGCGGACCCGTACAACATCGGGCAAACGCTGGGTTGGGCCTGGGCCTGGCCGGCGAACCGCCGCGTGCTGTACAACGGCGCGTCGACCGATCCAAAGACGGGCAAGCCGTGGAATCCTGCGCTGAACCTGATCTCGTGGAACGGTACGGCCTGGACCGGTTCGGATATTCCGGACATCCGTCCTGATGCCGATCCGGCCGAAGAGAACCGTACGCAGCCGTTCATCATGACGTCGGAAGGTGTGGCGCGTCTGTTCGCACCGACCGGCATGGCCGAAGGTCCGCTGCCGGAGCACTACGAGCCGTTCGAGTCGCCGTTCCCGGTCAATCCGATGCACCCGAAAAACCCGCTTGCCCGCGCCAATCCGGCGGCTCGCGTGTTCAAGGGCGACATGGAAGCGTTCGGTACGGCCAAGGACTTCCCGTACGTCGCGACCAGCTACCGCTTGACCGAGCACTTCCACTACTGGACCAAGAACGTTGTTTCCAACGCGATTATCCAGCCACAGCAGTTCGTGGAAATCGGTGAAGAGCTGGCCAAGGCCAAGGGCATCACGAATGGCGATATGGTCAAGGTGTCGTCGATGCGCGGCTTCATCAAGGCCAAGTGCCTGGTGACCAAGCGTATTCCGCAACTCGATTGCGATGGCATGAAGGTCGATACAGTGGGTCTGCCGAACCACTGGGGCTTTGTCGGTGTGGCCAAGCCGGGCTTCCTGGTCAATACGCTGACCCCGTTCGTGGGCGACGCAAATACCCAGACCCCGGAATTCAAGTCGTTCCTGGTCAATATCGAAAGGGTCTAAACAATGTCTTCATTACAATCTCTCGATATTGCGGCGCGTTCGGCGACCACCACGCAGTCGCCGGTGGCCCGTACGCACAAGCCGGAAGTGGCCAAGCTGATCGACGTGTCCAGCTGCATCGGCTGCAAGGCATGCCAGGTGGCGTGCATGCAGTGGAACGATCTGCGCGATGAAATCGGCGAAAACCACGGTACCTACGACAACCCGATCGACCTGACGCCACAGTCGTGGACCGTCATGAAGTTCTCGGAAGTCGTGACCAAGTCCGAGGAAGAGGGCGATCGCCTGGAGTGGCTGATCCGCAAGGATGGCTGCATGCACTGCGACGAGCCAGGCTGCCTGAAGGCCTGCCCGGCGCCGGGCGCGATCGTCAAGTACACGAACGGTATCGTTGACTTCATCAGCGAGAACTGCATCGGCTGCGGCTATTGCGTTGCCGGTTGCCCGTTCGATGTGCCACGCATCAGCAAGGTGGACTCGAAGGCCTACAAGTGCTCGCTGTGCGCCGACCGCGTTGCAGTGAACATGGAACCGGCCTGCGTGAAGATCTGTCCAACTGGCGCCATCCGTTTTGGCACCAAGGAAGACATGATCGAGTACGCGGGTGACCGCGTGGTCGACCTGAAGGAGCGTGGTTACAAGAACGCCGGTCTGTACAACCCGGCTGGTGTTGGCGGCACGCACGTGATGTACGTGTTGCAGCACGCGGACAAGCCGAACCTGTATGCCGGCCTGCCCGAGAACCCGACCATCAGCCCGACCGTGGCGCTGTGGAAGGGTATCGCCAAGCCGCTGGGTGTGGCTGCGATGGTCGGTGCTGCTGTTGCCGGCTTCTTCCACTACATGAAGGTTGGCCCGATCGAGACGCACCACGACGAACCCGATGTTCAGCCGACGCCTGGTCCCGACCAGCGCGACGACGAACGGGTATAAGGAGAAGACCATGTTTATCACTCGCTATCGCGACATGACGCGCATGAACCACTGGGCCGTGGCTCTGTTGTTCATCTGCGCCGGATTGACTGGCCTTGCCTTGTTCCATCCGTCGATGTACTTCTTCTCCATGTTCTTCGGTGGTGGACAGTGGACCCGTATCCTGCATCCGTTCTTCGGTTTGCTGATGGTGCTGGGTTTCGTGTTCCTGTTCTTTGCCGTGGTGCGTGACAACTTCTGGACCAAGACCGATACGGCCTGGGTCAAGAAGGCGCCGGAACTCCTCAAGGGTAACGAGCACGCAATGCCGCCTGTACACAAGTACAATGCGGGCCAGAAAGCCGTGTTCTGGATCTTTGCCGTGAGCCTGGTGCTGCTGTTGATCACTGGCTTCATGTTCTGGCAACCATGGTTCGCGGACTTCTTCCCGATTCCGCTGCGTCGTTTCGCGATGCTGGTGCACGCGGCTTCGGCCCTGGCACTGGTGCTGAGCGTGATCATGCACGTGTACGCCGCTATCTGGGTCAAGGGCTCGTTCCGCGCCATGACCCGTGGCACGGTGCACGAGGACTGGGCGAAGTCGCACCACCCGCTGTGGTACAAGGAAGTGGCAGAGGACGCCAAGCGCAACAAGCGCTAACGTAGTATTGTTGCTCTTCTGAGTCAGCTTCAAAACCGTCGTTCCCGCGCAGGCGGGAACCTCAGTGTGCATGCGGTTCGATTCGCTGGCACACTTGGGTTCCCGCCTCCGCGGGAACGACGTTCTTTGGCAGCTTGAACCGTATTGCCGTTGCAAGAATTCAATAGGAAGCATCCTTTCCATGAGCATTACCAAAGCCTCAAAGCTGCTCAGCCCCGAAGAAATCGCTGTCCGGGCTGGCGAGCAAATGCCGTATATCCAACTCCCGGTGCGCCGCGAGTTGTTCTCCGCCCGTGCCACCCGACTGCGCCAGCTGGCGCCGGGGCACGCGATGCACGACTTCTTGCTGTTTGCCGCCGAACTGGCCGCCGTGCAGCACGAAGTGTTGCAGGATTACCCGACCGTCACGCTGCCGACGCTGGACGACCTGGCCGCCGCCGCGCGCGCCGCCCAGGCACCGGTGCCGGCGCCGCTGTGGCCGCGCGATCCGGTCTGGCGCAGCGCGATGCGCCGCATGCTGGAACTCCTGGTCCCCCGTCTGGCGGGCAGCCCGGCGCAAGCCGCCGTGCAGGCCCTGCTGGCCGCCGGCGACGACCATCTGGAAGGCCAGGCCGAACTGCTGCTGCAGGGCGCGGCGGGTCTGGACATGAGCGCCGCACCGCTGGTAGCGGCCGGTCTGCAGGTGTACTGGACGAACATGGTCCTGGCGATCCAGGAAGCGTATGGCGCAGCGCGCCAGCAGCCGTACGGCCGCACGCTCGATATGACGACCTGCCCATGCTGCGGCAGTCTGCCGACGTCGTCGATTACGCGCGTTGACCAGACCGGCAGCAACTTCCGCTATCTGCACTGCTCGCTGTGCTCCGCACAGTGGCACATGGTGCGGGTCAAGTGCAGCCACTGCGAAAGCACCAAGGGCATCCACTACCATTCACTCGAAGCGCTGGCCACGGATGGCGCGGTGCAGGACGCGTCGCAGGCATCGGTGCAAGCTGAAACGTGCGACGAGTGCCATCACTACATCAAGATCGTGCGCATGGAGCGCGAGCTCAATGTCGATCCGGTGGCGGACGACCTGGCGTCGCTGACGCTGGACATCCTGGTGTCCGAAGCGGGCTACGAGGCGCATGGCGTGAACCTGCTGCTGCTGTCGGGCGGCGAGGAAGCACCGGGCGAACCGGCCATCGCTCCACCATCGAACCGGAGTAATTGATCATGTCGCTCAACGAGTCCGTGGTCCACGGCTCGAAGGCGACAGTCAAGGATCTGCCTTCGATCGATAAACTGCTGCGTTTGCCATCGGTGCAGGCGCAGCTATCTGCCCACGGCCACACGCTGGTCGCCGGGCAGGCGCGCGCGCTGGTCGACGACCTGCGCGCGCAAGCGCTGGCCGGCGTGCTCGCGGCAAGCGCCGTGACGCCCGATGCGTTGGGCGGGGCGCTGGCCGAACGCATCGCTGCGCGGATCGCGCCGCGCATGCGCCGCGTGATCAACCTGACCGGTACGGTCATCCATACCAATCTGGGCCGCTCGGTACTGCCGGACGTGGCGATCCGCCACCTGACGGCCATGATGGCCGGCCCGAACAATCTCGAATACAACCTCGACACTGGCTCACGGGGCGATCGCGACAGCATCGTCGAAGGCTTGCTGTGCGAAATCACCGGTGCCGAAGCGGCGACGGTGGTCAACAACAATGCCGCGGCGGTATTGCTGTCGCTGGCCGCACTGAGCGGCGGGCGCGAAGCGATCATCTCGCGCGGCGAACTGGTGGAAATCGGCGGCGCCTTCCGCATGCCGGATGTGATGGACAGCGCCGGCGCGCGCATGGTCGAAGTGGGCACCACCAATCGCACCCACCTGGCGGACTACGAGCGCGCGATCACCGAGCGCACCGCAATGCTGATCAAGGTCCACACCAGCAACTACATGGTGCAGGGCTTTACCAGTGCGGTGACTGAAGCCGAACTGGCGCCGCTGGCCCGCGCCCGCGGCGTGGCGCTGGTGTCGGACCTGGGCAGCGGCTCGCTGATCGACATGGGCAAGTACGGCTTGCCGCAGGAACCGACGCCGCAGCAGATGCTGGCGGACGGCTGCGACGTGGTCATGTTCTCCGGCGACAAATTGCTGGGCGGCCCGCAGGCGGGCCTGATCGTCGGCACGCGCGAACACATCGGGCGCATCCGCAAGTTTCCAATGAAGCGCGCGCTGCGGCTGTCCAAGCTGCCGCTGGCGGCGCTGGAAGCGACCTTGCAGCTGTACCTGCAACCCGAACTGCTCGTGCATGAATTGCCGACGCTGCGCTGGCTGACCCGCACGCAGGAGCAGGTGGCCGTTGCCGCACACGCGATCCTCGAACCGCTGCGCGCTGCGCTGGCGCCGCGCTATACGGTCACGCTGGAACCGATGCTCAGCCAGATCGGCTCGGGCTCGCTGCCGATCGACCGCCTGCCATCGTGCGGGCTGGCGATCGCGCCGGTCTTGTCCGGCAAGCGCGGCATGGGCACGGCGCTCGACGCGCTGTCGGACGCCATGCGCGGTCTGTCGGCGCCGATCATCGGCCGGATTGCCGACGACCGCGTGCTGCTCGATTGCCGCTGCGTCGACGATCCAAGCGAGGTCATCAATCAATTGGCCGGCCTGCGCCTGGCCATCATCGGAGAAGTTGCATGATTGTCGGCACTGCAGGCCACATCGACCACGGCAAGACGGCGCTCGTGCGCGCGCTGACGGGCATCGACGCCGACCGGCTGCCGGAAGAAAAACGGCGCGGCATCACCATC
>Ga0157371_10000150_pt1 | contig 101524 bp, 81 predicted proteins | sample C45metaG_FD_113462 | JGI IMG/M metagenome (GOLD analysis project Ga0157371, IMG submission 113462) | Corn rhizosphere microbial communities from Kellogg Biological Station, Michigan, USA - C4-5 metaG | ecosystem: Host-associated > Plants > Roots > Rhizosphere > Soil | place: USA: Michigan...
CGCTCCAAAATGCGCAGCATTCTTGAACACAGCTAAAAACAACATTAACTGTGAAAAACTACCATGCCCCGCGGCATAGAGCGATAGAAGAATGTTATAATTAATTGTGTCCACACGATAGGCGAAGGCGGGAATCTTAAAGCGTATTGCATTAAGATTCCCAATTGAATTGGGAATACAGCATCTTTTCATCGCTCGTTATAAAACCAAATCACATTAAAACCGTTTAAGAAATGAATCCTTTACATTCCTTAATCTATGGCAAGAGCCAACAATTCTATTTACAGCGCATTAGCGGCCAATTTATTAATTGCAGTAACTAAATTCATTGCAGGGGCATTTACCAACAGTTCATCAATGATTGCCGAAGGCATTCACTCTACGGTTGACACCAGCAACCAGCTTTTATTGCTGTATGGCTTAAAAAGAAGTGTAAAACCACCTGATAAGTCACGGCCATTTGGCTACGGTAAAGAGCTGTATTTCTGGTCGTTCATTGTATCCATCATGATTTTTGGTTTAGGTGGTGTAGTATCTATTTCGCAAGGGATTGCGCATATCCGCCATCCTGAAGTTTTGGGAAATCCAACCTGGAATTATGTGGTATTGGGATTATCTTTCTTATTCGAGGGCGCTTCTTTAATCATTGCAATGAAAGAATTTAACAAAACACGTAAAGGTTTGCCCTGGTGGAAAGCCATTATTAAAAGCAAAGATCCCTCTGGCTTTTTAGTATTATTTGAGGATGGCGCAGCCGTTTTAGGATTATTGATTGTTTTTATATTTATGGTGTTAAGCCACAACTTAAACCTTCCGTTTTTAGATGGACTGGCTTCTGTTTTAGTAGGTACACTCTTAATCTTTGTATCTTTTATACTGGCCAGGGAAAGCCGTAGTTTATTAATGGGCGAAGGCTTAACGCCAGAAACACAGCAGAAGATAAAAGAACTGGCAGAAAATGATCAGGATGTAATTACGGTAACGAGCATATTATCCCAATATCAATCGCCAAAGGAAGTATTGCTGGTGCTCATTCTTACATTTAAAGCAGAATTAAACACTACCAATTTAACCAATGCGATTGACAGGCTGAGGGATAAAATAAAATCAGAATATAATGTGATCAAGTTTGTGATTATCCAGCCACAGTCTGTTGATGTAGCGGAAAATGATTTTAGCAAGGATATTTATATAAAATAATCATTGTTTTTTACCGAAAGTCGCTGAGCGAGTAGCAAAACACGTGAAAAGAGTTACAGGTTCTTTTTCACCATTAAGCTGTTAAGATCATTAAGATTTAGAGTCTGAATATTATCGTCCTTCTGAATAAATTCAGAAGGACGATAACAATATGAATTATTATTTCTTCGGACCTCTAACATCCGACTTCGGACTTCCCTACCCTAAATTACCTGCAATACAATTTTTCCTCTTGTATGTCCCTGCTCGCTTTCGGTTTGAGCTTGTCTGGCGCTGGTAAAAGGCAAAACTTTTTCTATGATAGGTTTAACTTTACCAGAATCGATCAAAGTGGCAATTTCAGCCAGTTGATCGGGAATTGATTGTGTAGTAAAACCGATAAGATGAACATTTTTCACTTTCGCTTCTGCCACAAACTCTGGCATTAGGGTGGTGATTACCCTTCCCCCGTCTTTTAATATATTTAACGATTTGAGTTGCGTTTCTCCGCCAATAGTATCTAAAACCAAGTCAACATCACTTAAAGCGGTCTCAAAATCTTCCATTTTATAATCGATTACCTCATCGGCTCCTAAACGCTTCAAAAAATCGATGTTAGCACTTGAGGCTGTGCCAATTACATAAGCTCCTTTCCATTTTGCAAATTGTACGGCGTATGTTCCTACCCCACCGGCTGCTGCGTGAATCAGTACTTTTTGTCCTGCTTTTAACAAACCGTGGTCGAATAATGCTTGCCATGCTGTTAAACCTGCCAGGGGTACCGCAGCAGCTTCAGTATGTCCAATACTGGTAGGTTTAATGCTGATGATGTTGGCTTTAACCACAATGTATTCAGCATAAGCACCATTTTTTGTCGGATCGGGCCTACCATACACCTCATCTCCCTTTCTAAAAGCACTTACTTTTTCGCCTAATGCCTCAATTGTGCCAGAAACATCCCAACCCAAAGTTAAAGGTAGCTTTACCGGAAATTTCTCTTTCCTTTGTCCCTCTCTAATTTTCCAGTCTACCGGATTTACACTGGTTGCATGCACTTTAATCAATACTTCATCTGGTGCTGGCTGGGGAACTGGTATTTCATCTATAGATAAAACTTCTGGTCCGCCAAATTCGTGGATTCTAACTGCTTTCATATAGGATATTATTATTTGATGTACACGGTTTTGATATTCACGAACTCATGAATACCGAACATACTTAATTCACGGCCGTAACCGGACTGGTTGATGCCTCCAAAAGGCAAAGCGGGATCTGATTTAACCCCCTCATTTACAAAACAAGATCCTGCTTCAAGTTTATTCCGGGCAATGTCTTCTGCTAATGCTGCATTTTCGGTAAAAACGGCTGCGCCCAGTCCAAAATTGGTATCATTGGCGATGCGGATGGCATCTTCAGTATCGTCTGCGGAGATAATTGCGGCCACCGGACCGAATATTTCTTCATCATAAGCCAATATGCCTTTTTTTACATGGGTTAATATGGTGGGTTGGTAATAGGCATGATCACCTTCCATACCGGGGATTTCGCCACCTAGAACACATTTTGCACCCTGTTCGATACTCTTTAAAACCTGCTGATGCAACTCATCGCGAAGGTCTGCCCTCGCCATTGGTCCTAAATCAGTATCGCTCTGCAATGGATCGCCAGTTTTTTTACTTTCCATTTCGGCTTTAAAAAATTTTGTAAACTGTTCTTCAACTGTTTTTACCACAATGAAACGTTTTGCAGCAATGCAGCTTTGCCCGTTATTAATTAACCTGGCTTCTGCACATATTTTGGCGGTCTTTTTTAAATCAGCATCTTCCAAAATCACATAAGGATCGCTCCCACCAAGTTCCAATACTGTTTTTTTGATCAGTTTCCCTGCTTGTTCGGCTACTTTTTTACCGGCTTCAGTGCTTCCTGTAAGGGTTATGGCTTTGATGTGGGGGTTTTCGATTACTTTTGAAATGGCTTTACTATTGCAGATCAGCGTTTTAAAAACATTTGCAGGAAAGCCGGCATCTTCAATTACTTTTTCTATTTCTATAGCGCAGCCTGTAACGCCTGATGAGTGTTTTAAAACACCGCAATTACCGGCCATTAATGCCGGCGCCAAAAAGCGGAACACTTGCCAAAAAGGGAAGTTCCAGGGCATAATAGCCAATACCACACCGATAGGCTGGAAGCTCACGTAACTTTTGGATGCGCTGGTTTTTATGGTTTGATCAGCCAAAAATTCAGCACCATTTTTAGCATAGTATTCACAAACAGAGGCACATTTAACAACTTCAGCAACACCAGCTTTTAGCGGTTTCCCCATTTCTAGCGACATAAGTCCGGCCAACTGATCTTTACGTTCGATTAATAGTTTCGAAACCTGCAGCAATAGTTTCGAGCGGCTTTGATAATCGGTTTCCCTGTAACTTAACCACGCTTGATGTACCTGATCGATTTTCTGACCGATTAACGCTTCAGTATCTTCCTGATAGGTTTTTATAATTTCCCCGTTTACAGGGTTTATAGATGAAATGCTCATTTAACAGTAACAAATAAGCATTTAAGATTGTGTTTTTTATTTGAATATATCAGCTAAGGAACAAGTGGAATATCAAAATGGAAGGTAGAACCTTCGCCATACTTACTTTCTACCCATATTTTCCCGTTATGGAGGTTAATAATCTCTGCGCTGAGGTATAAACCTATCCCAAAACCTGAAATGGTTTTAGTTTGGTGGCTTTCTACACGGTAAAACCGATAAAAGATTTTTTCCAGATCATGGGCCTGAATGCCAATGCCATGATCCGTTACAGAAACATTCATTTCATTCTCTCTGCTTGCAGATTGAATCAAAACGGTACTATTCTGATCAGAATATTTTACCGCATTGCTAATTAAATTTGAAATTACAGAGCCAATTTTATCTTTATCTGCGTAAATTAATTTAGAATCTCCCCCTTTAAAATCAATCTGATTAGTCGGATATACTAAACTTAAATCTTCAACAAGGTCGTGAATTAGTTTATTCAGATCAAAATATGATAGGTTCAATTGAATTTCTCCTGATTCTAAACGCGATACATTTAAAAAAGAGCTGATTAATGTGCTCATTTTCCGGATCTGCTTTTGCACCTTAGCTAAAGTATTTGCGATAAAAGCATCTGTTAAACTTCGACTCTGCATTAACTGTAAGTAAGCACTGATAGAAGTTAATGGCGTTTTCAGCTCATGGCTTACCATACTGATAAAATCATTCTTTTGCTGTTCTTCCTTTATGCCGATTAAAATCTGTTCCTGATCCAGCGCTTCCCGCTGCAGTTCTGTTTCCTTGATCGCTTTTTTTGCCTTCATAATATCAGTAACATCGCTCGCGGTATGAAGAATACAATATGGCATTCCTGAATCGTCCTTAATGGCCCGGTATTCGTAGGTATAATAAGCGGTCTGTAACTTACCATCTCTCATCGTTTCGGCAGGGATAGCATCACCACTATCCGTAATGCCTGTTAGCAATACATTTTTCAGCATATTAATAAAAGGCTGCCCCTTTAACTCAGGTACGGCATCTTCCAGGCGTTTGCCAATAATAGAGCGGTCTTTACCCCAAAAAGAAATCATGGCATCGTTGGCCATTTCGATTACGATTTGTTCTGACGTGTATATGGCTGTTGCATCTTTAGATAGGAAAAGAACCTCTAAAAGTTGATCGTTACTTAAAACCTTTGAATAACTTTCCATATTTACGGTAGACTATGCTGATATCTTGATTAATCGAATTAGACTAAGTATCATACAAGTAGCCTTCACAAATGTTTGGGGTAGTTTGTTAAATTGTTGACTTTTATCACTCAACATTAAATTTATGGCTTATTTTTTGTTTAAGGATCCCTGCGGCCCGGGTATATCCTCCATCCGCTCCATCAACAAAATGAATATGGTCGTCTTCCAGGTCCCTTACATAACAAGACATCACCGATTCGCCACTTACGTAAAAAGCATACAAAATTTCATTATTTTTTTCAAGCTGGTTAAGGACTTGCGCTAATGCCAAACGTTGTTTTGCGGTACCGGTAATTACTGTATTTATCCTGCCATCTATTACCAGTGTATCCGACATTTCGACAAGTTGCTTCAGGTATTTTTTACCACGGTCTGTTCGGAAATAAATATATCCATAGATATTGATGAACCATGACTTAACAAGTTCAAAAAGTTTGATCTTCCCTAAACGGTGTTTCATTTCCTGGCCCAGACTGTTAAAACTTGTCCTGAATATCAGTTTAGAAACCGAAATCGGCTGGCGTTTTTCAGGAGAGCCGTAAATCTGATCGAGGTGATGAATCACCTTGCTGAATACATCCGCCTGTTGCCCGTAATCCTGGGCAATTACGATAAGGGTTACAATTTCTTCACTATTCTCTGGTGGTTCAATTTTATCCCATCGACATTGCATGCCGCTTAAATCAATTTCATCACTGACAGTATCGTGGCCCGATAACAGGTAATCTTCTCCTTTGATCAATTTTTCGGCGTAGGCCAAGCCATCTCCTAAAACAATTGGTATAGAAAATGTTTCAGCGCTAGCAAACTTACACATCTGAAGGTTATGTCCCCTGGCATAAATTTCTGCAACAGGTACAATTCCAACCCTTAAATCGATCTTAAAATTTTCGCTGGTGTTATTCTTATATTTCAGTAACGATTTCATCACGCCGTCTACAATTCGAGGTGGAACGATAAAGGTTGCTCCATCACCCCCAAAGAAAAATGGCACCGTAATATTGGCTTTAAAAGCAGTATTGAGCACTGCAACAATACTCCCTGTTGCAATAAGATTTACATTTTCGTACAAACCTGCATTAACGGCAGCTGTAGAACTTTTAATATCAGTAATGATTACATGCCAATCTGAAGGTATTTGCTTAAACAAATGCTTTTTAACCAATAGCTGGTATAAAGGAATTTTATTAGTTGAAAGATTGGAATAAAAATGATCCTGGTTACTTGGCATAGTTCTGATACAACAGTTCTAATATACGTATTAGGAGATGATATATATTTCAAAAATATTCACAGAATCACTAATCTTATTTAGAACGAATAAAAATAATTTTGCTATTATGCTTATTAAACAGTTCCTTTGCGCCAACTAAGAATTAATCTAAATAAAATGAATAAAAAATTTACTATTCTTTTAAATATTATAGCTCTTTTTCTGTTTTTAGCAGGGAATACAATGGCACAAATCAAAAATGGATCTGTTTCGGGTTCGGTTAAAACAAGCGATGGCAATCCAGCTGTGTATGTAAATGTTGATTTAAAAAACACAGGTAAAAAGACACAAACTGATGAGAAAGGTAACTTTATCATCAAAAATATAACACCTGGTACTTATACGATTAAAACATCTGCTATTGGTGTTTCAGCTCAGGAAAAATCAATTACTGTTATTGCCGGTCAGACTGTAAATGCAGATTTCGCCATAGCAGAATCTTCCTCACAATTAAATGAAGTAGCCATTAACGGTTATAAAACCCCCAATCGAAAGCCAGTTAACCTAGGTAAAATTGCAATTGCTCCTATGGATCTTCCGCAGGCCGTACAAATTATCGGGAACCAGGTAATTACCGATCAACAGGCAAACCGCTTAAGTGATGTATTAAAAAATGTAAATGGCGTTGCTTTTGGCGAAAACCGCGGATCGGTAAGTGGCGAAACATTCTTTGCCCGTGGCTATAGCCTGGGCGCCAACAACGTTTTCAAAAATGGATCACGTGCTACAAGCGGCGGCATGCCCGAAACCAGTACTTTAGAATCGGTTGAGGTTTTAAAAGGAAGTGCAGCCTTACTTTATGGCGGCGTAAGTGGCGGTGCTGTAGTGAATATGGTAACGAAAAAACCTAAATTCGAATATGGTGGAGAAGTTTCGATGCGTGCAGGTAGCTACGATATGTATAAACCAACCGCAGATATTTATGGCCCGATCACTAAAAATTTGGCCTTTCGATTAATCGGTACTTATGAAGATGCGGCCAGCTTTAGAAACAGTGTAACCTCAAACAGGGTTTATGTGAATCCATCTTTGCTCTATAAAATTAGCGAGAAAACAGACATCTTGTTACAAGGTGATTATTTAAAAAGCAACATGACACCAGATTTTGGTATCGGTACGGTGGAGAACCAGATTGCAGACATAGGCCGTAAGGCTTTTGTGAATGCGCCTTGGGCCTACAATAAAACGAATACCGCTACTACACAATTAAACCTTAACCATAAATTTAATGATAACTGGAAGTTGAATATATTGGCCAACCTACAATCTTACAACCGTAATTATTTCAGTGCAGAACGTCCATTTGCAGATACAAAAGCAGCCAATCCGCTTCCATATGGCCTTGCTTTACGTAATGTTACCCGTTCTAAAACAAAAGAATTTACTTACAATGAGCAGGTTAACTTAAATGGTTACTTTAAAACCGGTAACATAACCCATACGTTATTAGTTGGTGCCGATGCAGATCAATCACGCACAACGAGTGGTGGATTTACTTACAATAATAACTTAACTACCTTTAACTATGGTACCGTTAACCTGCTTGATCCATCAACTTATTTCGGATCGGGTATTGAGCCAAACGTAAACACTGTTTCAGAAACTTTTGCACCGTTATATCGTATGGGGACTTTTGTTCAAGATTTGATCTCGGTTACAGACAAATTTAAAGTACTTGCAGGTGTTCGTTATACCTTTCAAAAAACGCCTCGAACGGTTACCACAAACCTGGCCACTGGCATACAAACTTTAAGCGTAAACAGTTTAAACAAATCTAAAGTAGAAAGTGCTTTCACCCCAAAACTTGGTTTAATTTACCAACCATTGAAAACGACATCAGTTTATGCAAGTTATTCGAGCAATTTTGTTCAAAATACAGGAACTGACATTAACTTAGCACCATTAGATCCTTCAACTTTGCAACAATATGAAGCTGGTGTTAAAAATGATTTATTTAAAGGCAGGTTATCAGTTAACCTAACCTGGTATAGAATTGCCAATGACAAATATGCACAACAGGCCCTTATTAATGCTCAGGGTGCACCAAATGGTGATGCAAACATCAAGGAACTTAATGGAAAATCGTTAAGCGATGGTTTAGAGTTAGATATTACAGGTACAATTGTAAAAGGCCTGAATTTTATTGCAGGTTATAGTTATAACTTTATTCGTTATACCGAAACCCGTGATAGAACAGTTTTAAAAATAGCAGCTCCAACACAAACCGATCCTAATGCCACCAAAGATGTTATAGTGGGTGGTGTGATAGAAGGACAAAGATTAGTAGGTTCTACCAAAAACACTGCAAACGGAACTTTATTTTATACTTTTCAGGAAGGAAGTGTTAAAGGCTTAAAGCTTGGTGCATCTGCTTATTATACAGGTTCGCGTAACGGTGGTTACAATGACACCAAGGTACAAACTTATAGCAGGTTAATTCCTTTAACTGCGTTTACCACATTCGATTTATCTGCCGGCTACAACTGGAAAAAGCTTTCATTATTGGCTAAAATTTCGAACATTACGAATGAGTTAAATTACTTTGTACATGAGAACTACAGTGTTAACCCAATTCCTCCACGTCAGTTTATGACTACATTAGCTTATAAATTTTAAGCAAAAGCGCTTATCAACAAAAAGCTCCAGTTTTAGTGATATGGAGCTTTTTGCATTTACATCGTAGGTGCTTGCTCATATATCGTCCATTGCTGTTCCTTGGTTTTCGTTTTCTTTGCCAGGATAATGGCTGAATTTGTAGTTACTTTTTTATCCTCTGGCGTGAGGTAAAGATCGGTTCCTTTGAGTTTTATGAAATAAGTATGTTTTCCGGCAGGCTCGAATTCGTATTGCTGAATATCGCTGCCCAGGGTTAAAGGCTGTTCCTCTAAAATTTGATCATTAGGTTTTGGCTGAAAAGTTTTTCCGGTAAAGAGATTTTTTAACTGATAAGTATTCCCCTCAATAGCAATAAAATTCCAGGTCATGCATTTCCAGTTCTGCGGTTGGTAAGCTACCAGTGGTGTTCCATTTTTACCGCTGGCATCTTTTACGCGCAACAGCATGCCGGTAAGCACATTTTTGATGGCGAAATTACCCTTAATGGCTTGAGCCAAAACAACTTGATTAACAAGCAATAAAAAAAACAATGCTATAAGATATCTTCTCATAACATAAATATAATCAATTTGTTAAACCTGGAAAGAATTAAAGAATAATCAATATGGTACCCGATTTTAGCAGTTTAAAGTAATAATGATATTCACCATGACGGTTTATCTTTTCAATTTCACAAACCTTACCCGATTTACCATATTCATCAGATAAAAAATCACCAATTTTAATGCTATCCAACTGATTTATATTAATTGATGCTCTTTTAATAAGTTTAGCTGTTTTTTCCATAATGATCGCGGTTTAAAACACTTACGCAATCAAAAACACTTTGGTTTTTCAGCATTACAAATTCTTTATAAATAAGTATATAAAATTGTATTTTTAATTAGTGATATACGATTTCATAAACCAGTTGGGCAGAGCACATTTCTTTATAAAACTGTTTAGCCAGCAAGCCAATGTCATTAAGTTAAGGTTTTTAGCCACGGATGTACACAGATAAACATGGATTTTCACATTTGTGTGCATCCTTTTTATCTGTGGTTAAATTATTTCCATCTGTGCCAATGGGCTTACCTTAATCACATTGAGCCACAGGGCACGCTGAATAAAGCACAGCATATACTTAAGGCTTTTCTGTATCTTTCATTACATTTTATCCGATGCCCCCGAATGAAGGTAATGACTGTTCTATAACAATGTGCTATTCAGAAATCCATTAGAAATCAAAACCTAAAAAAATGCCTCCGGTTTATCGGAGGCATGAAATCTTTATTCTGCGTCGTAAATGACAACTTTTTCGAAATAAACCCTGAATTCATCCAGGAAAGCTTTATGCAATGGATGAACCTGGTAAACATCATGCGCAGCCAAATCTTCAAATAATAATAGCAAGCTAAAAGTATAAGTAGTATCTACAACGGCACGCTCAATCGGGGCTGGTACGCCAATATGAAAAGTTTTAACAACTTCAATGTTTTCTAATGTTTGTAAGCCATTGCGAAAGGCAGTTTTTTGCTCGTCAGTGGTATCGGTTTTAAGCCAGAATAAAACGTGGTGTGCTATCATTATTTTAATTTTTTTTCAAATATAATCAAAGCGGGAAAAGATCATTCATCTTTATCCAAAAACACTTTTGGCCTTATTTATGGCTTTTTTTAAGTCTATACCTTTACCTAAAACCCCTTTAAACAAGTCTCCTTCAACTTTTAAACGATCTATCGCATTAAAAATATTGAAATCTTTCATCTTCAAACCAGGTTTTACTTCATCCCAATGCAAAGGCATGGAAACGGTTGCCCCCACTTTTGGCCGTAAAGAGTATGGTCCGGCGATGGTTGCCCCTGGCCTGTTCTGCAAAAAGTCGAGATACATTTTTCCTTTTCTTGCAGCTACCATTCGCTCTAATGAAGTATAGTCAGGAATCTGTTTATGTACCAGATTTACAACGATTTTAGCGAACATCTGACTCTGATCGTAATCGTATTTGGCATTTAAAGGAATGTAAATGTGCATGCCTGTTGAGCCTGAAGTTTTGCAGTAACTGGGTACTTCAATTGCATCAAGCACTTTTTTGGTTTCGAGGGCAGCTTCAACCACCTGATCAAAAGAGTGTTTATCCGGATCGAGATCGATGACGCAATAATCAGGATTATCAGGGTGTTGCACACGGCTAAACCAGGGGTTCATTTCAATACAGCCCAAACTGGCCATCCATAATAAAGAAGCCTCATCCGTACCTACCAGGTATTCCTTTTTCTCCCCTTCGCCATTTTCGTACGGAAAAGTTTCTGTCCAATCTGGTGCCTTTCCTTTTACATCTTTCTGGTAAAAACTTGGCCCGTGGATTCCTCCGGGGAAACGGTTAAGCGATTGTGGCCGGTCTTTAAGATAAGGTAAAATATAATCAGCAACCTGGTAATAGTAATTAAACATATCCCTTTTGGTTACTTTATCCTCTGGCCAATACACTTTGCTCAAATTGGTAAATTTAAGTTCGTGGCCTTTAATTTTTCTTACCTGTGTTTCATCTTTAGGGTTTAATAAGGTTTTGGGTTCTTTTCCTTTGGGCGGTTTAATAGCATGGGCATGCTCCTCTTTTTCTTTCACCTTACCAACAACCTTTTGAGTAGGTTTTTCCTCTTCCCGAACCACTTCTTTCGCTTTTTTATCCTCCCTCATCCCCTGAAAGGAAGGGTGACGGAAAACACCATCTTCGGTTACTTCAGTAAAAGCGACTTCGCAAACCAACTGCGGCTTTAACCAGGTGGCTTTTGCCTTCGGTGGATTTGGTCTGAAACGGGATGGTTTATTTACATCGGGAATACTTTCAAAAGGGCTTTTAGCTATTATAATAGGCTTAAACTGCTCCATCATTGTTTTTTGCAGTTTATCGGAAAACCCGGTACCAACTTTACCTACATACTGCAATTTTCCTTTTTCATATAAGCCCAGTAAAAGGGAGCTGAAAGATTTGGAGGTATCAGCGTTTTTGGTAAAACCGGCTATAACAACCTCCTGGCGTTTGTGCACTTTAATTTTCAACCACTCTTTCGATCTTCGGTCGGGAGCGTAGGTGCTATCCATTTTTTTAGCGATGATGCCTTCCAACCCCATCCTTTGTGCGGCATCAAAAAAATCGACACCACTGGCTTTGAAAACTTTACCTAAACGCACACGGTCATCATCTGTAGGCAAAATATCATTTAAAATGGCCTGGCGCTCATTAAGCGGCATTTCCATCAGGTTTTTGCCCTCATACCAAAGGATATCGAAAACATAAAAAACAAGTTCACCATCTGCCTCACTTCGCCAGTTTTGTAATGAACCGAAATTGGATATGCCTTTATCATTTAACACTAAAATTTCACCATCCAAAACGGCATTGATTTTCCATTCTTTAAGCAGATCGTAAATAGGATAAAACTTTTCGTTAAATGATTTATTGTTCCTCGAAAAGAGCTCCACTTTTCCTTTGTTGATAAAAGCCAAAGCCCGGTATCCATCCCATTTTACTTCGTATTGCCAGTTTGGATCATCGAATGGCTCATCCACCAACGTAGCCAACATGGGTTTTATGTTTTTAGGCATAGCCGATTTTGGCGCTTTTTTCAGGATGGCTTTCACATCAATGCTTTTATCATCCCCTACTGGTTTTGTTTGTTTTTTAACCTTCGGCCCGGGATTTTTTCTTTCGGGCTTTATTTTTTGCTCTTTTCCTTCTTTCCAAACCTTATCTGATGTTTTTTCCATCTTTTCGATAGTTTTTCCGGAAAGAACCGATTTATCTTCCTTGGTTATATCTTTTGTGGAGGCATAATCATCTTTATGTTTAATGAGCAGCCAGCCATTTTCGCCCATTCCATGCGTTTTAACCAGCGCAAATTCGCCCTGAAGTTTTTCTCCGTTCAATTTAATTTTTAACGAACCTTCTTTTAACTGTTTTAAAAGATGCTTTTCCTGTGCTTTTTTGCCGTTTATAGCCTCAATTGGTTCGTAGGTACCTTCATCCCATACAATTACAGTTCCACCACCATATTCGCCTTGCGGAATAATGCCTTCAAAATCTTTATAATCGTAAGGATGGTCTTCTACCATCATGGCCAAACGTTTGGTTTTGGGATCGGTTGACGGACCTTTTGGTACGGCCCAGCTTTTTAAAACGCCTTCCATTTCAAGTCTGAAATCATAGTGCAGGCGTGATGCATCATGCTTTTGGATCACAAAGTGCAACTTGTTCGGATCGCTGCTTTCACCTGATTTGGGCTCTGCCGTTTTTGAGAAATCGCGCTTGGCAACATATTTTTCCAGACTCATAATCAATGTTTATTTTTTTAAAAAATCTTCTACTGCATGGGCAGAAGTACCCACCGTTTGCACAGCTGCTTTTAGCTTATCTTTGCTCACGCCAAATTTATTTGACCAATAATCCAGCTCATAACCCTCGTTAATGTTGATCCTACCGCGATCAGCACCCCCGTTTTTTTGTTTATCATCCATAATAATTTTTGATTAGATTGCTATAAAACAGCCTGATAACAAAAAAGGTTTTAACATCTGTTTTTATAAACGGGTATTAAAACCTTTAAAAAAATAAAATTTTAAAATTTAATCTATTAGCACAGTAACCATTTCCGACTCTGTTTCTTCTGCATAGGCGAACCTGTTTTTAGTGGCGGTATAAACAACCCTTAACCACACCAGAAAATAAGGCAGGCTGATAATAGCCAAAAATAACGGGTGCGATTTCGCAAATACCGGAAATAATAATAGAGGGAAATTACACGTAATTAGAAGTAAAATGGGCAATAATACCTTTTTCATAGCCGCGTTACTTTCTTTCACATACCATACACCTACCCCAACAATAGAAATAATGAATGTACAGTCTTCCGCTCCAGTGCTGAATAATACTGGAAAAATCAATACCGATGACAGGATCATCAATTGGAATCTGCATTTTTTAAAACGCGATATATTTATAAATGGCAACATAAATAATACGGCACCAAGGATCAGGAATAGAAAATTCGGTATTTTCTTTTCACCAAAAAGCTCCCTAAAGAAACCCATAATGGAAATATCGATCCCTCCGCCTAACACGTTGACCATGTTTTTATCTATTAAAGAGTTTTTCCAATCTACATAACAGTGAACCACATAATCAGGAGACGCTAAAAGCATGGGCAATAAGAATAATATTATCGACCACATAATCAACCATAAGGTAAAAGCCGGCTTTTTTTTGGCAAAAAAGAAAAAAACCAGGCCTACAATACCGTAAAGTTTGATAAAAGTACCAAGTACAATGCAAAGTGCCGACCATATCCCTTTATTTTTATTCACCAGCGTATAACTCAATATCATCAGTGCACCTGCACCAGCATTAAACTGTTGGTTAAGCATAGATTCTATCAAACAGGGAATGGCAATATATCCAATAATTATTTTTTGATCTTCAGTTAATGGCAAAGTTTGTATAGCCTTAAAAAGCAGGAAACAGTTAAACAGGTTCCATAACAATAATCCTATCCAGTTATGGAAGATTGCAAATGGAGCAATTAACATACTAAAAATGGGACCATAATGATTCGCATCATCATGATAAGCCGGATAAACAGCATAGAGCGAATGCTCGTGCAGTAAGTTTCTAAATGTATTCTCGAAAATCAGGTAATTATTGTAACGATGTGTTGCCCACGAATCTATTACAAAAATCAGGGTAATCAGTACCCAAAGAAATAATACAAACCGGTTATCCTGATAATATTTTCGACTTGGATACAGACTTTGATTATTGGCTAGAAAATAATTAAGCATTGTAAAAATTATATTACAATACAATAATAAAAATGTAATTCAACAAAACCTAATGTTTTTGTAAAGAAAATATTACTAATTTCTTCAAATTAGTCTATACTCGCTATTTATATGCTGAAATTAAGCGTTTAGATTGTTTTTAAAGCAAAAAATCATCGCCATTTATGTAATTTTTCATTTGTTCAACAGGTATGTTACTTTATCTGAGAATTTACTGACAAAACTGCAAAACCAAAAGTAATTTATTAGTGTTTCTTAAATATTACTAACCAAAAATTCATAAGATGGAATATCAATTAAATTCGATGAATGCGAGGAAAGAATTTATCGAAATCGCAGACGAACAAGACCGCAATTATTGGGCAGCCCGTTTAGGGGTAACAGGTGAGCAACTAAAATCAGTTGTTAAAGCCATTCAGAGTATGGAATTTTCAATATTGAAAGAATATTTAATGATGGAGAAAATTAAATCCGGAAGTACTTATCAAAGGTTTGCGAATCAATAATGGAGAAGATGGATTACGAGATTAACGAAAACAGAAATTTAGTAAAAACAGATGATCACACAATTACCGATTGTTCACATCTGATAGATTTGGCACCTGTAAAAAATGTTTTTGACGGTAAAGTGAAAGGAACTAATATCAATCATCCCAAAGCCTGTATTAAAATTTTAACAACCTTTTCGAATAAAAATGGTCTGGCAAACTTGCTTTAAATCTTATTTAAGAAAAGATTGGTACAAACTGTTAATAGCGGCGCGACTGAAATCGGGGAAACCATCGGTATAAGTTGCATTTATTCCATTGGTGATGATTACAAATCCAAATTTTTCTTTGGGATTGAAAAACATGGTACTATATAAGCCATAAGCAGAGCCAGTATGTCCTTTAAGTTTAACCCCGGGTATCAGGTGATCTGCAGTTCTGATGGCCAAGCCATATCCTTCATCATCAGTTAAGGCAGTTTGCATTTTTTTAGCGCTATTTTTACTTATAATTTTAACGCCATTCGAGGTGCCGTAATTCATGTGCATGATCATGTATTTAGCTAAATCTTTAGCAGAAATTTTCATCCCTCCTGTTGGCGAAAAAACCGGTGTACTATAACCCATCACATAATTTGCAATTTCGGCTCTCCTTGGAGCATAAGCGGTTGGCGAAGAACTAAAAGATTTTGTATCAGCATGATATTCATACAGGCTTACAAAACGGGTACTATCAAGAGAATCGACACAATAACCAGCATAAAGGCCTAAAGGTTTCAGAACATGGTTTTTCACATAGTTATCAAAACGTTCTCCTGATTTTTTCTCAATGATGGTGCCGATCAGGTTAAAATTGAGATTACAATAATCAAATTTGCTTCCTGGCGGATAATTATTATAACATTTGGCCCAATCGGGGTTTTTATCCGGATTAATTACATCGAGGTTCAAATAGCCCTGCGAATCATTTAAACCGGAGGTATGCGACAAGGCCATTTTTAAGGTAATTTTCTGATCAGGAAATTTTGGATTCCTGATTTTAAAACCTACCAGATCACCGAAATCATCATCTAAATGAATTTTTCCCGCTTCTACCAATTGCATGATTGATGTTGCCGAAAAAGATTTAGAAATCGAAGCGATCCTAAAAATATCCCGGTCGGTTAGAGGCAGTTTTTTCTCTAAATCTTTTAAACCAAACGAATGGGTATAAATAATCTGGCCATCTTTTACTACAGCTACTGAAGCGCCAATAGCACTGTATTTCTCCATAACCTGCTGAAAATCGGCTTCGGCTTTTTCATTTTGGGCATTTGACTGTTGCGTTATCCCAAAAAGTAAAAGAAGTACAAGAAGATGCTTAAGGCAAGATATTTTCATGAGTTTATCAGGGCTAAGCACTAAATATAAGTGATGAGACCAAACAAAGTTAATACGTAGTAAAAAATTTACTTCGCGTCGTTTACTTCAAGCCAATGACCGTCCGGATCTTTGAAATAAATCTGTTTTACACCATCAACTCGAAGAGTAATGCCTTTTTCTTTGCCTGCCCAATCTTCAAAACTGATGTTTTTAGCATTCAGTTTCATTACAAAATCGTCAACCGATGGAACACTGAAACATAAATGCCCGTTTTTATCAAAAGTTTCATTTCCTTTTGCCCCCTGGATTAAATGCAACTGTCCGGCTGGCCCTAAGGTAAACCAGGTATGGCGGTTATCTTTAAAAGGTTCAGGAATCATTTTAAGGTTGAAAACACTTTCGTAAAAAATAGTGGCTTTACTCAGATCGCTTACATAAACAGCGATATGATTTAAAACTGCAGGTACATCTTCGGTTTTATTTTGCGCCATGGCTTTTTGAAATAGGATAGAAAATAAAATAATGCTGGTTAGGAAGACTTTTTTCATGCTTAAATATCCTATTTATAAAGGAATATTTTGGAAAAAAGATGAAAAGTTATTTAAAAAAAGAAAAATCGTGATCTCGACTGAAGCGCAGCGTAATGGAGAGATCTTCGAACCAAGTTATTGAAATCAAATTTAAAGATTTATCGGCTGCGCTCGAAATGACGGCCCTTCTAAATCTATTATTAATTTAATAACTCCAACCACTCTCATTTGTGCGCACGCGAGAACCAATATTGACTGAATTTTTTGGTTCAGGGCTCTTCGACTACGCTCAGATTGACAGATCGATAGGAATTTTCCGTGTTCTCTGTGCTTCTGTTGCAAAAAAATAAATTATAAAAAAAAAGAGAACTAATATTGACAGAATACTTGGTTTAAAGCTCTTCGACTACGCTCAGAGTGACAGATCGATAGGAATTTTCCATGTTTTCTGTGCTTCCGTGGCAAAAAAATAAATTATAAAAAAAAGAGAACCAATATTAACTGAATACTTTGGTTTAAGGCTCTTCGACTACGCTCAGAGTGACAGATCGATAGGAAATTTTCCGTGTTTCTGCGCTTCCGTAGCAAAAAAATAAATTATAAAAAAAAAGAGAACCAATATTGACTGAATACTTTAGTTTAAGGCTCTTCGACTACGCCCAGAGTGACAGATCAATAGGAATTTTCCGTGTTTCTGCGCTTCCGTGGCAAAAAATAAATTTCATAAAAAAGGTCTTAGCGAGGACGCTAAGACCAGTAAAGACGCTAAAACCGGTAAAAAAGAAAAATATTCCTCGCTACGCTCAAAACTTCTCCTTAATTCGCTAAACTTTCAAATTCTTCTTCAGTCAATTCGATTTCTGCGGCTTTTAAGTTTTCTTTTAAATGTTCTACAGATTTTGTCCCAGGGATTAAAAGGATATTTGACGATCTTTTTAATAACCAGGCCAAAGCAATTTGTGCGGTTGTAGCTTTATGTTTTTCGGCAATCACTTTAATCTTATCCGCTAACTTATGCGGACCAGAAGCCAAAGGAAACCAGGGAATAAAAGCCAGACCTTGTTCTGCCGTGAAATCTAAAACACTCTCCCATTGCCTGTTGCTAAGATTATATAAATTTTGAACAGAAACTATCGGAAGAATATCATGCACTTGTTTAATCTGATCGATGGTTACTTCTGATAATCCTACATTTTTTATTTTGCCTTCTTTCACAGCTTCTACGACAGGCGCCAGGGTTTTGGCAACATCCACATTGGGATCGATGCGGTGCAGTTGCCATAAATCTATTGAATCTACTTTTAATCGTTGTAAACTTCCTTCAATATCCTGCCTGATTTTTTCAGGGGCACCGTTAGGCACCCAATTGTCTGGACCTGGTCGATCAAAACCACCTTTAGTTGCAATAAAGAGATCTTTTTGAAAAGGAGATAAGGCATCAGCAATAAGTGATTCATTAAACTTCGGCCCATAAGCCTCTGCAGTATCAATAAAATTAACGCCATTTGCAACTGCTTCGCGCAAAACGGTTATCGCATTTTCGCGGTCTTCTACTTCGCCAAAAACACCCTTGCCGGTTAACTGCATTCCGCCATAACCTAAACGGTTAACTTCTAATTCGCCAAATTTAAATGTTGTTTTTCCCATTGTATTTCAGATATGATGATAAATTCCATGATAAAATAACCGCAGACAAAAGGCATTGTTTGCAAAATGAATTTTATGATAAATAAATGAACAAAGGGTAATTGTAAGGTGGGTGCTCGTTGTAAACTGCTCAGAGATCAAAAAAGAAAAGTTGTTATTGTAATGCATACGCTAATAGCGATTGTTGTAAGATTGCTTCCCCGAAAATCGGGGCTGGCTGTCGGCTGGAAAAGCCTTCTCAGCAACAACGATAACGAGAGGTATTCAACGCCTGTTAGAAAACGAGCGTAGCTATAAAGATTCCTCGCTGCGCTCAGAATGACAAAAAAGAAAAAGGCTGCTCCAAATGGAACAGCCTGATTGGATATAGGGATAATATACTTTAAAGTATTGTAATTATTTAAGGGGACTGTGGTATTCACCTATTTCCATCCGCCACCAAGCGCATGATAAATGTCTACCACAGCGTTTAACTGCTGTTTTTTGGTATCGATCAGTTCTAATTTCGATTGTAAAGCATCACGTTGCGTCATCAATACCTCAAAATAATCAGCCCTGGCTGCTTTAAACAATTCGTTCGAAATATCGATCGATTGCGTAAGTGCGTTAACCTGTTTCGATTTCAGATCGTAGCTTTTTTGCAGGTTGCTGATTTTCGATAGCTGATTGGCTACTTCAATATAACCATTTAAAATGGTCTTTTCATAATCAAAAACAGCTTGTAGTTGTTTGGCGTTTGCAGATGAATATTCCGCCTTAATGGCATTTCTATTGATCAGCGGTCCGGCCAAATCTCCTGCCAAAGAGTAGATCAGAGATTCTGGTGTTCTTAATAAATATGAAGGATTAAAAGCCTGATAACCAATTGAAGCAGAAATACCCAATGATGGATAAAACTGTGCCTTAGCCACTTTAACATCTAATTTAGCAGCTTCTAGTTCATACTCTGCCTGTTTAATATCAGGACGGTTGGCCAACAACTGAGCTGGTAAACCCGAGTGTATGGTTGCAGGTACCAGATCGGTAAAGCTAGATTTATCCCTAATGATTGGCTGAGGAAAACGACCTAACAGGAAATTAATTTTATTCTCTGTTTCGGTAATATCTTGCTGAATATCAAATTCCAAACTTTTAGAACTTAACACCTCTGCTTCAAATTTACGTACAGCAAGTTCGTTAACCCTTGTGGCCTGTTTCTGGATCTTCATCAACTCCAATGCATTGCTTTGGAGTTCAATTGTTTTTTTTACCGTTTCCAACTGATTATCAGAGGCTAACAATTCATAATAAGAATTGGCTACTTCGGCAATTAAATTGGTGATTACGAAATTCTTACCTTCTACTGTCGACAGGTAGTGGTTAATTGCTGCTTTTTTCGAATTGCGCAGTTTATGCCAGATATCTGCTTCCCAGTTGGCCTGCAAACCAAAGTGGTAATCAGGCAATACTTCTGGCACCCCTTTGCCTGGAGTAATTTCAGTAGAGGCATCGCCGGCGCCTGAACTCGTATAACGGCCAACTTTATCCAATCCAGCGCCAACTCCATAGGTTACATTTGGCAAAAGTTCTCCTTTTTTTGCCTTGATTTCATTTTTTGCGATTTCGATATCCTGAAGGGTAATATTCAGCTCCTGGTTATTTTTTAGTGCGGTATCAATCAGGTTGATCAGATTAGGATCTGTAAAAAAGTTACGCCATTGAATACCAGCTGTACTTACTGTATCCTGTGAGCCATTAAAGCTCACAGGTACATTTTTATTTTCGGCACGTTGGGCTACTTCCGGTAACTTACAGGCGGTATATGCAGCGCATATTAGCACTAATCCAAGGCCTTTATAAATATTATTTTTAAACATTATTCTCAATTTCTTCAGTTAACGGATGTTCTTCTTCAATTCTGATCAGCTTATGTTTTGCTGCAATTGTTCCGAATATATAATATAACCCAGGGATCACAATTACCCCGAAAATGGTACCGAAAAGCATACCGCCTGCAGCCGCAGATCCGATGGTACGGTTACCGATTTTCCCCGGTCCACTTGCAATCATCAAGGGAATCAAGCCTGCAATAAAGGCAAAAGAGGTCATTAAAATCGGACGGAAACGTACACTTGCGCCTTCCATTGCCGCCTTAAATATCGTTGCGCCCTGTGCATGGCGCTGCGTCGCAAACTCCACAATCAGTACGGCATTTTTACCCAATAAACCGATCAGCATCACCATGGCTACCTGCGCATAAATGTTGTTTTCCAATCCTAATAATTTAAGGAAGAGAAACGCTCCAAAAATACCGGCCGGTAAAGAAAGGATTACCGAAAGTGGTAAAATGAAACTTTCATATTGTGCAGCCAGAACAAGGTACACGAAACCCAAACAGATCAGGAAGATATAAATAGCTTCATTACCTCTTGATACCTCATCTTTAGAAATACCTGCCCAATCGATACCGAATCCCCTTGGCAAGGTTTTCTTGGCTACTTCGGTAATGGCTTTAATGGCCTCACCGGAGCTGTAACCAGGAGCCGATTGTCCGCTGATCTCCGAAGCATTGTACATATTGTGTCTGGTAATTTCCGATAAACCATAAACCTTACGCATTTTGATGAAGGCTGAGAATGGCACCATCTCATCGCGATCGTTTTTAACCGATAGTTTTAAGATATCCTCTGGTAAAGCCCTGTATTGAGGCAATGCCTGTACGATTACTTTATACTGGCGGTCATATTTAATAAAGCTGGTTTCGTAGTTACTACCCACAAAAGTTGACAGGGTGTTCATCGCATTGTCAATACTTACTCCTTTTTGTTGCGCAATGTCGTTGTCAACATCAAGCATGTATTGCGGAAAACTCGCACTGTAGAAAGTAAATACGGATGATAACTCTTTACGTTTATTCAGTTCCCTTACAAAATCGTTGGCAACGGTTTCCATTTTTTTGTAGTCGCCGCTACCCGCTTTATCCAGTAAACGAAGCTCGAAACCACCTGCTGCACCATAACCTGGAACTGCTGGTGGCTGGAAAAACTCGATGGTTGCACCAGGGATAGATTTTGATTTTTCTTCAAGCTCTTCTATGATTTCTGCAGCCGAATGTTTACGCTCGCTCCAATCTTTCAGGTTAATTAAACAGGTACCCGAGTTCGATCCTGTACCTTCCGTAAGAATCTCATATCCGGCCAATGATGAAACTGACTTTACACCATCAATGTCTTCACACATTTTTTGCAGTTTCTCGGCAATCTGGTCGGTACGTTCCAAAGTAGATCCCGGAGGCGTTTGGATAATGGCATACACCATCCCCTGATCCTCGTTAGGAATAAAGCCTGATGGTACACTCCCACTTAATCCCCAAACCCCCAGACAAAAGGCAACCAATATACCAAAGGTTAATATCCTGCGGCTTACCACTTTGCTCAATACCAGTTCATATTTACCAGAAAGTTTGTTAAAACCATTATTAAAACCATCCAGGAAACGGTCGATTATGGTTTTCTTTTTGGTTGAACCATGATTATTCTTCAACATAATGGCACATAATGCAGGCGTAAGCGTTAAAGCTACAATACCAGAAAGGATAATTGCCGTTGCCATGGTAATGGAGAACTGACGATAGAAAATGCCCACCGGACCAGACATAAATGCTACCGGAATAAATACCGACGCCATTAAGAAGGTAATTGCGATAATCGCTCCACCAATCTCTTTCATGGCCTCCTGTGTAGCTTTTAAAACCGATAGATGTCTGTCGTGCTCCATCTTGGCATGCACCGCCTCAATTACTACAATCGCATCATCTACCACTACCCCAATGGCCAATACCAAAGCAAATAGGGTAATTAAGTTGAGTGTGATGCCGAAGAACTGCATAAACACAAATGTTCCGATCAACGATACCGGTACAGCAATGGCTGGGATAAGGGTTGAACGCCAATCGCCAAGGAACAGGAATACCACTAAACCCACCAGGATAAAAGCCTCTACCAGGGTGTGGATAACCTTTTCGATAGATGCATCCAGAAATTTGGAAACGTCGTAACTGATTTCGTAATCTAAACCTTTAGGAAATGATGCCGATTTAATCTCAGCCATTTTAGCTTTCACATCTTTAATAACCTGGCTGGCGTTACTGCCATAAGATTGTTTTAAAACAATCGCGGCAGATGCTTTTCCGTTTAAGGTAGAGTACAAGTTATAGGCAGAAGCACTAAAATCTACATCAGCGATATCTTTTAAACGAAGTAATTCTCCATTGGGAGTTGCCCTTACTACGATGTTTTCATATCCCTCTTTGGTATTAAAACGACCTGAATATTTTAATACATATTCAAAAGCCTGCGAACGTTTACCCGAACTCTCTCCTGTTTTACCGGGAGAGGCTTCTAAACTTTGCTCATCAAGCGATTTCATTACTTCATCAACTGAGATTTTATACGCCTGCATACGGTCTGGTTTTAACCAGATACGCATAGCATAATCCCTGTCGCCCAAAATATCGGCAAAACCCACACCATCAACCCTTTTCAGCTCTGAAAGCAAGTTGATATCTGCATAGTTGTACAGGAAGTTCTGGTTCATTTTAGGGTCTTTACTGTACAAGTTGATGTACATCAACATGTTCGACTCTTCACGGGTGATTTTTACCCCTTCGCGAACCACCAAAGGCGGAAGTTTATTGGTAACAGCGGCTACACGGTTCTGTACGTTAAGCGAGGCCTGATTGGGATCGGTACCCAGGTTAAATACCACCTGGATTGATGCTTCACCATCATTACCGGCATCAGAAGCAATATATTTCATTCCAGGTACACCGTTAAGTGCACGCTCGAGTGGAATAACTACCGATTTAATTAACAGCTCGTTGTTCGCCCCAGGATACTCTGCCGTAATATTTACTTTGGGCGGAGAAATGGAAGGGAATTGTGTAACCGGCAGGTAGCTGATGGCCAGCACACCAAGAAACACAATAATAAGCGATATTACGATAGAAAGGACTGGCCTTTGTATGAATTTACTAAACATAAAATAAGTATGGAGGGGTTTAGATTATTCTGTTTTCAATCTCAATTGTTTCATCACGTCCTGAGGCTGTTGGAATTTAAAGGCAATTTTATCATCGTCTTTAACCTTCTGTACACCTTCAAGTAAGATCTTATCTTCTACTGTGATGCCATCGCCAATAATGTATAAATCCGGCAGTTCACCAGCAATGGTGATGGCCCTGGAGTGTACTTTATTGTTTTTATCGATTACAAAAACATAAGTTTTATCCTGAATATCGTAAGTTGCTTTCTGTGGGATAACAATGGCATTTTTTAAAGGAACAACCATCTGAATTTTACCGGTTTCGCCGTTTCTAAGCAAGTTATCTGAGTTATTAAACCTTGCCCTGAAAGCAATATTCCCTGTCTCATTATCAAATTCACTTTCTATCACTTCCACTTTACCCTTAGATTTCAACAACTCGTTATTGGCCAGTAATAGACTTACTTCCTGCTGTCCTTTTGCTTTTGCTGCACTCTGGTAGTTTAAATATTCTGGCTCTGATACATTGAAATAAGCAAAAACCTGACTGTTATCCGAAAGGCTGGTTAACAAAGCGCCTTCATCAACCAAACTACCCAGTTTTAATGGAATTCGGTCGATGGTGCCATCAAACGGTGCCCTGATTTCGGTATTTGACAGGTGGAATTTTGCCAGTGAGGTTTCAGCATTTGCCGATTGAAGTTTGGCTTTGGCCATCGCCAGTTCATTTTTGGAAACAATATTTTTATCCGATAATAATTTGGTGTTTTCCAACTCAATTTCTGCCGATTTAGTTTCAGCCTGTGCTTTTAGCAACTCAGACTGGGCTGCTTTTGGCATAATTTTAAATAACAGCTGACCCGCTTTTACACGCTGGCCTTCATCTACATAAATATTTTGGAGATAGCCCTTTTCCTGGGCCCTAACTTCGATATTCCGGACAGATTTAATCTGCGAAACATATTCCTTGATAAACGAAGTATCCATTCTTAGCGGCGTGGTTACCGCATAAGTAGCTACTTCTTCTTTTTCTTCTTTCTTCGAGGTACAACCTGTTACGTAAAGCAAAGTACACAAGCCTAAGCACATGAGAACTCTTTTCATTTTTTTTCGTTGAATGGTTTTAATCTGATTTATTTTATTCTCTAATTAGTTTTCCCTGGCAACCAATTTATAATGAAAAGCTGTCTACGACCGGTTTGCAGACACTTAATTGATTTCAATAAATTATGGTTACGCAATGATTTAATTCGAAGGCGAAATAAATACAGATTTATGAAGTTTAAATGAAGTTGAAATTCATGTTTGCTATCCGAAAATCATGATTTAAAAGATAAAAAGATGATTTACAACCACAAACAGAATATTAAAGATGCTTTTTTGCCAATTTAGAGAATTAATAACCCTTTTTTGATGAAGAAACAATAAATCCACAAAAATGGCTCTTGTTTTTGGATGATCTGAATATTTTAACAATAAGGATAAAACAGGTTTTATGACTGTTTAACTACATGAAATGAATTAATCAATTGGAAAAAACGGGCGGCCCGCCCAGTTTATTAATTGCCGAGCACTCCTTTTAGCTCATCAGCTATCCGGGACTCAGCATCTATCAGTTTGATGTAAACGGCATATCAGAAATCGAGTATAAGAATACAGAGCAGTTTACCCTCATGTAATCATTTTTGGATAATCCGTAGCTCTACCTTCGTCATTTAATAAACAGTTGAAATAAAACAACACCAGCCAAAATAAAAGATTAAGCCGTTAAAAATAAAACACTTAGCAATAATTATTATATTTATTTAAAAGATAATTATCCAGCACCGCAGGCAAGCCTTACCTTTGCAAAAAATACCATAATGAACAGTACCCAATCAAAAGCGCTCGAACTAGTTGTAGGCATCATAAAAGATACCATTAGCGATATTAAAATTGAAAACACTTTTGCAAACACTGTTATCCTAAAAGACGGTAATGCCACTATGCAATTATCACAACAGGCAGGTGAAAATGCAGATCAGGAAACCATCGTAATCCTGGACCCGAAGGAAATTATTTACAGCGAAGACCTTCTTCCGGAGCTAAATGACCTCACTTCGGTTACGGTAATTATAAACGGTCTGAATATAGAAACACACCTCGTTTTTCAAGCGGTAAGAGATTGTTTTGATCAGATCAGCAACAGTTACGAATTTTTGAAAATATTTGAAAAAGACGTGATCAAAATAAAAAGCGGATTTAAATTCGGAAGCCATGCTTTTGTACTCAATGTACTGAATGAAAAAGATCAGATTTCTATTGGTGCAGAATTTGCAGCGTCATTTGATCCAGCGGTTAGAAAAACAGTTGAAACAGATGTAATCAAAGTACAAAAAGCCATTAATAAAATGGTTAAAGAAGACGGGGCAATTTAATCGTCCGTTTTTAAATAATAAATATTTCGATAGCCCTGTGCCAAAGCATGGGGCTATCGAAACCCTATGATTTATATGTTCATCAGGATAGGCATATTTATCTATCAATAACCGGCGAGGTGGCAGTTAAGTTTTTTAAGGTTATTGAAAAGCGGTAATATGGCTGCTTTTCTACAGAAACATAAATATAGTCCGGAGATTTCTCCACTCCACAGCTGCACCGGTTGGGATGGACACCGGTTGATACCAAAATTACTTATTAAAATAACACTTAATCACGGAGAAAATGTAGATCAGGATTACCCAACCTGCCATCACAAATTTAGGCCAGGCAATAAAATCTGTTCGCCAAAACTCACCCAGATTTCCAAGGTGGTGAAAGCTGTGAATCAGCCTGATATTCTCCACAACATCTGTTGTGCCAATTAAAAAGGCCAGAAATAAATTAAATCTTAGCAATTCATTTAACCAACTTGTTTTTTCTCTTTGCATTTGCGCATTAGACAGGGTCATGATGAGTAATACATATACCAAAATAAACAGAAAATCGAGGTGTGTATTCTTTAGTGCGAGGTTTAAAAGTGTTTGGTCGCCGTACAGCGTGTCGCTCCAAAGCGAGATGATTTCCGTTCCTGCATCTTTATTGGCGAGTTCCAGACTAATGATTCCTTTGCCGCTGAATTGCTGGAGTACATTTCCCTGAAAAGACATTATACCACAGATGGTAATAAAAACCAAAATTAATATCTTTTTCATTGCTGGCTTCCTTCCTGTTGTTTTAAAACTTCTACAACTGCAGTTCCATTTTGATTTGGGTTGTTAATGCAATGAATCAAGGCCGCTGCTGTTTTTTTGAAATGTTGGGGTAATGGATGCAATTCATCTGTCCAGCCATTTTTACCAACTGATCCTCTGGAATCGATATGGAATACCCGGTTCTCCCCTAACATTTCAGTAAAAATGCGTCCAATATCAATCATCATTTCATTAAACAGGTAAATCATGGCATAAACAATTTTGCGCTGATCTTCAGAATCGTAAATACCCCTGAGCTGCAAGGGCGTTTTTAGCCATCCGCCATGTCCGAGAAAGGTTCGTGCAAACAGCCGGTACCATTTTAGCGGATTATATCCTGCTATCTTTTTATCGCTTGGAATGGCGTAATCGTAACCTTGTGTAATAATCTGTATGCCCGGAAATTTACCCTTTTCACCCTTACCTTTACCTCCGGTGAGAATTCCGTTTATAATAAAGTAATATTGGAGTTGAAAAAAGGCCAGCAAAGCATAAAAATCTTTGGATATGAACTGAATACCCCGCTTAAAATCTTCAGGTTTGTCGGGCGGATTAGCTGCATTTTGATAGAGGTATTTCGCAAATGCACTATTTTCAAATTCATTAGAGTCTCCCTTGTGTGTAACCATGGCTGCAATTCTCCGGTTTCCAACCAGATCGTTGCCTCCCCCGCTAATGATAAATACATCAGGCTGAAGTGTAGAAAGCTGTTCGACATATTTTTTGGCACTAACCATATTCATCAGCCAATCGCCTCCAGAGGCCAGACTATAAACAGCCATATTCTCTTCCATAGAAACCCAGTCGATTACATCACTTAAAAGGATCGGGTAATTGAACCAGGAATCGCCCTCTACCACTATTACCCTGTTTTTAAGTCCGTTATGCTTAGCGCTATGCTTACGAAAATTATTTTTTACCTTTTTTATAAAACGGGTATTACGCTGGCTATTTTTTAATGCGTCTACTTTAGCCATAACAGGCGCTAGTGCTGCTATTTTCCGTACCTGCTCCAGATTAAGGTCGTAGATATGCTGAATAATTTCAGAGAGATCAAACTCATTAATCTCCGGCCGCAACTCAACAAGTTCGCTAACCGTAATTTGATTATTAAGCAATTTGTCGATAAGACATTTCTTTATAGAAGGATCCATGGCTTTTCGATCGTTGTATATCATTTTCTATAGATTAAATATTGCATCTGGAAATTATCTGAAATTTTTCTCCATAAAACTGAGCATGTTCCGGCTCATAAACTTCTCTACAATTTCTGCTCCTGATATCAAATTATCCGGCATCGACATGTTGTAATCGGGATTTGCAACAAAAGCATTTGCGTGGATAAGAAGTCTGTCTTTCAGTAATCCAAAGTCGGCAGAGGTCCATATCCCATCAATAGGATTAACAATACCATCGTTGTCACTCCCTAAACATTGAATGTCCCAGGCGGGAAGCCTGTTAATATCGAGCAACACTGCAATATAACGAATCTGCCTCCAAACAAACAGTGCAGCATGAAGCAAGATTGCCTCGCTCCCGAGGTGCTTTCTAAATAGTGCAATTTCATGACTGCTGGCAATACGTCTTTCATCTAATTGTATCCCAAACAGCCCTTTAGTCTGGCCAATGAGCACAATTTCGCGGTCAGAGAAGTTAATATCCGAACTTAAAAACAAGTTATAAGCATGCTCGTCGCCACATATTGCCCCATGGCTCACAATTACCGGTATGTGCTCATTCTTGTATTCCTGATCCAAAAGTTCGAAATATTCTTTTCTGGATGCGATACTCATGTGTTTAATATCGATAAGGATCCGCTTTCCGTTTGTTTTGGATAATAATGCCCTAATCATATCCTTACCTAATGCATTTAGGCCTGTTCCAAGCATCACACTTTGATTGGTGATCAGCTTTACTGAAAAATCAGTTAAGCTGGCGGCATGCCCACATAATCCATTATAAAAATGATGGGCAAAAGTGATAAACAACGGGCAGTGCGGCCAGGCCTTTACCTTTGCCAGGTTATCCATTAAGCTTTGTTTTACCAAAGGATCGTCGCTCCCTACATCCTCAAAGCGATTGTAAAGGGCATGCATCCCTTCAAAAGATAATCCAATGTAGACTGTACGCACCTCATCATCTTCACTTTGGGCAATATGCTGAAAATCTATCAGCAATACATATCTAATTTTTTTTGGTCCAAAAGTGAAAACTTTTCCATCTAAAGCCTTTAAAAAAACATATTCATTTTCCAGATCTGCAAAATATCCATTGTGTGAATCCTGAATGTAATGTATACGCTCTTTTCCAATGCCAGTAACAAGGTTTACGCTATCGGTAACTAAATCACCTGGTAAGGCACCTTTCCTGACAAATCCTTTTTCGAAAGGATAAAGTGAGCAAAAAATAAGTCCGACACCTCCCTTTTCTAGCGCCTGAATGCCCGCCTGGGGAAAACTGGTAATACCTAAAATTTTATTGAGGATCTTTTTTACAAATGGTGGATCACCATAGAAATAAATGCAGTCTTTTATTAAAGGATTGGTCCCAGGTATCCTATCGGGAAAGCTACGCCCATAAGGTTTCATTGAAGGGTGGCAATGTAAATCTGCAACAGCGATATTCATAAGTTGAAAGGTTTTAGATGAAATGCCCCTAAGGCACAGCACAAAATCCACTTGGGGACATACCGAATAATATTAAATCAATTGAAAATATACAGCATTCAACCGAAGATAACAGCTTACTTTAGCCTAAAGCGCTCCAGTTATCGAATACGTAAATATAACGGATCATCTGATAGATTACAATACCCAATATTGGGTATAAAACCTGATCACATATTGGAAATCCAGTAAATACCTAATATCGGGTATTTGTATTCTGTACAAGAATAATTAAATTGCATTACCAATACAAATTGCTGTTATACCTTAAAATTAAGTTCATGCGTTCTGATTACAGGAAGTATGGATTTACGGTATTAACAACTTGATTATTTAAGTCGCTCTACCATGAAATACCTAATAGCGTTAGCCTTTTTAGCCCTTTTTAATGGTAATACCTATGCTCAAAAAGATTGGGCTTATGCACCATATTTCAGTTTCGGACTCAATGCAAATCTTAACTATGGAAAAAAGCAAACTTTTCCCGGGGTAAACCTTTATGGCGGGTTTGCAGTGAGCGCCGTTTACAAAAACAGCTTCATCGCAAACTATGGAGGCAGCATTTCTATATACAGGAAAACTGTTGGCACCAATCTGAATCCCCTGATTGATAATGTTGAAATAGACTTTACCAACGCTATATCTGCCGGATATGGAGGCCATCCGTTAAGTTACAATAAACTGATTCGCACGATGCAGAATTCAGCTTTCTACAACATTAACTTAAACAACAATTATTTCGGCCTGCTCTCTACCAATATTGTATTCAATAACCATCGGCGCAACCAGGTGGTAGGTTCGGTTACGCTTTCAGGGCCGGGACTTAGCTTTAATTATTATAATGATGGTGCTGCACCTGTAAAGTGGTTTGGCATTGGCGATGGTTTTGATCGCTGGTGGACGGGTGGTGGTTCATTCTTCGTACACTCCCGCAAGGGTTTTAACTATGGCGAGTTAAGTTTCGACCAGTTTACCGGTTACCAGCCATTTTTGTTTGAGCTTTCTGAAATCATCGGTATAGATGTTCCTCCGTATGCTCAGTCTGCCGATGATCAGTCGAAAAGAAAAAAAGATTCGAACTACAACAGTTCTCAATATCATCTCAGGATTGGACTAAATGAACATTTTAGTGTTGATGCGGGTGTTTTGGGTTCGTTAAGGGTAGGTGAAAACGGAACTATATTTTCTTTTCAGGATCTGATACACGTCATTGGCAAAATGCCTTTGCACCCAAATAACGATGTGAACAGGGTTTTTATTGGAGGATCATTTAATAATGTCAATTATGTTAAAGTTAAATAGCAGTAAACTCATTGTCTTTTTGCTGGTGGCGCTGAGCACTTCCTGCACCATCAGAAAACATCCGTTTAACTTTAATAAAGACATTGATAAAGCGTTTTTGCAAAATGTGATCAGCGGAAGTAAATCTATACTGGCCGCTGAAAAGAATGCCACCAGTGCAAGAGTATATAAAGCAGGTTTTCTACAAGGCTGGATGGAACAGAATCATTTTGTAGACTGGGCAGTTCTGAGTAAACAACGCAAAAATGAGTTTACTTCCTATAACCGTGGGGGCAAAAGCGAGTATGATGTTTACCTCATTTTGTTTGATGCAAAAAGTGGGAACAAGAACAGTTTCTTGTTTTTCACGGTTCAGCGGCCATGGTTAGATACTGATACTGCTACAGGCTTTAGCCCTTTTTATTATGGAATTTTAGACAGCCGGGCAGCTGGCCCCTATCTCCTTGCTGATGAAACTTTTAAGATAACAGCTAAATGCAAAGCTTATACGCCTACCAAGAGGAACAGTAACAAAATATATTTTTTACTGGATAAACGATATGGCTCCAACTTTAATTCAGACAGTCTCCGGATTGAAAAGGTAGTACTCACGCAAGACAATCAGCTAAGCGGCAACAAGGCATTAGTGATATCGGTTGATGATGTACTGGGCGATAAGGTATCGCTTATTATGAGGTATGAAGACACCATTATTTTGAAACCTTAACATTGTTAACAATGAGAAAATTAAGAAAAAAAAGGGCTAAGAGAGATAAACTATTTTTCTTACCTACATTAAGGTGCGTAGAAATTGATGGCGAGTTTTGTGTTTTCGAAAGAAAAGATGGTGGTTGGAGTGAAACAGGAATAACCTATACTACTTGTGAAGAATGCAAAAAGAAAAGCGGAACATATCGCTGTTTTTCTACATAATTCTTACCCTTTCAAAACAAACATTATCTTAACATTTACGAAACACAATACTTACATTAAAGGATTATCTTAGCAAACACAAACCAGCTTTCTTTGTTTTATAACCAGATTAGAGCGGCACAACATGGAAAAAGAAATGCAATCTGAAAGGGATATACAATGCGAATTCCTAAATATTTTTAAATTTATATGGGCAGCTTGTGGCATAGTTCCATTAGGTGAAGCGCCGGAAAATCCAGAGACAGAAAATGCAAATCTTAATCAAAGCATGCAATTATAAATATTAACTGTAATTACGTTTAGTAGTTAACTGCATTATAAATTTCAATACTAAGCGTGTTTAGACACGTGCATTTTGTTCATTATTTCTACCAAATAATAAAATTATAGCCCAGTATACTACGATCCTAATTTACTACCATGCAATGCCATAATCTTCTCCATGGTTACTCGATCCACCTTGCAAACTATTGTGTTTCCAATCAAAATAAATGGCATTGATAGGGCCACTGGTACGTTCTGAAAAACTGAGTGTATAACCCATTTTTTTCAATTCAGTACGCACCTCCTCTTTAGTATTGGCATTTAATAAGATCTGACCGGGCTTTGGTTCTCTGTCGCTCGTTTTAGTACCCCCCAGAGAAAGCCAAAGTTGATTGGTATTAAAATTAGCTGCTTCGGTTGCCCTTTGCACATTCATATCAAATTCAGCCATATTTAAAAAGAATTGCAGTAAGTTCTGGTCCTGGGTATCCCCACCCTGAACTGCAGCAGCTATAAGAGGTTTACCATCTTTGAGAAATAGTGAGGGCGATAAGGTTACTCTTGGTCGTTTGCCAGGCGCAACAACATTGAAGGGGTTTAAGGCAGAATCGAGCACAAAACTTTGCATGCGCTGACTCATTCCAATACCTGTATTACCGGCAATACAGGCCGGAAGCCAACCTCCGCTTGGGGTAACTGATACTACCCAACCTGCTTTGTCTGCAGCTTCTATAGATGTTGTTCCCCGCCACAAGCGGTCTTCATAAATTTCTTTTGGCGTATTGTTGCCCAGGTCGTGCTTTGGTGCAAAATTACGTTTGGCTGTATCCGGGTTATAACCCCTGCTTTTTAACAGATTTAAATAAGGGTTTTTCTTTCCCTCATAAGGGTAAGGATCGCCAGGGCCTACATTTGCATCATTTTTATTAAATTGAATAAGTGAGGCCCGTTGTTTTGCATAATCTTTACTTAAAAGACCTTTTATTGGTTCAGCAGGATTTTGATCTGGATCTCCATAATAAAAATCACGGTCAGCAAACGACAGGTTCATTGCCTGATAAACAGTATGAATATATTTTGAACTATTATAGCCCATTGCTTTCAGATCAAAATTCTCCAGTATATTTAAAGCTTGCAGTAAAACAGGTCCTTGTGTCCACTGTTTTAATTTATACACCTTGATTCCTTTATAATCGGTGCTTAGCGCTTCTTCTTCAGCCGGTTTCCATTTAGCAAGGTCATCCATGGTAATTAAACCACCCTGTTCTTTGCTTCCGCGAACAAATTCTTTTGCGATATCTCCTTTATAAAAACGATCATAAGCGGCCATTAATGCCTCTTGTCGGGTGCTTCCTTTCTTTAATGCTGCTTGCTCTGCTTCAACCATTTTGGTTAGGGTGGCCAACAGCTCTTTTTGAACAAAAACCTCCCCTGCTTCTGGCGCCTCCCGTTTCTCACCCAAATGTGGCAACAACACCTTTTTACTGTAAGGCCAGGTTTTAATCAAATCTTTATCCCGTTCCATACTGTTTGCAGCCTGTGCTTCTATGGCATAACCTGCAGCCATCTGAATGGCAGGTGCTAAAACCTGACCCAGGCTCATGCTGCCGTATTTACTCAGCATGTAGATCAAGCCGCCGGGCGTACCCGGCGTGGTGGCGGCCAGAGGACCGTATTCTGGCGGAAAACTATAACCTTTAGCTTTAAAAAAGGCTACGGTTGCTCCGGTTGGTGCAACGCCCATCGCATTAATGGCGATCACCTTTTTTGTATTGGGATTGTAAATCAGCGCCTGCGTCTCTCCTCCCCAGCTCAAGGTATCCCACATGGTGCAAGTGGCAGCTAACATGGCACATGCCGCATCAACAGCATTTCCCCCTTGCTGAAAGATCATTGCACCTGCTGTCGCTGCCATTGGCTTTCCGGTGATGGCCATCCAACTGTTACCATAAAGCATCGGCTTTTGCGTTTGCTGTGCGAATAAAGGGCGAAAAGAAAGTGATAATAACAGAACAAGGAATAAATTTTTCATACTTCCAATATAGCTAAAATATGCACTACAACAACCCTGCTCCAGCAGTAAAAGCCTTAATTCAGGGCAATAAAACAAGCTTGTTACGAAATTTTAAATCATGTCTTCATTTCTTTTTCCGTGGCTTGGGTTCGGGTAGTTCAGCTACTGTAATGCTGATCAGTTTTTTTAACCAATCGCTATCTTCCAATTGCTCTTCTATTAAAAATTGATTTTTTGCACCTGGATAAGGTGGCGCTTCCACAACGTCAATGATATACGCTCTTCCCGATAAAGTAGGTTTAACAAACAATTTGTTATCGCACACGAGCGCAAATAACTTATCATCAAAATACAAACCGTATTCACCAAACATTTTCTTAAAGGTAACACGTCCGGAATAACCAATCTGATCGATAACAAAGTCTACTAATTTCTGATCTGATGCCATTTTTAAATTGATTTATTTGATTAAGATCTTTCTCTTTTGATTCTGGTTTGCAATAATACGCTTAATCACTAAATTTGCCGCTCTAAAAGCCAGTTGCCGATCAATCAACTGTTACGCTAAATGTTAAAAAACTAAAATGGAAGAAAACGATTTTGTTTCTATCTGGCTGGAAGAAAACGGAAATCCAGCAATTGAAAAACTAGAACAGCTAAACCTCGAAGTTGCCCTTAAAACTACAGAAATACTTGCAATAAAGGGTTCATCTGAAAAGGACCTGGCATTTATATTGGATATTAATCCTGATGAAATCAAAAGGTGGTTAACTGGCAGACATGTTTTCAGTATCAAAACTATTAATGAAATTACAGCTGCATTAGCTGAAATTGACATCAGTAACAACGGAAAGCAACAGATAAACTAATATATAAAAACACAGCAGGGGCTGGTTCACGAACGCAGCCCAGGTATTTAAAATCTCCTTACTTCTCTACTGTAGTTTCGCTAAAATTAACCGTTTTAAGTTTACTCACATTCTTTTCCTCCAAAGCTTTTCCTGCATAGTCTGGCTTATTTTTACCCCATACTACATTGCTGTTAAGCAGGCTGATGTATCCGGTATTTTCAAAATAAAATCCCGCAATTGCACTTTTAACCAGCCCTTCAACATTGCTTGGCCTGCGGTCATATACTCCCCCTCCTTCTTTTGTTGTTTTATCGAGGTAAACACTCACCTGGTCAAAATAGATATCAGAAATTTTATCGGGGCTTTCGCCACTGATGTACACACCACTTTCTCCGGTACACCGGATATTACTGAAATAAATATTTTTAACAGCCCCAACCTTGCCCTTGGTTTGGCCCTTCGGCAATCGCCAGCCAGCATCTTTATTATTGCTGGTTGCTCTTGGATAAGCGGTAATATAAATCGGCTCTGCCTTACCCCACCATACATCCGAAAAAAGTTTTGATTCGATAAACAGGTTAGAAAAAATCACATTATTTACGGTACCCTCATCACGGTTTTGAATACCAATACCGCGGTTACTCTTTCTGATATTACAGTTATTGATCAGTACATTACTGATCCTGTCCATATTTTCAGAACCTATTTTAATGGCGCAAGAGCTGGAGGTCATGGTACAGTTGCTGATCACAATGTTTTCGCAGGCGCCATATTCTTCAAACTCACGCCTGTTTTTTAAGCAGATACAGTCGTCACCCGATTCGATAAAACAATTGGTAATCCGCACGTTTTTACTGTGATCCAGATCAATACCATCACTATTACGGATCTTAATGCTGTTCAGTAATGTTATATTCGATATCGAAACATCATTACAACCTATTAAATGAACGGTCCAGTAGGCAGAATTTTGAAAAGTTACCCCATCTATATTCAGTTTATTACAGCCGGTTAGCGTAAGCAAATGCGGTCGCGGATCTACAATATTAAAAGGTTTTAAAACATACGAGTCGCTAAGCTCCTCCCCCATGAACGAAATTCCATTTCCATCAATCGCCCCTGTTCCGCTAATGCTTACCTGTTCAAGCTTTTCTCCGCCTATCCAGATGGTACCCTCGCCTTTATTTTCTCTAAAAGCACTTTGCGTATACAGTTTTTCATCAGGACTGGCCAGGATTTTAGCACCACCCTCTACCCTTAAATCAACAAACGATTTTAAGTTAAATGGACCGGCTAAAAATACATTCCCTGCGGGTACAATTACCTGCCCGCCCCCTGCTGCAGAACAGGCATTGATGGCTTTCTGAATGGCCGCTGCATCGTTGTTTTTGCCATCGCCAACTGCACCATAATTTTTAATATTATATAATTTATTCTGGGCCATCCCACTGAAAGAAATCAGCAGTGCAAAAAAAAGTAAAATTCTTATCTTCATTTTTCAATTCGTTATAAATATAAATTGGGTTATTTTAAGTACATACTCACTTACCAAAAAACGGTATAAAGCGCTGCAAGAATACCACAAATAATAACCGAGGCAATGGTAAATGCCGGAGTAACCTTAAACATACTGCTATCAATCTCCAGTCCCTGCGGGTTATCTTTACTTTTAGGATCCGTTAAGGTTACCAGAACCATTAAAACCATAATAATCACAAATACCCATGACATTCTATTCAAGAAAGGAATCGGTGCAATAGCGCCGCTGCTTAGCGCAGGCAGGAATTTAAAAAAAGCAGATAAAGGGATGGTTAATAAAGAAGCGACAAGCGCAGCACGTGAAGTGGTTTTCTTCCAGAAAAAGCCTAGTAAAAAGATCGCAAAAACACCCGGCGAAATAAAACCAACATATTCCTGAATAAACTGATAAACCTGATCGAAACTCCGCAATGCAGGAGCGATAACGATAGCAATTAAAGATGCGACAACCACAGACCAGCGACCAACTGAAACCAATCGTGTTTCTGATGCTTCGGGTTTGATAAACTTCTTGTAAATATCAAGTGTAAAAATAGTGGCAATGCTATTACATTTTCCGGCAAGTGAGGCTACTATAGCGGCAGTAAGTGCAGCAAAAGCCAGCCCTTTTATTCCTGCGGGTAATAAATTCATGAGAACCGGGTATGCATGATCAGGTTTAACAGTTCCGGCTGCATCAAGCATTTCGGAATGGAAATAACCACGTTGATAAAGCACGTAGGCAGCGATACCTGGGATAACAACAATTACCGGAATGAGTAATTTCAAAAATGCGGCAAATATTAATCCGTTACGCCCGGTCTTTAAATCGGCTCCCAATGCCCGCTGAACAATATACTGGTTACAACCCCAATAATTTAAATTATTGATCCACAAACCACCTACCAGTACCGCAATACCAGGCAATTCGCTGTAAAATTTATCTCCTTTAGAAAATATCATATGAAAGTGATCAGATGCTTCGCTGCGCAATAATGGAAGAGAGGCCAAAACGCTGGGTGCATCCAATTTTTCAGCTACAAGTTTAAGCGCCATATAACAGGTAATCAATCCGCCTGCCACTAAAACAAAAACCTGTATCACATCAGTATAACCAATTACCTTCATGCCGCCAAGGGTGATAATAGCAGAAAAAATAGCCAGGAAAATGATGCATATATTAAAAGGAATGCCCGTAATCGTTTCAATAGCAATGGCACCAAGAAAGAAAATGGAAGTTAAGTTTACAAATACATAAACAAGTAACCAAAAAACTGCCATTAATGTACTTACCGTATTATTATAACGGTTAGACAGAAACTGTGGCATGGTGTAAATTTTGTTCTTAATGTAAATGGGCAGAAAGAATATAGCCACAATAATTAATGTAGCGGCAGCCATCCATTCGTAACTGGCAATGGCGAGCCCCATTGCAAAACCCGAACCCGACATGCCAATAAAATGTTCGGCAGAAATATTAGAAGCAATGATAGATGCACCAATTGCCCACCAGGTGAGTGAGCCTTCTGCCAAAAAATAATCCTTCGTATCAGTACGCTTTTTTTTCTTGCTTCGATAAACCCAATAGCCGTATACCGAAACAATGATAAAATACATTAAAAAAACAACATAATCGAATACAGACAAGTGATTCATAAGGGTTTTTTACATTTGGTTTTTTTAAAAGTCAGAAAAAATCCCAATGTTGAAGGTTTAATTCGATTATTTAATTACGTAAACGTTTTCGCGTATCAGCTAGCTATAACTTAAATTCAGCCTGTTAACAACCTGTAGATTCGCGTTTGGTCAGCACCGATTTCAATATGATATTCTGTTCATCGTCCAGTTGTTTATTGTTAAGGATTTTGAAAAGGCATTTTGCCGCTTCACGTCCAATTTCGAAGGCAGGCTGCGAAATTGTGGTAAGCGAGGGGCTTAAGAGCTTTGCCGTACTCAGGTTAGAAAAACTGAGTACTTTAATATCATCCGGAATCTGCAAACCCAATTCCCTGCAAGCGCAATAAGCAGGAATGATGAATTCTTCAATAGAAGAAAAAAGTGCATCGGGTTTATACTTCCCAAGCAATTCCTTGATCTGTTGCAGGTTAAATTCTTCGTCATCATGATATTTAACAATGACTTCATCCGAAGCCATTATCCCATGTAATTTCAGTGCATCGAGATAACCGGCAAACCTTGCTTTACCTGCCGGAAGATTTTCGAGGCCAAATAAATAGGCAATTTTGGTACAGCCGCACTCAATTAAATGTTCAGTGGCCTGGAAAGCAATCTCATAATCATCAGTAGTTACTTTAACCGCATCCAGGTTTTCATATACCCGATCAAAAAATACCAGAGGGATTTTCTTAACCAGATTGGCGTAATATTCACTATTGTATTCACTGCTTGATACGGAAGTAAGAATACCATCTACCCTCCCGTTTAACAAACTATTGGTGAAAGCTTTTTCTGCTTCTATATTTTCATGGGTTTGATAAATGAGCACATGGTAACCATGCTGTCGGGCTATTTCTTCAATTCCCATGATAGATAAGGAGAAAAAATTATTGGCTACGCAGGGTATAACTACTGCAACAGTTTTGGTTTTGTTGCTCCGAAGGTTACTCGCTGCCGGATTTGGTGTATAATTCAGTTCTTTAGCCAAAGTCCATACCCTGTTTTTGGTTTTTAAACTGATTTCATAGCTGTCGTTGAGGGCCTTAGAAACGGTTGCAATAGAAATATTCAATTCCTGAGCCAACCGCTTAATATTAACTGTTTCCGCCATGTCTTTAATTTTGTTTTGTTAGTTTTTTGAGGTTTACCTGGCTTTACCACGAGCATTGAGATAAGCCAAATCCTCCCTTTTTTTCACCAGCAACTTCATCAAAAACAGCTGCTTCCTGGCTATACGGATATAACCAGGTGAAGTTGATGTTCAGAAACAAGTTAGCTGAGTAAGCAGCCGATATCTTTTCCTACCGGAATAAATATCTGGCCGCGAACGAAAATATAAAATAATCGTTACATCACCGTTCATTTTTTTCTTTTGTCTTTTCTCTAACATACGTTCAGTCAAATCAGCCAAAAACCGTAACTACTTAAATTTAAACATTTTAAACCATATTTTTTAATCCAAAACAGGATTTTACGTAATCGTTTAAGTAAATAAAGTTGGTGAAACATAAAATTTTAAGCTTTCAAAAACTCAACTTTAACCCAACAACCAACAAAATTTCATACAAATCAATTTCTAGCCTTATGAGAAACCAAAGTGCATCTTCAGAGGACAATCAAAATCCATTGCAAAATCTTGATCAATGGGAAGAGGATATATTAACCCGCTATCCGGATCCTAAAAACATCAATGCTGACAAAAAAGAAGAGCAGTTCAGAAATTACGAAGAAACAGAAAAAGACAGTGTAAAAGAGTTTTACAGGCTTAACCATACCTATCAAACATACGATTTCGTAAAACAGAAAAAAGCAGATTACTTAAAGTTCGACAAGCAAGAGATGCCAATCTGGAGTGCGTTTGATTTTCTGAATAAGCTGGTGGATGATTCTGATCCGGATACCGATTTAGACCAGATGCAACACCTGTTGCAGACGTCTGAGGCCATCAGAAACGACGGCCATCCCGATTGGATGGTATTGGTTGGGTTAATCCACGATATGGGTAAAGTGCTTTGTTTATTCGGAGAGCCACAATGGGCCGTAGTTGGTGATACTTTCCCGGTAGGATGTGCGTATTCAGATAAAATTGTTTATCCGGAATTTTTCAGTCAGAATCCCGATTATAATAATGAAACTTATCAAACCAAATTGGGTGTCTACACTCAAAATTGCGGCCTCGATCATGTAGATATGTCTTGGGGGCATGATGAATATGTATACCACATGATGAAGCCCTACCTGCCAGAACCAGGTTTATATATGCTCCGTTACCATTCCTTTTATTCACAGCACAGGGAAAATGCGTATGAGCACCTGATGAATGAAAAAGACCATGAAATGTTTAAATGGGTTAACCTGTTTAACCCTTACGATTTATATTCTAAAAACCCCAATCAGAAAAGCTGGGAAGAACTGCAGCCTTATTACAAAGCACTGGTGGCTAAATATTTACCGGCTACTATTAAATTTTAATTCTATCTCCAAACATTAATAACCAAATAAACAATTTATGAATCTAATTTTACAAAAATCATGAGATTTAAATGTACACGCTTAAAGTATAGTGGCATATTTATGCTGCTTTTACTTATCAGCCAGGTGTTCAATGTTGCCTACGCGCAAACTGAACGAAAAATTACTGGAAATTTATTAGATAATACAAACCAGCCTGTAATCGGTGCGTCTGTTTCAGTAAAAGGTACCTCGAAAGTAACTTCCACAGGTACAGATGGATCATTCAGCATTTCAGCAAAAACCGGCGACAAAATTCTTTTCAGTTTCCTGGGCTATCAAACTAAAGAACTTACCGTAGGTACAGCATCTACCTATAAAGTCACTATCTTAGAATCTACGGCCGCTCTTAATGATGTGGTTGTAGTGGGTTATGGTAAAAGTTCAAGAAAAGCGTTAACCAGTTCCATATCTACGGTTAAAGGTGATGATTTGAATAAAGGGGCCATTAGTGATATTGGCCAGATGTTACAAGGTAAAGTACCGGGATTAAACATTACCAGAAATGGAGATCCAAGCCAAAATGCAGCAATCATTATGCGTGGTGCGTCTACCCTTCGCGATGGTGCACAATCGCCGTTATTTGTAATTGATGGTGTGGTTGGTGCCGACATTTCAATTCTGGCACCAGATGATATTGCTTCGATCGATGTACTAAAAGATGCTGCAGCTGCCGCTATTTATGGTAACAGGGCTGCAAATGGTGTAATTATGGTAACCACCAAAAGAGGTGTAGCAGGTGCAACACAGATTGCTTACAATGGTTACTTTGGTGTAGAAAACGTATCTAACCGGTATGACATGATGAATGCTGACCAGTTAAAGGCATTCCTGGCGAAAAGCAATTCCGCCCTTACACCAGCCAATGATAAGGGTGCTAATACCAATTGGCAAAACGAGGTACAACGCAGTAATGCTTTATCATACAACCACAACGTCTCTTTGAGTGGTGGTACCGAAAAAACTACCTACAATGCCAGTTTAAATTATTTTAAACAAGAAGGAATTATCAAAACCAGCGATTTAGACAGATTTATCGGTCGCATCGGGATTGAACAAAAAGCTTTAAACGATAAGTTGAAGATCGGATTGAACATTAGCAACTCGGTAACCAACGCTAATCTGGTTCCATATCGTAATACCGTGCTATCGCAAATGCTTACTTACCTGCCAACAGCACCGGTAAAAAATCCTGATGGGTCTTATTTCGACAACTTAATCCAGACCAGCTATTATAATCCGGTTTCTATGCTTGAAAACGGTACAGAGAACCTGAAGAATAAAAATATCTTAGGAAATTTAACCGTTAACTTAAAATTACCATTTGGCTTCTCTTACGATGTTTCTGCATCTTACCAGAATAGCCAAAATGTTTATGGTGCATTTTATAATAACATCTATACTTCCAGGTATAACAATGTTCGTAACACGCCAGAACCACCGGCAACACCTAGCTTTGTAACCCTGGTGGGTAAAGATGGCTTGGCGGTTAGAAATGCCTATCAAAACACCAATAAAATTATAGAAACGTATTTAACCTGGAATAAAAAATTTGGTGACCACGACATCAATGCCGTTGTTGGTTATTCTTATCAGCAATCGCTAAATAATGATGGGTTTCAGGCTACCGCTACAAATTTCCCGATTAACCAGGTTAGTTATAATAATTTAAGTTTAGGAAACCCATACGCGGTAACTGATTTTAGAGTTGATTTTAATCCAAATGTAACTTATCAGGAAATTTTGATGATCTCTGATTTTGCAAGGGTAAATTATAATTATAAAAACAAATATCTTTTACAAGGATCGATTAGAAAAGACGGGTCGAATGTATTTGGTGCTAATGAGAAATGGGGATATTTCCCATCTGTAGGTGCAGCATGGAACATTGATCAGGAAAATTTCTTTAAAAATGTAGGTGTAATTAAAACCCTTAAATTAAGGGGTAGTTATGGTATTGCGGGTAACTCGCTTGGTTTTGCCCCCTTGACCACTAAACTCATTTATGGGCAGGTAGGACAATTTTATTATAACGGTTCGCCGAGAGAAGGTGCCTATGGCGCAATCCAAAACGAAAACCCTGATTTAAGATGGGAGAAAACCGCTACGACCAATATAGGTTTAGATTTTGGACTATTTAATGGCAGGTTAACAGGATCTGTAGACCTATATGATAAAAAAACAACCGATCTGATTTTGACATTTGGCGTTGATCCGAACTTATACCCAGCAGGTTCTTATACGGCAAATGTTGGTAGTCTGAGCAACAAAGGTATTGAGGTGGCTTTAAACGGTACGCCAGTAAGCACGGATAACTTCAGCTGGACTACCGGATTTAACCTGGCGCATAACCAAAATAAAATCATTACCTTATCAGATGATAGCAGATTCAATATCGAGGATCGCCTTACTGTTTCTCCTGATGGTGCCGGACAAAGTGGTGCAACACTTCAAATACTAAAACCAGGGCAGCCAATCGGAACTTTTTTCACCTTTAAGTATGCAGGTAAAGATGCAAATGGTGTTTCACAGTATTATGACGCTGCAGGAAATATAACAAAGACCCCGCTTAACAAAACCGACTATTATATTCTTGGCAATGCGCAACCGAAAGCGCTGTTAGGTTGGTCAAACAATTTAAGATATAAGAATTTTGATTTAAGTGTATTTATGAGAGCGGCGTTAGGCGTTAAAATTATGAACGTTACCCGTGCTGATTTGTTCAGACCGAGCACTGCACAGTTTACCAATATACCGGTAGAGGTTGAAAATGAATCACCAGCTGATTTCAACTCCTATAAATATTCGAGCAGGTTCCTGGAAAATGGTAGTTACCTGCGTTTAGATAATGCTACGCTTGGGTATACTTTCAAAAAAGGTCTTATTCCTGGTGTAAACGCTATCCGTTTGTATACTACAGCGAATAACCTGTTTGTAATAACAGGCTATAAAGGCATCGACCCGGAAATTAACCAGGGCGGTACTGCTCCGGGTGTAGATACCAATAACTTTTACCCTAAAACCAGAACATTTTTATTCGGGTTAAACGTATCATTTAATTAAAAATCACAAAAGATGAAAAATCTTATTAAATACATAGCAGGTACAGCTTTATCGCTAAGCCTGTTCACATCTTGCCATAAACTGGACTTGAAAGTGGAAACACAGCTCACCCCTGAAACATTTCCTCAAACAGACCAACACTTTATACAGCTAACCGGTCAGGTATATGTACAGCTTCGCCAAAACTGGAGTACCGATTATTTCTTTATGCAGTCTTTAAGTACTGATGAAGCCATTATGCCTGCCAGGGGCGGTAACTGGTATGATGGTGGCGTATTTGAAAACCACCATAAGCATACCTGGACTAAAGATAATGGCCATGTAAATAGTGGCTGGGGCTGGCTTTCCGCAACCATAAGTAAAGCAAATCAAAGCTTGTTCTTACTGAAAGATGCGGCTGAATCTCCGGGAAAAACAGCAGCAGTAGCAGAAGTTAGGGCTACCAGAGCCCTGGCATTATTCATGATGATGGATTTATGGGGGAATATTCCTGTTGTAACCACTTTCGGGCAAACAACGCCGCCTGAAACCAAATCGCGCCTTGAAGTTTTCAACTTTATTGAAGCAGAACTTAAGGAAGTATTGCCTAATTTAAGTAGCGCGGTAGGAACAGCGACTTATGGCCGCCCAAATAAGTATACAGCTTATGCTATTCTGGCTAAAATGTACCTGAATGCAGAAGTTTATATTAATACACCAAAATACAATGAAGCAGTAGCCATGTGCGATGCCATTATTGGGGCTTCAGGTTCTCCTTATAGCTTAGAAAGCGATTACAGAAAAATGTTTTTCATAGATAATGGACCTCAGATCAAAGAATTTATTTTTGCGATCCCTTTCGATCCGGGTTTTAGTAATGGTACCATGATTTATTCGCGTTACTCCTTACCTCGTTCTTTACAGAAAAAATACAGCTTAAAATTTACGCCAAGTGCACCAATGAGTACCTTGCCTGAATATTATGCTAATTTCAATGATCCTAATGATAAAAGGAATGCACAATGGATCAAAGGACTACAGACATATTATGATGGCTCACCGGTAACAGTGCCTACCACAAAAAAAGGATATGATCAATTTTATACCGGTTCAGATGGAGCAGATGCCCTTACCTATCAGGTTGATATTACACCAAATGTTACCCTTAGAGATGCATCAAGACCTTTTGATGCCGGAAACGATGAAATTGCCTGGAATATGGGATACAGAAATAATAAATTTTACTGTGACAGTACCTCATCCAGCAGAAACCAGAATAATGATGTACCGGTTTTCAGGTATTCTGATATTTTGTTAATGAAAGCAGAAGCGATATTGAGAGGCGCAACACCAACACAAGGTCAAACTGCTTTATCATTGGTAAATCAGTTACGTGCCGTTCGTACTACTTCACCTGCATGGACCTCAGTTACCTTAGAAGACTTATATAAAGAACGTTGCAGAGAAATGGCCTGGGAATGCTGGCACCGTAACGATATGATACGCTTTGGAAAGTATGAAGGTACATGGGGCTTTAAAACGGATGCGCAAACTTTTCACCGACTCATGCCGATTCCAGCCTCAGCTCTAATTTTAAATCCTAAATTGAAACAAAATCCAGGATACAATTAGAAATATCCAGCAAATTTATAAGAAGAGGTTGTCTCATAAATACAGATGTCATACCGAGCTTGTCGAAGGACTTGCGAAAGTGTCTTTTAAGGCGTTTCGACAAGCTCAACGTGACAAAATTCAAAGATAAATTGATTTATGAAATAGCCTCTTCTTATTTTTTTATCCTAAACTTGCAACAGCTTAAACCTGCCTTTATGATTAAAAAATTACTACTGATTTTCCCCCTTGTTATTTCGGGTTCATTATATGCTCAAACTATAACCAAAAGGCCTTCACAAAATATTACGGCAACAAAGGTGCTGACCAGAGATCCAACTGCCTTAAATTTCATCGCTATGGGCGATTGGGGACGGAACGGTGCCGATCATCAAAAACAGGTAGCCAAACAAATGGGTATTACAGCATCCGAAGTAAAGGCTAATTTTATTATTTCTACCGGCGATAACTTTTATCCCAGTGGCGTAATCAGCGCACAAGATCCTTCTTTTAAATATTCTTTCGAAGATATATATACCGATTTTTCATTACAATGGGACTGGTACCCTGTTCTGGGCAACCACGATTATAAATCAAACCCCGATGCACAGGTAGATTATTCAAAAATCAGCCGCAGGTGGAAAATGCCGGCCCGGTATTATGCGAAGAAATTTCCCATCAATGGAGACCTCGATAACCAGGTACTCATTGCTTTTATTGATACCAACCCGCTTATACCCGAATTTTACAGCAATGCCGAATATGGCCCAAATGTTAAAGGACAAGATACCACCGCACAGAAACGTTGGATAGCTAAAACACTGGCCGATACTGATCCTGCAATTAAGTGGAAAATTGTTGTAGGCCACCACCCTATTTATACAGGCGGCAGCCGCACCGATGCATATGATACCAAAGCTGTGCGTAATTCCTTAAAATCAACTTTTGAAAAATATGGCGTAGATGTGTATCTTACCGGTCACGAACACAGTATGCAGTATATTAAACCTGCCGGAAAAACACATTATTTTATTTCTGGTTCAGCTTCTGAAAAAACACCAGTAAAACTCATTACCGATGCCGAAATGGTGGCATCTGAATATGGCTTCATGTTATTCTCGGTTAGCAACAACCAATTACGCGTACAAGCCATTAACGATCAGGGTGAAATTATTTATAACACACTCATTAAAAAATAATCCAAATAAGCGCCATCTGTACCATGGATAAAACAACCAGTACCATATCTTCAACAGCATCCCCTGAAAATAAACCCAGGCGGCTCCTATCGCTGGATGCCTTACGTGGCTTTGATATGTTTTGGATTGTGAGTGGCGAAGGTATTTTTCATGGATTGGCCAATGGCATTAAAGAAGACCATGCACTGATACGGGATCCGTACAACTGGACCATTGCAAGCACCCCAAACCTTTCCCTGTTCGAAAAGATTTTAGTAGGCATCAGCAACCAGCTGCACCATTCGCCCTGGAATGGCTTTACCTTTTACGATCTTATTTTCCCGCTTTTTATCTTTATTTCGGGGGTATCTATGCCTTTTTCTTATCAGAAGTATTTCATGGAAAAAGAGACCGGGCAGGCATCAACAGGTAAAATTTATTATGCCCTGATTAAAAGAACCCTGATTTTAATTTTACTGGGTGCAGTAGTTAACGGCATGCTGCAATGGAAAGGTTATGAGCAGATCCGTTTTGCCAGTGTACTGGGTCGTATCGGCCTGGCCACTTTCTTTGCTGCTTTAATTTATCTGAATACCTCACTTAAAAAACAGGTCATCTGGTTTGTATCTATCCTGGCTGGCTATTACCTCATCATGCGCTTTGTACCCGTTCCAGGCTTTGGCAGTGGTATATTTACGCCAGAGGGCAATCTTTCAGCTTATATAGATCGTTTGTTGCTTCCAGGCAAGCTTCACCGTGTAGTTTACGATCCGGAAGGTTTACTGAGTACTATACCGGCCATTTGCTCGGCCATGCTGGGCATATTTACCGGCAGCTTTATAAAGGATAAAACAGTATGCCCCAATCCAAATAAAAAAGTATTGTATTTAATCATTGCGGGTATTACACTACTGCTAATTGCACTCGCTGGCAGCTTCTTTTTCCCGATCAACAAAACCATGTGGACGAGCACCTTTGTACTTTTTGCAGGCGGCTGGAGCATCATACTTTTTGCACTTTTCTATTATTTTATCGATGTGTGCAGTTATCAAAAATGGTGCATGCCCATGGTATGGATGGGTACCAATTCCATCTTAATTTATATTTTTGCGCACGGTCTGTTCAACTTCGAATCTACTGCTAACTTCCTCTTCGGTGGAATTATCAATACCATCCCTGCCACGTGGCAACAGGCTGGCGTATGGACAGGTGTACTCCTAATACAATTGTTTGGCTTAAAGTTCCTCTTCGATAAAAAGTGGTTCCTAAAAATTTGATATGAAAATAAAAATGCTATTCATAGTACTGCTCGTACTATCGTTCACTAACCTGTGGTCTCAGGAATACCTGGTCTCATCTAATCAACTTATTGCGCGGATTTTACCAAAACAACACCAGACATTCGTTACCAAAAGTATTGCTGCAGTAAACGGTAAAGATGTTTTTGAAATTGAAAGCAGCAACAACAAGATCGTACTTAGTGGCAGCAGCGGTGTTGCCCTGGCTTCGGCTTTTTATTATTACTTAACTGAATATGCCCACTGCCAGATTACCTGGAATGGCACAAATTTAAATTTGCCTGCTACCCTGCCTGCTGTAAAAACGAAATTAAGAAAGGAAACACCCTACGATTACCGTTACTATTTAAACTATTGTACTTTTAATTACAGTATGAGCTGGTGGGATTGGCCGCGCTGGGAAAAAGAGATAGACTGGATGGCACTACATGGTATTAACATGCCTCTCGCCATTACCGGCGAAGAATATACCTGGTACCTTTTATACAAAGAAATGGGCTTTTCGGATGAAGAACTTAAAGGTTTTTTTACCGGTCCTGCTTATTTCTCCTGGTTTTGGATGGGTAATATTGATGGCTGGGCTGGTCCGCTTCCGGTAAGCTGGATGAAAAGTCACTTTGAACTGCAAAAGAAAATTTTAGCACGGCAAAGGTCGCTGGGAATGAAACCGGTACTGCCTGCCTTTACCGGACATGTTCCCGCAGCATTTAAAAATAAATTTCCACAGGCAAAGTTAAAAGCCACCAACTGGACCAATGGCTTTGCCGATACTTATATTCTTGATTCGGAAGACCCGATGTTTGCGCAGATCGGGAAGAAATTCCTGCAAAAACAAACTGAATTATTGGGCACCGATCACCTTTACTCTGCCGATACTTTTAACGAAAATGAGCCACCTTCTTCCGATCCCGGTTTTTTAGGTAAACTAAGCGCAAGGATTTACGACGGTATGGCACAAGCAGATCCGAAAGCCATTTGGGTAATGCAGGGATGGTTATTCTACAGTGATCGAAAATTTTGGAAAGAGCCACAAACAGAGGCCTTATTAAAGGCCGTACCAAACGATAAGATGATTTTACTCGACCTGGCTACCGAAATAGAACCGGTTTGGAAAAGGACACAAGGCTTTTATGGTAAACCATGGATCTGGAATATGCTGCACAATTTTGGTGGCAATACCAACCTTTTTGGGCGGATGGATGTAGTGGCAACTGCGCCGGCCGAGGCACTCAATGATCCACAAAGTGGTAAAATGAAAGGTATTGGATTGAGCATGGAGGGCATAGAACAAAATCCGGTACTTTATGAGTTAATGATGGATAATGCCTGGCAGTCTAAACCCATAGCTTTAAAAACCTGGTTACCCAAATTTGTGCGCAACCGCTACGGAAAAAGTAATGTAAATGCGTTAAAAGGTTGGGAAATATTGCGTAAAACCGTATACAACGTTCCGGCTGATCAATATATCAGAGATGGTGCAGAATCGATTATTCAGGCACGTCCTACTTTCGATTCGTTAACCCGTTGGGCAAAAACCACCTTAAATTACCAGGAAAAAGATTTGCTTCCGGCCTGGGATGAATTTGTAAAAGCCGCACCGCTTTGCAAAACCAGCGATGGTTTTCAATACGATCTGGTTGATATCACCCGACAGGTAATGGCCAATTATGCCTTGCCCGTACAAAGAAACATGGTGGCGGCCTACCGCAAAAAAGACCTGCTTACGTTTAAAAAAGAAAGTAGCAAATTTATCCAGCTGATTGATGATATGGACAGGCTATTGGCCACCAGAAAAGATTTTATGCTTGGGCCATGGGTAAGTGATGCAAGGAAATGGGGAGAAACCCCAGCTGAAAAAGCACTTTACGAAATGAATGCCAAAGACCTGATTACCCTTTGGGGTGATGCGAAAAGCCCCTTGAACGAGTATGCCTGCAGGCAATGGAGCGGCTTGTTAACTGATTTTTATAAACCAAGGTGGCAGCTTTTCTTTGCCCGTGCCGAACAATCACTAAAACAGCAAAGCGATTTTAATACCAGCCAATTTAATGAAGAAGTAAGCAACTGGGAATGGAAATGGGTGAATCAGCGAAAAGACTACCCGACTAAAACTGTTGGAAACCCGGTAAATGTGGCACTGGAAATGTATCAGAAATACCGCAAAACCATCGGGGTAATGCACCAGTAAATCTCGTTAAGGAAATTGAAAAAACAGTATACAATAACAGCATCGTTTTAAAAAAACAGATCAGGTATACATTAAAAATATTATTGACCAGAAAGAGGCCATAAAAGCGCTGCAATGATGAACTTTTCAGATATAAAAATGATTAAAACGTTTACAAAACGAAGTAAAAACCGGGCTAGCCGATTAACATTTTATACCAGTATTTCATTGCTTTTTATCCTTCTTAGCAATAAGGCCTTCGCACAGCAATCTGTAATCAAATATGTGCAGCCATTTTCGGGTACATCCGCGAGTACCACACTAGCCAGCCAGCATATAGAAGACAAAACAGAACGGTTGGCTAATACCATACCAGCCGTTGCGCCACCCTTTAGTATGACCCAGTGGACGCCACAAACTCAGCTTTCGGAAAAGAAATGTCTTGCCCCTTATTATTACAATAACAAGAAATTTTATGGCATTAGGGCTAGTCACTGGATCAGCGGCTCGTGTACGCAAGATTATGGTAGCTTTACCATCATGCCCATTTCTGGCAAGCTGAAAACCAGCCCAACAGATTACGCTGCTGATTATACGCACCATAGTGAAGTAGCAACACCTGCTTATTACAAAACAAATTTACCTGGCTATCACCTCCGTACTGAAGCTACCGCCACTTTGCGTTGTGGCCTGATTAGAGTGACAGCACTAAATGCAGATAGTATTTACCTGTTAATTACCCCAAATAGTGATCAGGGTAAAGGATATATTAAAATTGACCGCCAAAGAGGTGAAATCTCGGGGTATAATCCTGTTCACCGCATTTACCAGGGCTGGGGACAGCCTGCGGGCTTTAGCGGCTATTTTTTCATCCGCATTAAAAAAGGTTTTACAAGAAGTGGTGTATTTAGCGGTGGCCATGTTTCAGCACATCAATCTATCCAAAACCAGACAGATTTAGGTGCCTATGTTGGCTTTAAATTACAAAAAGGAGAAAGCATTAGCATTTACGCCGGTACTTCTTTTACCAGCATAGCTGCAGCAAAACGTAACCTCGAAACCGAGATCAACACCGCTAGCCTCGAAACCGTTGTGGCTAAAACAAGTCGGGCTTGGGAGCAGGCACTTGGCCAGATTAAGGTTAAAGACGCTAATGAAAAAAACAAGCGGATATTCTATACGGCGCTTTACCATGCACAGCAACACCCACGTTTATTTAACGATGCAGATGGTGGATACCCTCAGTTTGCAGGCAATTACCTCAAAAAAACACTGACCAAAGGAAATTATTATGATGATTTTTCGATGTGGGATATTTACCGCGCACAATTACCGCTTATCACATTTTTAAAACCCGATTTAACTAACGATTTTGCAAATTCCTTGGTGTTAAAAGGACAACAAGGTGGTTGGCTACCCATTTTCCCCTGCTGGAATAATTATACCGCAGCCATGATTGGCGACCACGTTACTGCTTTTCTGGCTTCGGCCTATAATAAGGGAATCCGCGGTTATAATGTAAAGGAAGCCTATCGCCTGATGCGGCAAAATGCCTTTCAGATGCCCGATTCTGCCGATTACCTCAACGGCAAAGGCCGCCGTGGCATCAACCGTTACCTGAAATATGGTTATATCCCCATGGAAGACAGCATTCCGGATGCTTACCACAAACGGGAACAGGTGAGCAGAACGCTTGAGTATGCCTACGATGATTATGCTTTGGCTACGGTAGCGAAAGACCTGGGTAAAACTGCGGACTATAAACAACTGATGGAGAGGGCTTCTAATTATAAAAATGTATTCGATCAACAGGTGGGAATGGCCAGGGGTCGCTTTGCAAACGGCACCTGGTATAAGCCCTTTTATCCTGACCACCGTGAACCCTATATTACGGAAGGAACCCCAAGGCAATACACCTTTTACGTACCGCATGATATGCCTGGATTGATTAAATTAATGGGCGGAAGTAAAAATCTCGAAAATGAACTGGATTCCCTTTTCGGCAAAAAGGAATATTGGCACGGTAACGAGCCTGGTCACCAGATCCCCTTTTTGTATAATTACACCACTTCTCCCTGGAAAACCCAACAACAGGTATCGCGTATTTTAGCAGAAGAGTATGATGAGGGGGTCGGCGGTTTAAGTGGTAATGATGATGCCGGACAAATGTCAGCATGGTATGTATTTGCAGCGATGGGTTTTTATCCGGTAGATCCTGTTTCAGGAAACTACCAGTTAACCAGTCCTTTATTTACACAAACGGTAATATCCTTTAACAATGGCAAAAAATTAACCATAACAACCTTCAAAAAGACTAAAAAATCTATTTTCATTTCAAAAATCACTTTAAACGGAAAATCTTTTACCAAAAATCAAATTACACATCAATCGCTGGTTCAGGGCGGAGAATTGATCTTTTATCTTCAGGATCAGCCAGCGATGCCTTGAATCACTATGAACTGATCTAAATTAAGCTTTAAACAAGATCAGGATCATCAGTAGCGCGCTGAGCAAAAGAATAAAAAATATCATCCTTTTGGGGAAGATGCCTTTATCCTCCTCGTCTCCGGTTTTATCTAATGTATTCGAAGCTTTCTTTTTAACCTTCATCGTTTGCACCTGTATAATACATCTGACTATGGTTAAGCTAAAAAGATTAACAGCCGAAAATTTTAATCTTATTCAAAGGACAGATTGATGATCGAATTGAGGTTGTTTTGAGCAGGATCTGGTCAGTAAAACAAAAAATTATAAGTTAAATGTTAGCTACCCAAAACCGGATTGAGCGGAAAGCCAAGCGATCACCCTGATCTAGCTATTAGCCATTTTGGGCAACTACATTCGATTTGGAACCGGAAATTAAACAGGAATGTTATTTTATTCAATCATCCGGACATTAACTTCTGATTTCACGACGCATGAAAAGATAATAAGAGCCCGCAAAACAAGCAATGCTGCCTGCCAGAAGTCCGCTAAGTTGCGGCCATACAATCATCAGGCTCTCCCGTAGCGGAAGTGGCAAGGGAATGGCTCCGGAAAGCTGCTCCATGCTCAATGGCCCGAGACTTCTGATAGATGGCATTAGCATGGTCGTTGCAGCATCGCTGTATAGCTGCCCCGGGGCAATACGCATGATACTCAGAATTAACTCATTGTAGGCCATAGTCTCACTTTGGGTCAGATAAGCTGCATCTGGTAAAAAAGCCCTGATGGCCAGATTAACCACAATCGGATAAAATACCGTAAAAAACAACCAGATGCCCAGCGCAGTTAAGGCTGAGGTGGCGGCGTGGCGAAAAGCAACCGAAAGCATAATAGACAGGCTTAAATAAAAACCGACATAAACCATGGTGAGTAAGGCAAAGGCAAGAATTCTCAGAAACTCCTGAGGCTCAATCCTTACCCCGGTAACAAACAGTCCCCCGCCAATCATCAGCAAGGTGAGGGCAATAAACAGCGTTGCAATAATGAGCATTGCGCTGTAAAATTTAGCCAGCAGGATGTTGTCTCGGTATATAGGCTGGGCTAACAATCTTGTCAGCGAACCACTGTTCTGTTCGGAATTAATGGCATCGAAACCCATAGTGATACCAAGCAATGGTGCTAAAAAACTCATCAGGACATGAAAAGGTGGCATAGAACCATCTGTGGCTGTGAGCAGCTTGAGGTAAAAAAACGCATGATCAGGATCGTTGGTATTGGTAAAGGTTGCCCGGATGTTAGACATGGAAATGTACAATGAGGCAAAAAATGTGAGCACTACTAAAGCAAGCAGCAGGATAAAACGCCAGCTACGCACGTGATCTGACACCTCTTTTCTCACCATCACCTTAAAAGGACTGAGCTGGTAAGTTTCTTTTGAATTATTTTTGTTTGTTGCCCAATAATGGCTTTCGCTAAGCGCTTTCATGCTCTGGGGTTAAATTTGTGTTTTTTTCGAAATATTTCTCATAGATCTCATCCAGTCCATATTGTTTTTGGCTTACAGCCTGGATGTCTGCACCTGATTCGATAAGCCTGCGAATAAGTTTTGGGGTGATGTCTTCAGTGGTATTAAATTTCAGGCTCACACCGTTAATAGTCAGACTATTAAACTCCGGAAAACTACTGAATTTATCCTTTAGCACCTCAGGATCTACTGGTATTTGAGTCAGATCAATGCTGGTCTCTACACCTGTGTTTCCGAAGAGCTCGCGGGAGAGTGCAGGCAAATCCCCGGTAGCAAGCAACTTTCCATCTACGAATATACCTACCCTGTCGCACACCTGCTGAACGTGGTGAAGGTGGTGCGACGAAAGCAATACAGTTAAGCCTTGTTCCTGCTGCAGAGATTTGATAAGTTCAAGAAACTCCTTCACCCCGCTCGGATCCAATCCCAAAGTAGGCTCGTCCAGGATGATTAGTTCCGGTTTTTTGATAAGCACTTCAGCCAGTCCCAGTCTTTGCTTCATACCCCTGGAATAACTGGAGGCTAGCTTATCTGAAGCTGACTTCAGCCCTACCAATTCCATGAACCGACGGGCATTTTCAATCATATCCTTTTCAGCCAACCCGTTTAGCCTTGCCATATATACCAGGTTTTCAAGACCGGTCAACTGCGGATAAAAGCCAAGATTATCGGGCATATAGCCCACTTTTCGTTTTACTTCAATAGGATCTCGTGTGGCATTATGGCCACAAACAATGGCCGTGCCGCTATCGGGTTCAGTCAGGCCGAGCATCATCAGTATACTGGTAGTCTTACCCGCACCGTTTGGCCCCAGCAACCCGAATATTTCGCCATGAGGAATCTTTAGGCTGAGTTGATCAACGGCAACATGCGAACCGTAGCTTTTGCACAGGTCCTTTAAATCTATGATTGGTTCCATCTTTCTGGTTGAAGATTTTAAGGTTTCTTAAAAAATGGCTACCTACGACCGTACTTACGGATGAGCACATATACTGCTGCAACTGCCAGTGCAATAATGAGTATACCAATCCAGCCGGAAAGTACAGAGGTTTTAACAAAGATTCTAAAGGGCGCCTGAGCATTGGCATTGTTACCGCCCAGGGTAAAGGTGGCACTATAGTCTCCGGCAATTGTTTTATCCGGCACTTTTAGCATCACTTTAACGGTCGCCTTCTTACCACCTTCCAGTCTTTCAATCTGGCTTGGCGAAAAACTTGCTTCCCATCCGGTAGGTAGTTGTGAAGAAATACTCAGCGAGGATAAAGGCAAGGTGCCCGTATTTTGCACCTCAAGCTCAATATCCTGATGAGAACCAGCCGTAAGTTCTTCACTCATCCTTCCGCCAGGCGTACCGATGCTGGCACCATAAGATCCCTTAACCACCGCTTCCAGTTGTAATGGCAGCGTCTGTGAAGAGGATACCGCTTTTACAGGAATAAGGTACTTTCTGGTAGCCGCGTTATTGGGTGCGGTAATTTCGATGGCGATCTCCCGCGTTTGGCCGCCTGCTAAATTAACAGAGGTTACCAGGCTACCGTCCACACGGTAGCTAATCTGCCATCCTATGGGCAATTCCGACTTCAGTTCGTAAACTTGTTGACTGGCTGATCCATTGTGCAGTGAAGTGGAAAAGCGGAACGGTTCATTAACAGCCGATTCGATGTTAATCAGCTTGGCAGAAAACTCAGATGTCCCTTTCGGAGTTTCCTGATTTTGTGCATAAAGTGGCTTGGCCGCCACAAAAAAAATGATTAATAAAAATGTGCGAAATAAGCCTTTCCGCAAGGGTTTGGGTAGTAATTGTAGTGACATAATCTAAACCAAAATGTTAATAATTGCTCTAAAAAATGTTTTCTGATCTTCTTATCTGATGAGGCTTCAAAACAAAAAAAAGTTGTTTTTTTTTCAAAATATTTTAACATTTTTTAACAATTCGTATTGTTGGCTGATGTACATGCCGCATGCTATCTGATACTGTGTAAAAGGTAGCGCCGAAGATACTCCAGGCTACTCGTTAAAAATAGCATTTATGGAAGAAATTAAGGAATTGCCCACTCCTATCGGCACAATAAACTGCTCGCTGAATGAGTTAAAAGAAAATATTGCCATTATTTCCAGGGAATATTCCGCATTGCACACCTCAGGAACGGAAGTATACTTGTATCTGACTGCATCTATATTAAAAAGGATTAGTACAGCAGAAAATTTATCTTTATTGTCGTTACATTCATCACATCTCTGTTAAAAAATTGAATATCTTTATTTACTGCCGCATAGTAACAGGAAAGCTCTGCGACTTCCTTTTAAAAAAATGTTTTCTTTTTTTTACAAATGAGGATACGACATTACTCTCCCCAGCCTTCGGAAAACATATAACCAACATTTTTTTCCTCCAGAACACGACGCTATCAAACACTTAACAAACAAACAATAATCAGCTAACCTTAAGAAAACATTGGTTGGCTATTTTACAGGTACGTTTGCTTACAACAAGTAAAAAACAGGTAAATAACAATGTTTCCATAAGACATTAAGCGATGAAACAGCAAGCCAGAACGATACCAGGAAAACTGGTAGATTTTGATTATAACAGGTATAGATTACCCACTTTTGTGATGCAATTTAAGCCCTCCGTATATCAGGATGGTGATTGCTTTTATGCGGTATTATCCTTTGAAGAGGAACACGATGTTTCGGGCCTTGGAACCTCACCTGAAGATGCGTTGATAGACTGGAATGATAAAGTGTGCGAAATGCTTGCCTTATCAGGTCCTTTACGTACATCATTAAGTATCAAAAACAAATAAGCTGCCGTAAAAACCAGCCATTCCTACCCTTACCTAAATTTATTCTGATGAACCACAATATATCTACCGACCTGGTATTTGATCAGGACTATCATGAGCAACCGAATTTTCTCCGCAATTGCCATTTTGAAATCAAAAGACCCTATGATTGTTCGATGATCCAGCTCCATCACTTCTATTTATTGTTGAGACAGGGAAATAAAGTTTCGCCTGTTGATCTGCACTTAAAGATTTTCAATGCAGCGTTTCTTGCATTCTGCTACGATGGAAAAAAACTGGTCGGCATTTCGGCTGTTAAAAGGCCATGTCCATCGTACCTGGAAGAAGTGTATAAAAAAGCTGGTATTATCGCAGGTATAGACAAACCATTTTTAGAAATCGGTTATTCGTTCACCCGTGAATCAGTTCGTAAAAAGGGAATCAGCAGCACATTAAAACGGATGTTACTCAGAAAAATCAGTGATCATCATGGTATTATATTTTCTACCACAGCAACCCCCAGCAGTCAGCGATTTCTTGTAGCCAACGGTTTCCGGGCAAAAGGGAATCCTTATCAGGGTAACTTCGATAACCATATCATCTACTTTGAACGTACGGCCTAATTAATGTTGATTTATGGTGCATTGGCGAATTGAGCAGCCAGTCAGGGATTCGAAAAAAATATTGTCCGCATCATATATCCGGTTTTGGTTGCTATTATCCGATGCTGCTGCTGAAATGCTTTAAGAATAAGTAAAATGGAGAAAGCAGACAAAATACGCTAAACTGCAATGAGCCATTAACGCTAAAATTACTTCATCTCGCTCATTTAAGAGCGGCCAGGCACAGAAGGGTAAAACTGAAAAAATTTCAGCAATGCACTGAAAAATTTTCATAAAAAATGAAAATTTTTCAGGTAAAACCGTTCGCAAACCTGCCTTGAACGCCCTGGCACAGCGCTTGATTAACCAGAGATGTAACCTTTGAAAGAAGGTTAAAGTGTTAAATTAATTGATTTATAGTCCATTTATTATTAAAACATTAAAAGGAGAAAAAACTATGACATTGGTTAAATTCAATCCAGAAAAAAAGAACAGTTCATTATTGCCAGGCTTTAATGACATCTTCGAATCAGTATTAGGCGATACTTTTTTTAACGACCGTCGCTTAAACAGCGTACCTGCAGTCAACATTTCCGAATCAAATGAAGCTTACCACATCGAACTGGCGGCACCTGGGTTAAAAAAAGAAGATTTCAAGGTATCCGTAGAGCGGGATATGTTGAGCATTTCTACCGGGCAGCATACCGAAAACAATAATGAGGGTAAAACCTATAACAGACGGGAATATAGCTACGCTTCATTTACCAGAGCATTTACCCTTCCGGAAAGTGCTGATGTTGATCGTATCGAGGCCGCTTATACAGATGGCATACTCAAACTTAACATTCCAAAAAAGGAAGAAGCTAAAGCAGTCTCCAGACAGATTGAGATACAATAATTTCCCAAGTGCCGCTACATGCGGCACTTTTTATTTGATCATGTACTCCAGTCTATTTAGAAAAAATACAACAGTTTAGCTATGGAAACCCGTTTCACCATCAATATCAGCCTTCAGGGACCAGGTGGAAAGATCACCTATGGCAAATTTTCTCTTGGCAAAGACAAAAAAGAAGCCAGCGAAATTTTCTCCCTGCTAAAAGGCAACGCAGAAGATACTCCAGGCTGTTCATTAAAAATAGAATTTCTGGAAGAAATTATGGAACTGCCCATTCCTATTGGCACCATAAACTACTCGCTGGATGAGCTAAAAGAAAATATTGCCATTATCTCCAGAGAAATATTCCGTATCGCCCACCTGGAGAATGGAAATATTGATTATTGATATTTCGTGTGATCGATTCTTGTTAAAAAGGGATATTAAGCTTGCCTCCAACTTTTTTGCTTGATCCTGCTGAAACTGATCTATCTGGCACAAAGGAATATCAGCCAGAAATGCCTGGTAAGGCATTTACAACAGGTTCTTCGACAAGCTACCATTCCCAGACTCCAAGGGAATGGTCGTCATCTCGACCGCAGCAACGCGAAGTGGAGAGATCTTTTAACATAGTTCTCCACTACGGTCGAAATGATACTTCGAGATCCACCTGTCCATTCATATTGATTTTTATACAATAAATTATCCCTCAGGATGACAATTCTATATTTATTAGACAGCCTTTAGTTTTCCATTTCCTTGCCAAAAGCATCAAATTTTTTGCCAGCTATATAATATGTGGTTGTTGAAGCTTCTCCATGTACAGAGGCTACGTCATTGTCTCCTCTGTACATTAATGGTACAATCATTCTGCCGGTTACAATATTTAACAATCCGTTTCGCTGTTTACCTTCAGGCCCCTGTGCATCGGTAATTAGCGTAATATCATTGTATACTGGTGATAAACTTGTATTTGCGCAGGCTACTACCAGCTTTCCGGCATTGTTAATCACTCCCCAATAGCCTGCTTTCGACTTTACAAGTGCGTAATTGCCTACAAATTGCTTGATTACCACATATTCAGATAGATCAGCCTTTTTGTTTTTATTCTTATCCATCAGGTATTTGCCCTTGCCATTGCTCACCAGAAGGGCATCGCCAACATAGTTCGTCTCTAGTGCAAAGGTCCCTTCAGGCAGAAAATTTTTTCCTGAGCGGTTATCCAGTAACTTATATTTTTTATTCCCATCATTCGGATTACCCTCCTGTTCAATAAAGATGAAATTACCTTTACTACCGATTGGCTGGGCACTTCCCTGAATAATTGGCTTACCGGCTAGTGTGTATAAACCAAATTCTCCTTCACTGGTTTTCCCATTCTCTCCTGCGGTAATCAGATAATTTCCTGCAATCCATACGTCATAGTAAACCGGTTTCATGATAACGTTGCCATTTTTATCCATCACTCCATTATCATAGACTTTTGCGGGGTCGATATTTCTCTGTTGAAAAAGAACCAGATTTGCATTTAAAGCACGCTTCAGTACATAACCTTTTAGCTTGCTTTGCTCAAATGGAATCATTTTTTTATTCTTCGCATCCAATCTAAAGTATTCGCATTTTTCATCAGCAGTATACTCCTCACAGGTTCCGTAATAAAATGGATTTATAGCATGAAGGATTTTGAAAGAAGGTTTTATTAACCAACTGCCGTCTGCCTGTACAATTCCATAACCGCTTTGTTTTTCACCAATTCCTATAGAAAGACCAGTGGCTATAATATCCTCACTTCTCAGTGTCACCTGATATTCAACCGTTTTAACAGCCGCAGCATAATAAACCACAATCTTGGAAATATCCTGATAAAAGTGATAATTTGACAATTGGGAATTGGTTTCAGCGGCATCTTTTTCAGTGATTGATGAAGGTAAGGTAGCTTTTAGATCTGTAATTAATTCATCCACGTTTTTATATTTCCCTGCGTCGATCTTCTTCGTTGTAGATTTTAGAACTTCATTAAGTTCGTCCAGAAATTTACGTTTAGCAGCTGAAGGAATTGAGTTAGTAGCCGAACTATTATGATCAATCAATCTGCCTTGCGTATCCATTCCTGCTATTGATAGCAGATATCCCTCAGGCCCGTTATAGGTAAAGGTTGCCGAACCGTCGCCCAGCTGTTTAAGTTTTATAGTACCTTCACCAATTTTTTTCTCTGTCTGTTTCTCATCCAATATCACCTTTTCCATCTTAGTGATATAGGTATATTTTACAGTTGCTTGAAGGCTGTCTATTGGCTTTCTCCCCTTAATTATAATATTTTCATGACTGTCTGCCGATCCAATGTTGTCTTTTAAACTGGAATGGTCATGAAAATATAAACCATGCACTATAAATTCACTTCGTAAAACAGTAGATCCGTCTTTTCCTATAGGATCCTGAATAACGGGGGGATAGCCTGGTTTAAGAGATGTTGTGATAACCGAACCTTCAGGGAAGATCTTTTGTGAAAACTCATAATGCTTAGCCATTTCATTAAGCGCAGGTCCTATGATTTTCTCCGGGCTAATTGTAAATGCAGGTCCTGATAAAACGCCTTCACTAGAAGATGGATTACTACTTTTCGCAGGAGTTATCTCCAGCCGTGTATCCATTAATTTAAAAAGCCCTTCAATTTGTTCGGAATTACTTTTTAATAACTCATTAATTTCTTCCAGACTCTTGCCTTTGAATGCATTAACCATTTCATTAGCTAAAGAGTCATTGGATTTAGATTTGGTTTCCACCTGTCCTGAACAGGAAAAAAGATAACAACAGAAAAAGCAGGCTGCGGCGTAATTTAGTAATTTCATGGCGTGTTTAGTAAAAGGTATAAGAACAGCGAAATTCATGCCATGTATGGTTCAGTTTTTGTTACGATGACTCATCACCGGTTCAAAGTAAATTATATGATTTGTACGTATTATTCCCACTACATTGGGTTTGAAAAAATCGCAGACCTGCTCCAGAAAGAATTCCCTAAAGGGATATTATCCATCAGTGATCCAGGTGAAGATAAAATAGCGCAACTGGTTATAAAAGGCGGGTTATTTAGTCCATCTGTTACGATTAGAGTAAGCTATCGTGAAAGGGCCTTCCCCTCCTACCAGCTTCCGGAAATTGACGACAGTCCGCTAACGGCAAACTTAAACGGCCTTTACGGATATATTACATCATTACCGGCATCAAATGAACAGTTGAAAAATTTGCTGCTGACTAAAGTCTCTACTATAAATAGCGAGTTTTCTGTAGAACAGGAACCGCAGGACACCAAAGACATAAAACCACTGCTTCAAAAACTCGCAACTGAGTTTGATGCTATTATATTCACACAGCCAGGCACTTTAATCAGCAAGTCTGGCGGACAACACTTTTTAGATAATAATTTAGATCTAATTCTGGATAGCTCAGGAAATTCAGAAATTGAAAAACTTAGTGTTAACATTGAGTCGAAATATTTTGATAAGGAACAATCTCAATTATCTGATCACCAAATCAGAAGAAAAGAAAGAAGTGAAGCATTACTGAAAGTAAGGGGCATCAAAGTTAATTCAAGTTTACCCTGCATCGATGCTGAAAGTGAAACTTTAATAAGGACACCAAAAGAAATTGCGACCAGGTTATGCGTGCTAGCCGTTACTAATTTTGTTGCAAATAATATAATACCGGCCGATATTGCAATTGCCTATTTGCAGCAATACGATTTATGGGCACAAACCACACCTGCAGAAAAAGAATTCCTGGGTAATCCTACCGAAGCGCAGAAAAATACGGAAAGTTGGAAAAGCGAATGTATTTACACGCTGATGTGGGCCTTAGGTAAGGTTGATGAACTTAGTTTTCCTGGCCAGCTTTGCAATTTAAATAACATCCCTGAACAAGATTATCCTGTTGGTGCGGGAAAAGACCCCAATACTTTTATCAATTCCATAGCTGAAACAAGATCTGCAGCTGAAATTCTGGACGCAAATGACCTTTACTACAGAATCGACTGGGCTTGTGTAGATGCGAGATTGGCAAACGTCCAACTTGAAGAAGCTATTTCCGGCGTAGTATATGAAAGGCATTACGCCCTAAATTGGCTGATCAGGTATGGAGAACAAGATTGGGACGATGTAAGTTGTGATACCTAACCTATCCCTGTTCGGGTAAAATTCATCCCCCATCATTCAATTACATAACATTGAAAACGCCTTTGGTATAGGTATTCGTAATAGCACATCAGGAAACCATCAGGACCACCAATCACCTGTTGGGTAGCTACAACGAAAGCTGGCCTGCACCATGTTGTCGAAGAAAATATTGTCCAATATCCCCTGTAAATTGTCGTATATAACCCTGCAAATTTTCTGGTAATAACCTCATCTTTGTTAAGCAAATTAAATTCTAAAATAAAAATAATTGTATGTCAGACAACAGCGTTTCATTACACAGAGTTATTAAAGCATCTCCTGAAAAGGTTTACCGTGCTTTTACCGAGCCTACAGCACTTGCATCATGGATGCCGCCTTATGGATTTCTAGGTATCATTCATGACATGGATGTGAAGCCGGGCGGCACGTTTAAAATGTCTTTCCAGAATTTCACCACAGGAAGTACTAACGCGTTTGGTGGCGAATACTTGGAGGTTGTTCCGAATGAATTGTTAAAATACACCGATAAGTTTGAAGATTCAAATTTACCGGGTACCATCGTAAACACCATCTGGTTCAGAAAAACATCCGTAGGTACAGACCTGAAAATATTGCAGGAAAACATACCCGCGATGATACCCCTGGAGATGTGTTATCTTGGCTGGCAGGAATGCCTTGAAAAACTCATTAAACTTGTAGAGCCAAACATACCGGATGCTTAGCAAACCGGCAATCATGCTTATGGTTCAGTTTTTGTTACAGGTTCGACTCTTAAAAACGTACCATGAGATGTAAATTTGCCGGTTTGATGATGATAATATTTGCTTCTGCATGTAATCCATTTCCTAAGAAGGATAGCCATCCGGAAGTGCCTTTAATTTCTGATTTACTTCAGGATCAGGGTAAGTTTAAGCTGGTTACAGACATGCAAAATTTAAGTGAAATTATCTTTTTAGAAGATGACAGATTTTTTTTGAAACCAGACAGAAGTGATGCTCCGTTTAAAATAATGGACGTAAACCAACGAATCATTTTTGAGAAAACTTATGACTGGGACCTGCCTTTTTTTATAGATAAAAAGGGTAATCTTTATTTTAATCGTAAAAAATACTTCTATCCGGATTATCGCAAATCCCAGGATTTCAAAAATGTAGTTTTTACAGACAGTCTGAGTGCAAAGTCGGAAGCGCTTAAAATTGAAAATGACAGTTTAAAACGTTTGGCACTTCATCAATATGAAACAGCACTTTTAAAACGATACGGTTACAAACCTTGTGAATATGTAACGGTACATCAGGAACGATGTAATATTTTTGAAATAAAAGATGAAACCTTATTTGTGCGCAATGACTATCTTTTCAACAGTGAATTTTCGAGAACTGCAAAAAACGTAAAAGAATTTGATGATGATGTTTTAGTTCGATGGAAAAAAGGCAGGCTTCCCTCTCCGGTATACATGTCTTATTATAAATTAGGTGACCTTAAGTTCAAGGCGGAGAACTTGGTTCTGCCACAAGTGATTGCCTTGCACGGCATCAAATATCTTTATTCCCCCGGTTTTGGATTGTACAGGATCATAGAGTAATTGCCCTGCCTTTTGCTAATTCTTTAGCATATTTTATATCAAACTATAAAATAATATAGATACGCAATTCTTCGTGCATTTTGGCTGCAATGATTACCTTGTATTCTTATTTCTCATCGTTCAATCCATTATGAAATTACCAGAACAGCCTCTATGACTAAAAAAATATTTACAATTTTTGTGTTATTTATCGTTTTATGCTCTTTTAGAGCAGGTTTTTTCCATCAAACACTAGGCGATTTAGCCGCAATTGACTTCCCTGATAAACCTCAAACCATTGATACCTTAGGGCAACATGTACATCATTATAGTGATTCATCAGGCTTTTATCTTGCCGGTCTTTCTGATCTTAGTAAAAACGGAGCAGGTTTTAGTCACAATGAACTTGACAGCCTTTATTCCGGATTCATTGGAGGAACATTAAAAACATCAAAGGGCGAACTTGTCAGTAAAAAGCCTTACCATCTCGATGGGTTGCAAGGATATGAGATTAAGTATGTAACCAACAATCCTAATTTATCAAATTTACGGTTTAAAAGGATTCTGTTCCTGAACAGTCAAATGCTTTATGTTGACTTCTGGACGGATAAGGATAAAGACGAAGTCTCTAAACCCGCCCGGGAGCGCTTTTTCAATTCCTTAAAGATTACCGCTAATAAGGCGAGCCGACAACAAGGTACTTCCAATATGGGAAATATAGCATTTGGATTAGGATATATTGTTGGCCAAGCGATAGTGTGGGTAGTGCTGGCAGGAGTAATTCTCGTTATTGTTTTCTTTATCATCAATAGAAATAAAAAACGGCCTCTGTAATCGCCTAGCCTTTTCCCATTAAATACTGTTTCCTGATGCGGTATTCAGGCTTTTGCGTAAAAAGATACAAACAGATCAGAAAAACCGACTCTAATGGCTTCATCAGTAAGTATGTTATATTTGATAAGCGTTCATTATTGATTTTTTTTGATAAATTATATCCATACTGGTCTTCAATGCCTGTAAACTTCTTAAACTGTGTTTCATAAAGAGACATGTATGTCAAAAACCTGATGCACGGCAACTGGTTACATTTTCGAAGAGGGGCCCGGGCATAAATGCAAGCCCATAAAAAATAAGTAAAACTATATTTTGGCTTACATCAGCGATTTCGGCACTTAACACAAAAGCATTTTGCGAAGCAAAAAATAGCGTTGCAAGATATAAAAACCCCTATTGCCGGTAGAAGGCAGCGTAAAAGATTTGCTTTCGGGGATAATTTGAAGAAAAGATGGGCCAAATCTCCAATGCCATCAGGCTGTTACCATGTCTCCTTTCTTACCAGAGCCTTAATTCTGCGGTTTGTAAAAAAGGGGCCTTTTGTTATTTAATTTTGATCATGACAACCCTGAAAACCATAATTTTAGTATCTTAGGATAATCAAAAAGGGATGATCACCCAAATCGATCCATCTGATTAAAAATCTCCAAAAAGAATATTCCAATTCCACCTTCACCCCACATCTACCCCACGTTTAAGCCACCTTCCGGCCAGGTCTGCTTCGTATCTGCTTGCACACTACTTCACACTTACTTCGGTTGAGCTATAGCCTTGGTTTAGATGAGCTAGATCAAAAATTTACCTCGATTTCGATTGGCAGGTTCACAATAGCCAAATAAAAGGTAAAGAGAAAGTTAACCTAAGGTATTGTTGGTGTATAGCTGTGTCGGAGCAGCACGGGGTAAAAGGCAATAAACAGCGGTTCGGGATTTCAGCATAGTGAAATCGTTTTCCAATGAGCGTTGGAGGATTTATGTGATCGTCAGCCGTAAGGACATTACTAATAGGATTAAGCTTAGCCCCCAAAATACCTCAAAGGGAAAGAACAAGGAGCATTCTGCTAAGCTTAGGGAATTTAACCGTAAAATCCAATTATCATTGCTAATGATTTACAGAATTTTAGTTCTATTTTTGCAGCTCTAAATTGCTGATTTATTTAGGAACTCTTTTCTGTAAAAACTATACAGGCTTAATATCAAAAACTTGACGATACAACCTTTAATTGAATATTTTAAAAAGTACCTTCCTCTAAATTCCGATGAAATAATTTTGCTTTCCGAAAGAGTAACGCCAAGGAAAATAAAACGGAGACAGATGATCTTACAGGAGGGCTTTATTTGCAAACATTATACATTTGTTGAGAAAGGCTGCTTTAAAATGTATGGCATTGATGAAAAAGGGACGGAACATAATCTAAGGTTTGCAGCAGAAAATGATTGGGTTGCTGATCTGGGGAGTTTCTATTCGGGAAAACCAAGCAAACTATTCATAGAGGCAATTGAACCTTCTACCATTTTGCAAATTGAGAAGCAAGACTTGCTTTATCTTTTTGTGAATTCACCAAAGTTTGACAGAAACTTTCGGGTGATCGTGGAGGAAAAATTTATTGAACTTCAGACCCGCTTGTTACAAAATTTCAGTTCAAATGCAGAGCAACGATATTTGGATTTTCTTGAACAGTATACCGAGTTATCTTCAAGATTACCCAATGCTCAGATAGCTTCCTATTTGGGCATAACACCTGAATTTCTGAGCAAAATCAGAAAAGATATATCATTAAAATAATAGTTACCCTTAAACTACATTAAGACTATTTATTAAGCTTGTTTATTGGCTGAAGAGACATTTGTAAACCATCTTTGCATTGTATAACAACACAGTTTTACAAGTCAAAAAAATATAAAATGGGAACAACAAAAGAATTCCTCAATCAATTTTTACAATTTATTAATACTGCTGATGAAAATTTGTCTCAACAATTAATAAGTCCAGCTGCGAAATTCTATGTGCCGTTTCAGGCTGATCCGTTGCAAGGGCCTAAAGGTTATCTAACGCTTATAGGAATGATGCGCAGCGGCTTTCCTGATATTCAATGGAGTATTGAAGATATGATCACTGAAAATGACAAAGTAGCCGTTAGATTTACAATGAAGGGAACCCATAAAGGAACTTTCTTTGGCGTACCCGCAACCGGAAAACCGATCGCAGTTAGCGCAATGAATTTTTATCGTTTATCTGACAACCAGATAATTGAAGAAATAGGACAACCTGATTTGCTAGCTTTAATGACTCAAATCGGAGCTATACCACAATAAAACTTTCGTTGCAAAAGTCTAGCGAGATGGTTTTAAATAAAGATCACGAAAAAATTAAAAACTTGAAATCACATGTATAACTAGCACTTGTTCAAGTTCATTAGGATTTAGGGGTATGGTTATTTTAGAAATAATTCTTTATTTTGGTGTTAACACTCAATATCATATCCATGCACATAGAAACACGTAAATTACATTTGATAGAAGAAATGCTCAAAGTAAAGAGTGAAGCTACTTTATCTGCTTTGGAGAAGCTATTAAAGAATAACAATAATAGAACAGTTAAGAAAACGCCAAGCTTAAAAGATTTTTCTGGAATCTGGTCTAAGGACGAGACGGAAGAAATGGAACGTATAATTACAGAATCTTGTGAAACAATCCACGCAGATGACTGGAAGTAATCTATTAGACACTAATGTGGTTATTGAGTTATTTAAAGGCAATCCAACAATTACAGCGTTTCTTGAAACCTTAGGGGAGGAAATAAATATTCCTTTTGCTGTATTAGGAGAACTATATCTGGGTGCTTACAGATAAGCTAACCCAAAGAGCACATTAAACAGATCAACTCAACTCTTTTCTAGAAAGGTGTAATGTTCTTATTGCTGATGAAGAAACAGCAAATCACTATGCCTTAACCAAAACTGCCTTGTTGCAAAAAGGTAAGCCAATACCGGAGAATGACATGTGGATAGCCGCAGTATCAAAGCAATTTGACCTAAAGTTACACACCAAGGACAAGCACCTTAAGGAAATAGACAACCTGAATTTAAAGAGCTGGTAAAGTATTATTAATTATTTATCCCCCCAACTTTTTTGCCTGATCCAAATTATCAAATATTAATATATTTGAAAGATGAGAACTTGATCATCAGGTACAGGTTATTGACTAAATGCACTATTTTTATTTGTATTGTCGCCCCCTATATAATCTATAAGCCATTTATTATCAGTTTTTGTCAATTGAAAAATCATATTAACATTTCTCTTAAAATTTATCCCAACTAATGCCTTATTATATATGACTAAAATTTTAGTGATTTTTAATGTCCCTATATTTTCTAAAATTTCTTCTGGTTCGAACGTGTTGAGTACGATATCCTGGTCTAAACCTTCAATTTTGATCAATTCCCCATCTTTAGGCTTATCCCCAAGAAATTTTTCATAATAGTTGAAATATTCTTTTAATTGCTCAATATATAATTCCGAAATTAAGCCACTATGCCTAAAATTATTATAATAAAGTTCTAAACTATCACGATCAAAATATCTTTTTCTGTCTCCCGTTCCGTCATATCTGGGTACGAAATAGTATTCTCCTAACTTTTCTTCTTTTCCCTCTTTATGCCATTTTAGAAACTTAACTATGGTGCCCTTAATAGCTTTGTCATATACTTGGGAGTAAGATTTGTTACATGTGAACAATAAAAGGACAAATAATATTTGTAGATATCTCATTTTTTTTATTTTTTTATGCTTTTACGAACTTGGGTGACAATATAATCATGCATACCCGGATAATTTCTATAGTCAGTAACAGCTGTTTTCCCTGTGATTTTTCCTGTAGTAGAATTATAATAAAGTCGGTTACTGAAACTTGCACCCGTAGAAGGGTTATTAGTTGCGTTATCTACAAATTGTAAAAATTTTCCTTTTTCGTCAGTCCCCATTCCTACAACAACAACAAAATGATCTGTTGAGTTATCTGGATTTGCTGCTGGGGCACCCGATCTATTGTCAACACCTATTAATACTGGGATTTTTTGTGCCAATGCACTAATTATATAACTCAGCGCCTTTTTTGTTTCAGCTAAGTCAACACCTGTTGATGTTTTATATATTTGAAATGTTTGGCTCCATGGTAAATAACAGTTTGGACCGTTTTTTGAAAGAAGTCGTCGTGAAAACATTTTCATTCCTCGTTATATATAATGATCTGTGAAAAGAATGTCCGAAATTTTTATTTCATACCGGAATAATGGATCATCATCCAGAATTGAAAACTCATCTACCACTTCGTTTAAAATATCTCTACTTAACCAAATTGCTCTAATTGAGTTTACGTTACTGCATCTATATATTTCATCGCAAATTTCTGATTCATTGATGTTAACGTAATGAGGTACTTCATATTCATATCTACTATGAGCTAATTTTGCACTATGTTGATACACCGAAAAATAATTAAAAACACTTAATTGACATATAAATCTTTTTTCTTCACTTATTTGAATAAGAAATCTTATACATCTATCGTGATTAAAAAAATGGGTAAAGTTTTCCATTTTAATATTTGGGAAGCTATTACTCAGGTTACTTGAAAAAATAGTTGAAGCATTTGGGTTCTCCTTCTCAAATTTTTTGATTTGCACATTAATATTTTCAGTAGTAGTTATAGAACCCTGATCATAAAAAAAATCTCTTTGAAACTGATTTTTGATTATCTGATAAATTTTTTCTTTTATATTATCCATTTATTGACAATTTGTTCCGGTTACCGATGTATGAGGAGGCGTTTTCCCTGTTAATCTAGCACTTACTCTTGCACCGGGTATCACTGCCCCTAGTTGTATTTGCATTAATTTAGCCACCGATTTACCTAAGGTACCAGATTTTATAAGAATTGTTAGTCCTTTTGTTCCATAGCTTCTTTCAAGTCCTATCATTGTAGTGTTCGCAGCTAATGCAGCTTCTTTTGCAACTATCGCATTAGGAAGATCACCAGGCACTCCAACTGTCAAATCAAAACTCCCAGTAGCATATATGCTTGCTGTTGTGATAAGATCCCAAATGTTTTCCAAGTAACTTTCTGGTAGTACATTAATTGTTAAATCCTTTACCGCTGTTTCTTTCCATCCTCTAGAGTTGTGACTGGGATCTGGTATGACAACAGTTGAAAATAAAAACCCCACCTGAAATTATTTCAAAGCCATAATTTAAAATAAAAATTTACACAACTCTCCATGTCCCTAATAACGCTTATCTGTCATAGTCCATCCGTTACAAATACCTACACCAGAATAAATCCTATTTATTCTTAGGTTATGTTATGCAACGGCCTCCAATTCCAATAAGGTATGGGAATTGGTGAGTGTGCCGAGTTAAATGGATTTAATTGCATCTGCTGTAATCGGAAAGCCCATATCGAAAACACGTTAATGAGTATAATAAACGGCATTCTACAATTGGTTAAAATGGGTGTTCAACACCTTGATCTCTTCTTTAGAACCGATAGCCCAGGCCACCCTTTGCATTCCATCGCTTAGGGTCGCAATTCCGATTAGTGGCCATCTCCGCACGGTTTCTCTACAGTAATCCTTAGATAAACAGGAACAGCACCTTTAAGATAGTTTTTTGGTTTCTTCAGGTAGAAGAGCAGACTGAAATTAGTTTTCATAATCGACTGATTTAAAGTTAACAAAGTTAGCCTTGCAGTCTAATCGTATCAAGTCGTTAAATGATTTAACTTTTTGTAAGTCAATAACTTACGTTGTTTTTAGTGAGTATACCACTTTATAAAACTACTCACCGAATCACTCACTTTTTTTATGCGATTTATTGCATATTTTGGGTTTTCCGGTAAAACAAAAAAAAGCTTGCAATCATTAGATTTACAAGCTTTTACGTAGTTTTGATACTATCTTCTGTGATCCCGCTGGGATTGGCTCAGCCCCGCAAAACCCCGAACCCTGCCCTGAGCCTTTTACAAATTGAACCCAGGCCGGCACTTCTGTTCGAATCCCAGAGGGGATAAAACAAAAAAACCTCACATTTCTGTGAGGTCTCTTGTGATCCCGCTGGGATTCGAACCCAGGACCACTACATTAAAAGTGTAATGCTCTACCAGCTGAGCTACGGAATCATTTTCTCCCTTTCGAGGCTGCGAAGTTAGGAATTAAATTCATTCTTGCAAAAGGTAAATCCAAAATATTTAATAGAAAGTTAACAATAACTAAATAAAATGGAGTTAAATATTTAGGAATCATCATGTTAAATGCGAATAAAAAAAATCATTTTTTTCTCCTTTTCAGTTAGCTGATTCCAAGTTAATAAACCTCTTAAAGAAATATGTATTTAACCTGCCTAAAATCTCTTAGAATCGTTATTACCCTTTTACCTTAAACAACCAAAAAGCGAATTACCAGCAATACATATTACCCTAATTTTATGAATTTGTAGCTGATTAGCAATCGACATTCCCCTTGGTTGTAAGGAGAATAATGATTTTTTTATTTTTATAATTATTTTCACTTTTACATATATACTTCCTTTACCCTAATGAATATTGAAAATATTTATGGTGAAGATAAATGGGCTACGCTTGGTGGTTTCTCGCCAATTATTACAGTCTTTAGGTCTTACCATGCACTTACTCCAGAAATGGAGGAAATTATTAACCGTTACACATTCCCTGTACGTTTTGCTAAAAACAAACATATCGCTTCGCCATTAAAATACAACCGTTACATTTTTCTTATTCTGGAAGGAGCAGTACATGGCTACCTTAAAATGGGAAATAAAAAGATTACCACCTGGATTGCTGCAGAAAACGAATTGGCAGGAACCATCAGGAATTTATGGGAGAATGAAAGCTCTGATGAGTACATTGAAACAATAGATCCGGTATTTGCGATTGCGATTCCGCATGAAATGTCGAAACTGCTTTACGAAAATTTTCCTATCGCAAACTATGTTGGTAGAAAGATGACTGAAATTTATTTTCAGGGAGCATCTGAGAGAGCCTATATCTGCAGGCTTCCTACCGCATTAAAACGCTACCAAAGGTTCCTGATTTCTTACCCACACCTGATTAACCGTGTACCATTAAAGTACGTGGCCTCATTTACGGGGATGAGGCTCGAAACATTGAGCAGAATCAGGAGCATGATTTAACTGAAACCGCAAAGAAGTATCTTTCAAATTGATGCGTAAAACTTTTGCGTAAAAAGATGTATTGCTAAAAAATCAAATTCAACCTATATGTTCATCTGTTAGTGATAAAGCAGCAATAGCCATTATGTTAAGCATATACTAACATAATGGCTATCGTTACAATTAAAATTTTAATTTTCTTAAGTCCTTCAATTATATTGATGAAGCGTTAACTTAAAGGAAATGAAAATATTATTTGCTTTTCAACTCATTTAAAATAGCTTTATCCAAACTGGTTAACGTCTTCTGCGCAGGTTTAAGCAGTTCAAAAACGACAATTTCATTCTTTCCTTTTTTAAGCCATTCTGCTGGCAGATAAATGGTTTGTTGCGGTCCGATACCCCAATATTTACCTAAATTATGTCCGTTAACCCAAACCAGTCCTTTCCCCCATTTGCGCATATCTAAATAAGTATCGGCAACTTTTGTTAAATTAAAGGTAGCTGATTTAAGTGCTGCTGCAGATTGACTACTTACTTTAGATTGCATTTTTTTCGTATCTATTTTATCAAATGGCAATGGATACATTTTCCACGATTTAATTTCTTCTCCATTAAAAGTTACGTTTTTAGTAATCCCTTTATTATTTTTAAGTAAGTAAGGGCCAAAATTAATTCTCCCCATGTTTTCTACCAAGATATCCAATTGCACATGGCCAGCAGGAAGATTAAGCATCAAACTATCCTGGTAAAGTCTTCTGTCTAAAACACCTACAAGTTTTTTATTGATATATACTAATCCGTAATCGCGCAGCTCGTTGATTTTAATAACACCTTTGCGTCCGCCTTTTATTGTACTGCTGTACAATACAAAACCATAGGGCTGGTTAAGGGCTTCGAAGGTTAGTGGTTGTTCATTTAATTTTGGTTTTCCAATCAGGCTAAAAATATCGGTTGATTTGGCAAATGCAATTGCAGGCAATGCCGCTGCTGGCTTAGCGCCGGGTACATCGGGAAGTATCTGGTTTGCAGGCAGATTCTTTTTAATCGCTTCGCGAAAAAGCATAAATTTTGCTGTTGCATTACCTGCTTCATCTAAAGGTGCATCATAATCATAACTACTAATCTGTGGTTCGTAAGCTGTAGAATCATTAAAGTTGGCCCCGTTCATAAAACCTCTGGTTGTACCACCATGAAACATATACATATTAATAGAAATTCCACCTTTAAGTGCTGTATCCAGCTTATTGGCGTATGTTTTTGGATCTACCTCATGGTGTTTTGTACCCCACCAATCGAACCATGCCGGATACCATTCTGGTACAAAATAAGGTCCGGAACCATTGTTATATTTATTAATTAATGTTCTGATCTGAGCTGGATTATCGATACCATTTACGCCTGGAAGCAAGCCCGCCAAATGACCGCCTTCCAGTGCCGGAACCGGATCGCAGGTGGAAAGTACACCATCAAAACCAGCATCTTTAAACAGCTGAGCATTAATTTTCAGGTATTCTTTATCATTTCCATAAGAACCATATTCGTTCTCCACCTGCACCATTAAGATATTGCCACCATGGTTAATTTGCAAAGGTGCTAAACGTTTACCGATCTCCGTAAGGTATTCTTTATATTCTTTTAAATACTGTGTTTCTTTACTCCTAACCTGCAAACCTTTAATATTCTGTAACCAAAATGGATAACCGCCAAATTCCCATTCGGCACATACATACGGACTAGGGCGAAGCAATACCCATAAGCCTTCTTCTTTTGCAATGCGCACAAATTCGGCAATATCATTATTACCAGAAAAATCAAACTGATCTTTCTGAGGCTCGTGCACATTCCAAAACACATAGGTACCAATCGTATTTAAACCCATGGCTTTAGCCATTTTCATTCTGTCGCGCCAGGCTTCTCTAGGTATACGGGGATAATGCATTTCTCCCGAAATGATCTGAAAAGGTTTATTATCGAGCAGAAAAACAGAGTCTGCAAGTTTAAAAGTGTGCTGAACTTGTGCGAATGCACCAAAGCTGGCAAAACAAGTAATTAAAATTACTTTAATCATTACATGTTTTAGGGTAGGTTTCATTTAGGATGTGTTAAATATTAAAAAATCAAAAACATAGTTTTCCCATATCGGTTTATAAAGTGCTTTTCAGCTCAAACAAATAGGATGGGATTAAAAAATGAGGTGTGTTATCATTTCAAATCAATCAGGTTTAATTACTGAGTACAGTGGTAACAGATTTAGCCGGAATACGAACACGTTTGGTATCCTGGTATTGTTTATAGGGTGATAAATTATATTCGGCTGAGGTAACATAAGTTTGAACAAATTTTTGTTTATTCCCCTTTACCTCAATATCCAGATCAAGATCGTTTTCTGTAGGGTTAACTACTACTGTTACGAGCTTTTTATTTTGCAGATAGGATGATACATCAACCTGAGGTACATTTACCCCGGATGTTTTAACCTGAAGGCGTTTACTCCCTGGACTAACAAAACGACTATAATTACCGAGGGCCCATAACATTTTACTATCATAAACCTGCCCATCTGTTTTATTTTTGTCGATATAAACCAAACCATCCTTATAATCGCTGGCTGAGATGCCCAGCCACCACTGCCATGACGTAGCGTTTGATAAAATCAGGTCGTGATGGATTAACCGGGCGATAAATAATGCAGGAGCCATACCAAGGTCGCGCTTTTCTCCTTTCATTAAACTATCGCCTAAAATGCAATATTCAGACATCCAATACCTTAAACCTTTTATCTGAGCTACTGCCGCTCCTGTTTTTTTTCGTACGGTAATAAACTTTTGCTCCGGACTTGTTGTAAAATAGCTATGGCCGGAAATAGATTGATCTATGCCCGGTAGATTGCCGACATAATTGGATGATGAAGGATTAAAGAACTGATATACCTGGTTTCCTTTTACACTATTGCCATTATCGTATAAATAATCGAGCTGGCCAGCCTCTCCTATTTGTATTTTGGTTTTAACCTGATTTTTAACAAAGGCTTCATTAATACCCCTGTAAAGTTGAGCAAGTTCGTTATTGTTATAAGGACAGCCTTCCTGGTTGTGTTCATTCCATTTCCACTGCGGCTCATTAGCAGGGCTAAGGTAATTTAGCGCTATCCCGGTTGTTTTTTTTATTCCGTTGATGGTAGTTACAAGATCGGCAGCAAATTCCGGAAGTTTTTCAAAATTCAAATTGCAATTGCCATCTGTAGAATAGGCTTTCCCATTTTTGGTAAACAGGACATGCGGACTGTTTACAAAGCCGATAAACTGTTTCACTCCCCGGGTTTTGGCTGCTTTTAAAAACCAGACTTGCCCTGGCATCGCGTTCCAGTTATAAGTACGATCTGGCTGCAAAAAAGCATATTGACGACGCCATTCGTCGCCAATATCGCTTGCCTTACCTTGGGCGGCACTACCGCCACCAATACTGAAACGCCAGATGTTAAGCCCGATACCAAGGGGCTGCCCCTCTTTTGTGGTTTGGGTACTAAAAAGCAAATCAGCCATCTTATCCTTTTTCTCTGCAGGCCATAATCCGGCAAACTGACAACTCCAGGCATCAGAAGCGCCAAAGCCTTCTATAGTCTGAAATGTGCTGGCAGGATCAATTTCTATTTTCAGAATAGTTTCTTGTGCAAGAGCTGTTCTGCCACAGAAAAATAAGGCCAGGCAGATAAAAAAACTGTTAATATGTTGATATGACTTTACCATGTAAAACTTAATTTCTATTTATTGTAACCAGGGTTTTGCTCCAGTTTACCACCTGAAGCTAAAATTTCGGCTCTTGGTATAGGTAACCAATAGTGTTTGGTTTCAAACTTGCGCCCGTCTAAAGCAACCTTAGGTGTATAAGTAAACCCACTGCCTGTTTTGGTAATAATCATTCCGCCAGCAGGTTTGTTTTCGGTTACATCGGCAATTTTCCATCTTCTTACATCATAAAAGCGATGTTCTTCAAAAGCGAGCTCTACCCTGCGCTCATAACGAACAGCATCACGCATTTGTGTCTGCGTAAGTCCAACAGCCAGTTCAGGCATATTAACACCTGGCCTTGCCCTTACCATATTAATGGCTTGCCTGGCCGACATGGTCGATCCGGCAGGAACGGCGTCAGGTCCGTAAGCTTCGTTAGCCGCTTCAGCATAGTTAAGCAAAATTTCTGCATATCTAAAATAGATCCATGGCTGAAAACCTGCATTACCCCAGGGGTTTTGCAATGGATAGGCATCATTCATAAATTTTTTGAGGTAATATCCGGTTTTGCTGGTATTCCAGTTATCATTTCCATCTTTACTGTCTTTTCCCCCAGGAATAAAAGTTTCTACATTACGCTCGCGATAAGCTGCTCCATTGTATAAAATGGTTGCGGCAAAACGCGGATCACGGCCTTTGTAAGGTTCATTGATGTCGTAACCAGAATTAGGGTCGCTAATGGGTTTCCCGTTGGCCATTTCATATTCATCAACCAGGTTCTGCATTGGTAAATTTCCGCCCCAGCCGCCATAACCGTTTGGTCCGTTGGCAATTTCTAAGTGGGTATGATTGGCATTTTTGGTAAACAACCTTGCAAAAATAACCTCATTGCTTTGGTCAGTTAAAAACAAGTTCGCATATCCACCGGTATATATTCCATATTTATTTAAAGAAATAACTGCCTGCGCTGCTGTAACAGCCGCCTGCCAGGTACCTGCATTATACAACGGACTCGCTGCATATAACAATAAGCGCGATTTGAGCGCTAGTGCCGCACCTTTGGTTGCCCTTCCTACCATCCAGCTTCCGCTATTATCTAAAGGTAAATCTGCTGCAGCCTGGTCAAGCTGTGCAGCGACATAATCTATACATTCTTTAATCGAGGCGCGTTGAAACAATGCCGGATCCTGCAAATTATCAGTTAGGTTGGTTACCTTATCGCCCATTAAAACTACGCGGCCATAGTTGCGAATTAAATCCTGGTAACGGAAAGCCCTTACAAATTTAAGCTCTGCTACCAATTGTTTTTTATGCGCGGCGCTCATTTCAATTTTAGCAAGCACACCAAGCGCATAATTACATTCTCTTATACTTCTGTAACTCCTGCCCCAATATACACCCGCACTTCCTAAATTTTCAGGTTCCAACTGTCCTCTTTGGATTAACCAGGTAGCATCGTCGTTATTATAAACAGATTCATCGGTAAAAGAACTCCACATGCTATACTCGAAACCTCTGCCAAAACCCGGTGCAGAGCCATCCGCTTCTTTGTCCTGCAATCGGGTACCAATGTATCTGTTCGTTATAAAAGCTTCCAATACCGCAGTATCTGTTTCTACAGTGGTGGTTGCAATACGATCTGTTGGTTCTACATTTAAAAAATCTTTCTTACAGCCCACAATACTCATGGAGATAAGAGACAGGCCTAAAAGTGATGTATATATTGATTTGTTATTCATGGTGTTTAGAATTTAATATTAGCGCCTAAATTAATAATGCGTTGCTGTGGATAGAACTGGCCACTACCATTGTTTCCTTCAGGATCGTAATCTTTAACTTTTGAGAATGTTAACAGGTTAAATGCACTCGCATAAAACCTTAAGCCAGATACATTTATTTTTTGAAGAAATGCTGCTTTAACATTGTAGGCAAGCTCTACGTTTTTAAGTCTTAAAAAAGAGGCATCATTTAACCAAAACGTATTGGTAAACTGTCCGCCACTGATGGCATTCGAAGCACGATCGGTTACCCTTGGATAAGTTCCATTCGGATTTGCGGCACTAAACCTGTTATCGGCCCAGCTGCTGTAAAAGTTACCAATGCTTCCTGCTTCAGGCAAAACGTATTGACTTACCTGTCCCTGGCCTGATAAAACAAATGATAAATCGAAATTTTTATAAGAAGCTCCGAAATTTAAACCATAAGTAATTTGAGGGGTATTGCTATATGGCGTTCTGGTTTGATCATCGGCAGTAATTTTGCCATCGTTATTATAATCCAAATACTTCAAATCGCCTACTTTAGCACCACTTACATGGGGGTAAGCATCTAACTCTTGTTGCGTTCTAAATATGCCAATACTATTGTAAAGGAGATCAACATTTAATGGTCTGCCCGTTTTGCGTTGATAATCTAAAGTACCACTGGCTTCATCAATAAAAATTACTTCACTTTTGGCATAGGTTATATTTCCAGAAATATTCCATTTCAGATTCTCGCCATTATGGTTATAGCCTAAAGTAGCCTCAAAGCCATTACTGTTTACTTTCCCAATATTTTCTGAAGGTACTAATGGCGTATAGTTCACACTCTTATCATCGTATGGATTTACGATACCTGAAGAACCTGGTACTGAAGCATTTCTGGTGGTTAAAATATCGGAGCGTTTTTGCTGAAAATAAATGGCTTCGATGCTAAAGTTTTTAAATACTGTAGCGTTAATTCCGATATCGAGTTTTTTTGCTACTTCCCAGGTAATGTTTGGGTTTGCCAATTTAACCAGGTTCACGCCAGGTTGTATGGTTGATGTTGTTGCACCAGGGCTTTGAGCTACGAAGCCATTGCCCACCAATACATAATTATCAAAATACTGGAAACCATTTACATTATCGTTACCCAGCGCACCATACGATGCACGGATTTTTAAGTTATCAATAAACTTAACGCTTTCGTTAAACCATTTTTCTTTTGAGATCACCCAACCTGCAGAAGCGGACGGAAAAACACCATACTGTTTCCCTTTAGGAAAAATGGATGATCCATCAACACGCAACTGGCCTTCAAAAAGATACTTGTCATCATAAGTATAAGCTAAACGGCTGATTATACTCCGGCGGTTATAATTAGAACTATAGCCCGAGTTCAGAAAATCGGTAGCGGCTGTGCCGCCTTGCGAAAGCTCAGGCAGTGATGTAGATAAATAATTAAAGCGTTGCGCATCGAAATATTCTAAATGATTTTCACTTTGTTCGTAACCCACAAAAGCATTAATATCATGCAGGTTAAACTTACGGGCATAGTTCAATTTAATATTTGAAGTAAGCAGCGATTCGTTTTTATGGCTTTCGGTTAAAGTTGCTTTTTGATTGTTACCACCAACGATTACACTTTTGTAGATTTGTGAACCTGTATCGTATTGATACAACAGGTAAGGTTTGTTAAAACTTTTACTAAAAACATTTGATTTATCTGCCGAGAAAAAGCCATCTACAGAAAGTCCCTCTACCCCTGGTATAATAAATGTAGCCCTTAAGATTCCGTTTAAAACCTGTGTAGGATTTTTATTGGTGCCACCGATATCGGTAACCTGCACCGCAGGGTTTGCGTTTTCTATACCCGTTGTTGGCAAACCATTTGGGTAATATGCCGCTGCAATTGGTTTTGCCCTATAAATGGATCTAAATATATCGCCTGCCCCAACTTGCGGAAACACGCGATTCTCTTGTCTGCCTGATACTGATAAGCCCACTTTAAGGTACTTAGAAACATTGGCATCTATATTCGTACGGAAATTGTATTGATTGTATTTAGTTGCTCCATTTTTGTACAACCCATTCTGAGAAACAGTTCCTAAGGACATGTAATATTTCACATCTTCACTACCACCATTAATAGAAAGGCTATGCTGGCTCTGTAAAGCTGTTTTTTCTAAAGTTTGATCCAGCCAATCGGTGTTAGGGTATAATAACGGATCGGAACCATTACGGAATTTTTCGATCTGATCTGCGGTGTAAGATTGATTAAGACCGCCTGCAGGATTGGAATCGAAACTAATTTCGTTCATAATCTGTGCATAAGTTGCAGCATCGGCCATTTTAGGCAACCTTGTTGGCGAGCTAAAGCCCTGGTTAAAACTATAATTGATAGTTGGTTTACCCGTTTTTCCTTTTTTCGTAGTCACTAAAATTACGCCATTGGCTGCTCTGTTGCCGTAAATAGCTGCAGAAGCATCTTTTAATACCGATACACTTTCGATGTCGTTGGGATCTAAGCGTTCAAGTCCGCCAATTTGCCCGGGAATTCCATCTACAACAATTAATACATTATTGCTCCCGGTAGTAGCAAGCCCCCTTACTGTAATGGTAGAACCATCAACGCCAGGTTCGCCACTGCGGTTATTTACGATAACTCCCGAAAACCGGCCCGCTAAAGAGTTTGACAGGTTTGGTTGCGGACTCTTTACCAGGTCGGCTCCCTTTACCTGCGATATTGATCCTGTAAGCGTTGCTTTCTTTTGTGTTCCATAACCAACCACTACCAGTTCGTTTAGTGTTTTGGTATCAGAACCAAGCTGAACATTAATGGTCGTTCTATCGCCAACTGTTTGCTCCTGACTGGTGTAGCCTACATAAGAAAAAACAAGTACGTCTGTAGTGGCTGCCACGCTGATACTAAATTTACCTTTTGCATCGGTTTGAACCGCTTTTTCGGTTCCCTTAATTTTAACCGCTACCCCCGGAAATGTAGCTCCGGTTTCGGTTGTTACTGTACCCGTTACCACAATTTCTCTAAGCTGTCTTTTTATCCCTGTTTTAACGGAAACTAAAGATGCCATTGCCGGTAAACTGATGGATACGATAAATAGAAATGCCAGTGTTTTAATTGTAAAGAATTTTGGCAAAAATCCTTTCAGAACTTTTCTTCTCATATTTGTTTGCAAGTTTAATATTTGGTTAGCAGATCAATTTTATAACCTACCCAACAGAACCCTCTATCGGAATCGCGATTATAGCACTGCTTTATGAAAGGCTAAATTAGCGCCAACAAACAACTCCTATAGGGTGCAAACAATCCAAATTAGAGGGGCAAACAGACCGGATTATGCCCTAAATAAGGTTTTAAGACATATTGCAGAAAAACGGGCAAATAAATACAATTTATGATTTACCTTTTTTGCCAGTCGAATTTAATTGGATATGATTGGAAAACGGCTTCCTGAATTTTTTAATATACTGTGATGGATTCATGTTAAACAGTTTATAAAACTGCTCTCTAAAATATTTAGGATCGGTAATGGCTACCATGTAAGAGGTTTCCTGAATGGTTTTATCGGTATTGATAAAAATTTCGGCCGCTTTCCTCAACCTGATGAAACGGATAAAGCCATTGGCAGACTGACCTGAAATGGATTTTATTTTACGGTATAAATTAGATCTCGACATACCCAGTGCGGTTGACAGGGTATCGATATTAAAATCAGGATCGGTAAGGTGTTCTTCTACAATGCGGATACAGTTATCTAAAAATTCTTTGTATTCTGCAGAGATTTTGGTATTGTTTGAGTTGAGCGTAATTTCATTATAAAAATACTTTTGCAGGGCATTTTTACTCTTTAATATACTGGCTACCCTTGCTTTTAAAAAGTCCTTATCAAAAGGTTTACTGATATAGTCATCGGCGCCACCTTCAATTCCTTTAAGCTTAACCTCCGGAGCAGAAATGGCAGTAAGTAAAATAATTGGAATGTGAGAGATGGAAAAATCTTCTTTTATTTTACTGCATAGTTCAATACCCGTTATGCCATCCATCATTACATCGCAGATCACAATATCGGGTAATAGCGCTTTCGTCATCTCATAGCCTCTTTCTCCGGTACTGGCTTCGTAAAGGTGATAATCCATTCTAAAAACCTGTTTAAGGTATTCTCTTATTTCAAGATTATCATCAATAATCAGCATGCTTTTTAGTTCGATGGCCAGCTGGTTATCCACTATCGGTCCTTCAGCAGCTTCTACAACTTTGTTGGCGCTGATCTCATCTTCTATCAATTCTTTAAATAATGAAGAGTCGGTATCTACTAATTCTTCCTGTAATATGATGGCATCTTTAAAATGACTCACTCCTCTTAACAAAGCGATATTAAAGGTAGTACCCTTATTTTCTATACTGGTATAGTTTATGGTGCCTCCGTGCATTTCAATAAAATTTTTAGCGAGGTATAAACCAATTCCAAAACCACCTTTAGCTGATTTGTTTCCGGGATCCTGATAAAATTTCTCATATAATTTTTCTCCTGCCACATCTGTGATACCGCAGCCTGAATCTTCAATACTTATGATTACATTTTCCTTGCTGTTATCTACAATCATCCTAACCTTACCACCTTCCGGCGTAAATTTTATCGCATTAGAAAGGAGATTAAAGAACACAATTTCAATTTTTTCCCGATCGGCGTAAAAAGCAATCACCTCTTCGGTGCAGCTAAATTCGAGTATTACATTTTTTGACCGGGCCTGGTGTATAAAGCAAAGAAATACCTCTTTGCACAAATTCACCAGATTTATCGGTGCCACTTTTAACTTTTCGCCGTAAGTATCTGCTTTCCTAAACAACAACAGCTGGTCTACCAAACTTAAAAGCCGTTTAGCGTTCCTGTACACAATATTTAAATCAGTAGTATCCACATTATTATCATTCTTATACAAAAGCTCCTTAACCGGATTGATAATTAAGGTAAGCGGTGTACGGAACTCATGCGATACGTTGGTAAAAAAGGATAGTTTCTTTTCACTCAGCTCCTTTTCTTTTTCACTTTCTACATGGGCCAGTTTAATCTGAAATTTTAAGTTAGATTGGTGCTCACGATATTTAAGATAGGCATACACAATGCCAAAGAAAGCCAGTCCATAAAAACCAAAAGCCCACCAGGTACGGTACCAGGGTGGCGTAATGATGATCTGGATTGAATTTCCTTTCCTATTCCAAACGCCATCGTTGTTTGATGCCCTTACTCTCAAGATATATTTACCAGGGTTTAAGTTGGTGTAGGTAACCTTATGTTCGCTGCCAGTATAATTCCATTTTTTATCAAAACCTTCGAGAAAATAAGCATACTGGTTTTTCTCTGAAAGTGTATAGTTTAAGGCCACAAAGCCAAAAGAAAGTACACTCTGATCGTAAGGCAGTGTGACACTTTTCGTCATATAAACGGGTAATTTTAAAGGAGAATCTTTGCCAGGGAGAATCAGTTTGTTAAAAACCGAAAAATCAGAAAAGTAAACTGCAGGCGCTTCTTTATTGTATTTAAGTTGTTGTGGATTAAAATAAACGATGCCTTTACTTCCTGCCAGGTAAATTTCTCCTTTCGCATTTTTACAGATGGCAGCATTGGCATAAACACCATCTTTCTCATCGTAATTTTTAACCGTTTTGTTTACAGGATCGAAAAGTGATACACCTTGCTCGGTAGTTACCCACAGCTTGCCATTATTATCTTCTACCAGATCGGTAAAAACATTGCTCGCAAAACCGTTTTGTTTTGAATATATCTCGAAAGTATTTGTTTTAGCTACATATTTATTCAATCCATCGCGGGTACAGATCCAAACATTCTGGTGCGAATCCAGATAAAGGCTAATTACGATGTTATTGCTAATTCCGCCCGTTTTTGAATTATCGATCATGTAATTGCTGAACCTTTTTGTTTTAGGATTAAAACGGCTCAGGCCACTCCCGTATGTCCCTATCCAGATATTTCCCTGCGCATCTTTTAAAAGGCAGTATAAATGGTTATTACTCAGAGAGCCCAAATTTTTAGGATCATTATAGTAATGCGTATAGGCTTTAATTTTATCGTTATAGATTTTTAAGCCTGCATCTGTAGCTAAATAATATTCGCCATCATTTACCTCTATCAGGTCTCTGAAAACATCCTCGTTAAAAAAATTTCCCAATGCAGAACGATGGTGGTGATGTACAAACTTATTCTCCTTTTCGTTATACAGGTCAAATCCGTTCTCGCTCATTACCCATAACTGACCTTTTAAATCAACAGACAGGTTAATAATATCATTACTGGATAAACTGTTTAAGTTACTGGTGTGCGAAAGCCTGGTAACGGAGCGGTTATCTGGATTGTATTTATAAAGGCCCTTGCTGGTACCCAGCCAAAAACTGCCACGATCACTAATTATCGACCTGATTTCTGCCTGTCCGAAAGGAAGTGAAATAAAATTAAATTTATATTGGTTAAAATCAATTTTAGTCAGGCCGTTTTTACCACAGAGCCATATCATTCCGCTTTTATCACGATATAAACCGCCGTTGGCAAAAAATTCGAGCTTATCTATTTTTTCCCATTTATTTAATTTTGTATTTACCCAGAATATTCCGGCGCTGCCACCTACCAGTAATTTTCCGGCTCCTAGACTTAAAACATTAAATACGGAAGAATTACCTGTGCCCACACCTGGATAGGTTGTAAACTTTTCACTTTTAGGATCAAAGCGGAAAAGCTCGCCTTTCCAATAACATCCAATCCATATCATGCCATCATGATCAAGGCAGAGCGTCCAGATATCGTTCGGATTTTTTTGATTCGCGATTTCCTTTTGCATGTAATTGGTAAACCGCTTTGTTTTTTGATCGAATTTATTCAGTCCGTTACTCCAGTTGCCCAACCATAAATTGCCAGCGGCATCTTCTGCAATAGCATTAACAGATTTTCCTTTTATAGCATACTGATTTTTTGCATCGGGTTGATAAACCTTAAAAGTTTTTGAATTTTTGTTATAAAGGTTAAATCCATCATCGGTACCAATCCACAATTTGTTGGTTTTATCGATCAGTAAAGACCATACTTTGTTATTGCTTAGCGAAGCCTTATCGTTTTCTTTATGGTAAAAACGTTCAAATTTTTCGGTAACCGGGTCAAACCTGTTTAAGCCATTCATGGTACCCACCCAAAAATGACCATTGCTATCTTCTACCATAGCATTGATATAATTGTTGGTTAAAGAGGTGCTATCGCCGGCAATATTTACATAAACTTTAAAAGAATAACCATCAAACTTACAGAGCCCATTTTCTGTACCTATCCATACAAAACCTCTTTTATCTTTTAAAGCAACGGTAGTATTTTTAGATGGGAGACCATCATTAATGCCATAGGTTTTAAGCACATAATGTTCTGGAATAGAATTTTGTACCTGCGCATTAACGCTGTTAAAAAACAGCCAGAATTGCATAATAAAACCAAATGCTTTTATAAATCTCATCATTAGAAGGGCAAACCGACAGAATAGCTAAAAAAAAATCTTTTAGCGGAGGTAAAGATACAATTTGCTAAATTATTGTTACACAAAAACCGGTCAATCCGCAGTTCTGTTTATCTGAAAAGTCTTTCAGCTTTCGCCTTTTCTAACATTAAGCAATTAAGGGCATTAAGATTTTCATTGCTCAGATCATGCGATCGTCGTTCTGAGGGGGTAATTTATGGTATAAAGATCAACATGATTGACAGCAATTAATCTACGCGTAAAAATCTCCCCGGGTTACCGTCGAGAGGAGTCGAGAACCACGGAGTGCTCAGCGAGGCTAAATCTGTTTTGATGGATCTCTCCACTTCGCGCTGCTCCGGTTGAGATGACGACCATTCTATTGGAGTCTGTCAATGGTAACTTATTTCAGGATCTTTCTGGTTAGTTTTTTTGCCACGGAAGCACAGAGTTGCACGGAATTTAGTTTACCTTTTTGCTTTAGTCTTTCAGCTTTTGCCTTTCTTAAAAATCTGAATAGTCTGTTGGGTAAACAAATTTAGTATCGTTTTTAGAAACGTTGTGTTGATACTCTGGCATTGCTGAAAGTTTCTTCCAATATTCATCTGCTGAGAATGCTTTCCAGTGCGCATCTCTATCTGTTTTATTTTCGAAAGTGGTTAAATACATGAGGTTAGGCATACGACTTCCGGCGATTACTTCTCCATAAAATACGGCATTAAAATTTAATCTTTTGAATAAACCGATTTCGTCACCTTTATTAAACATTTGAACTTTATTCTGAAAATATTTCTCAGTAGGTGCCTCATAGCTTCTTAATTCGTACACCCGTTCATTCATCGGCGATTTTAGATTAGGTAGCATAAAGTGAGGTGCGTCTTCAAAAGCTTTTAATACAATTGATTCTAAACGCTCGAAAGGTGCCTCCGTGTAAACCGCATCCAGGTAAGCTTTACCATCAACAGCATATTGTTTATCTTTTGCCAGCTTTTTATCCAGTTCCAAAATTCCATTAAATGATTTTAATGGAATGAATACATAAATCAGTTTCTCGTTAGCGCCAGTCTGATCACTTACAATGGGTTTAAATACACCAATTTTGGCTATTCCACTTCGATGTAATGCAGGCAGATATGCTTTTTGCAAATAATCATCCACCGTTTTTTCCTGAGCATCGGTTTTTAAGTGGTAAATTTTGATCTGATAGAAATCTATCGATGCATGAGCAGCAAATGCGCTGGATAATAACACAAGTAAAAACAGACAGGATATTTTAATTTTTGGCAACATATCAGGAGGTCAATATTTTGAATGGAAAAATACTTAAAGTTTTCGGGTAAAACTGAATATATCTTTTTTAGGCTGACCGTTTTTATCCTTTTCTTCCAGCACAACGCTTAATTTATTTTCAGTAATCAATTGATAGCTTAATCTCACCGACTTATCCTTCATTTCAAAAACAGCAAGTTTTCCCTTTAAGGATACCAGCGGAAAAAGTAGTGGTTTTTCTTTTTCTTCCCAGGCAATGCTTCCGCGGTTAAAATGCCGCATCTTCATCACAGGCAAACCCTCTTCAAGTTCAATCACAACGAATTCGTAAAATAAAGCTTTCCCATCTTTAACACACCTAAAGCTGCTCATCATACTTTCGCCATTTGGCCGGCTCCAAAATTCCTCCAAATCGCCCCATTCACTTTTCTGCACCCAGGTTCCGGACATAAATGCCAAATCTTTTACCGAAGCCTTTTTTATTTGTGCAAAAACCGGAATAGAAAAGAATAAGAAGGCAAAAATCAAAAAGTTATTTTTCATAGCGTAATTTATTACAGCTAAAATAACTAATTCTGTCTAATTATAGAATGAATCAGCGACCAATTTTCAGTTGCCAGTTTGCAATTTACAATTACCAGTTCTGCTTGTAGTTACCAATGGTAGAATTAAAAAGTCGCCGTCATTTCGACTGTAGCGCAGCGAAAATGACGTCCCTTGTATATCTGCCATCAACCCTCCGATGTATTTGAAAAAATTCTAACTTCTACCAATGAACCCCTACTTTGAAATATTCGGATTTGGAGCTTCGGCATTTAGTAAATGTTTCACAAAGAAATCGCGTTTACGTCTGCGTCCGTAAACTCCCCCATCACTATGCCCCATACCCGGAATGCTTAAAATATCGAAATTTTTATTTGCTTTGATCAATGCATCGGCAAGTCGATAGGTCGATTCCGGCGGTACATTTTCATCTGCTTCGCCCACAATTAGAAATAGATTGCCCTGTAATTTACCTGCATTGGTAATGTTAGATTGTTCTCCATAATGCGGCCCTACCGGATAGCCCATCCATTGTTCGTTCCACCACTGTTTATCGATTCGGTTATCATGACAACCACAGGCAGAAACTGCAGCCTTATAAAACTCAGGATGAGATAACAGTGCACCTGTTGAACTTTGCCCACCCGCCGAAGTGCCATAAATCCCTACACGTGAAATATCAGCATTTGGATATTTAACCGCCATGGCTTTCATCCACAATATCCTGTCTGGAAATCCGGAATCGGCTATGTTTTTCCAACATACATCATGAAAAGCTTTAGACCGGTTGGCCGTGCCCATTCCATCAATCTGTACCACAATAAAACCCAGTTCGGCAATACTCTGCATTTCGCTGGCCGGCAGGAAATTTTTAGGCACAAAGCTATCATGCGGACCTGCATAAATATTTTCGATTACAGGATAAGTTTTACCCGGATCCATTTTTGAAGGGAGGCAAACAATGCCCCAGATATCCGTTTTGCCATCTCTTCCTTTAGCTACAAATACTTCAGGCAATTTAACACCTGTGGCTAAATAAGCATCTGTTTTTCCATGTTCTATTTCGTTTAATTTTTTAGTGCTTGCCGTTAACCTTAATTCGCTAACCGGTGGTACATTTACCTGAGAATAGGTATCGATATAATATTTCCGATCGGGAGAAAAGCTGAGGTTATGATTACCTTTTTCTGGTGTGAGGTTTACCAGGCCTTTTCCATCAAACCCGATCCGATAGTAATGGATAAAATAAGGATCTTCGTCAGCATGCATTCCATTTGCCCTGAACCACACCTGGCGTTTTACGATATCTACACTGTCAATATCCCGAACTACATAATTTCCTTTTGTAATTAACTGCTGCTTTCCGGTTAAGGCATTTACCAGATAAAGGTGTTGCCAGCCATCTTGCTCACTCGTCCACAATATTTCATTTGTTTTAGGTAAGTATCTGGTATAAATGCGACTTTCATAAATGAAGGTTTTGGTTTTCTCGTCGATAATATTTTTGGTTTTCCCTGTTAAAACGTCCACTTCAATTACCCTGAAACGCTGATGCCCCCTGTCTACTTTCTCATAAGTATAATACCTGCTGTTATTGCCGCGCCAGTGCAGTTCCGGTGCACCAAAGAAATCGATCGGGTCGGCATCTACTTTAATTGTCGTTTTTGTCGCTATATTAAAAACATAGGGCTGATAAGCCGTAAAATCATCACCAGGCTGTGCATATTCTCTCGATTTTAATTCGCCACGGGTAGTGCCCGAAACAGAACTTAATACATAATATACTTTTTTAATTTCTTTGGGATCGATTTTGTAAGCCACAATATTTTTTCCATCAGGCGACCAGGCAAATTCGCCGTAAGGTTTATCGGCATTACCATCGGTACTCAGCTGGGTTTCAGCCTTGGTTGCCAGATCAATGACAAACAGGTTGCCGCCGCGGATCAGGATTTCACTTTTGCCATCCGGCGATTTTTTAGATTCGCGGTTTCCTTGCCAGCGCGATCTCCTTTGCTGTAAAGGTCTTTTGGCATTGTAACGATAAATATTGGTATCATTGGTATTGGTTAAGCTATAATCATTCAGGTTTAACTGATACCAGTTATTTTGTATTTTTAGTTTTGCCGTATTGCCCTGATCGGCGAAATATAACTCAGCAAGCTGAATTTTTAGTGGATTCTGTTTTTTACCGGTAACCTTTTCGATATTCTGCGCAAGTTTATGATGATCAAATGCGGCCTGGCGTTTACCTGTTGCGGCATCTACATAATAATATTCCCATGTTTTATCAGGAAGATTCTTTTTATACCAAAATGCTGTCCCGTCTTTTTTCCAGAAGGGAATGATATCATTGTTAGTTGGAATATTACGTAAGGTAGTATCCATTTTCAAGGATAATTGATAGGCATCCGCCACTTCTGCAGGATTTGGGGTGTATGGCTGCAACCTGGCTTGCTGTGCCAGCAATTGAGCGGAAACAAAACTTAGTAAGATAAAAACTATTGATTTTTTAACGGTTGCGTAAATGCTCATTACAGATTTTTTGTGGGTAAATATAGTATTGCAGCTTTGCAGGTTTTCTTTAGATTTTGATGAATAACATTAGTATTTTAACCATTCACATCAACCGGATCTTTTGATTTCAAATCCTGGCGGGCTATATTTCCTTTAATCAGGTAATAAACCGGGATACCTATTAATGTGATAATTAATCCAGGCCAGGTAAATTTGGGTTTAAAAATAATCAGTAATATGCAAAAGGCCAGTCCCATTATCATATAGATGATTGGCAGGACAGGGTAACCAAAGGCTTTGTAAGGTCTTTCGGCATCAGGCCGTTTTTTACGAAGGATAAAAATCCCGAAAATAGTGAGCATGTAAAACATCACCACCACAAACGAGATCATATCCAACAGATCGCCATATTTTCCGCTAATGCACCATAAACAGGCAAAAACACACTGGATCCAGAGTCCAAATCCGGGAACCGCATTTTTGTTGAGTGTACCAACTTTTTTAAAGAATAACCCATCTTTGGCCATTGAGTAATACACCCGGGCACCAGCCATAATTAAACCGTTATTACAACCGAAAGTCGAAACCATAATCATTAATGCGATAATGATGGTACCAGCAGTACCAAAAATATGGTTGGCAGCAGAAACCGCCACCCGGTCTTTATCAGCGTAGGCAATATCATGTAATGAAAGTACACCGGTATACATCACATTGGTAAGGATGTAGAGTACAGTTACGATGATGGTTCCTAAGGCTAAACTCAAACCAACATTGCGCGCAGGATTTTTAATTTCGCCGGCAATAAAGGTAACATTGTGCCAGGAATCGCTACTGAATATCGAACCCACCATCGCGGCAGCAATGGCTCCGAAAGCAGCCAAAGTAGTATAAGAACCAATACTGCCATCGGCAGATAAAGGTCCCAAAACCCACATATTTTCCCAGTTTGTTTTCCAGATTCCTTTATCTAAAAAGAAAAGTCCAAAAACAATCAGGCCAAACAAGCTTAACAATTTGGCCACGGTAAAGGTTGTCTGGATTATTTTACCGCCATTTACCCCTCTGTTGTTGATATAGGTTAGTAAAACAATTACCCCAATGGCCAGGAGTTGTGCGGGTGAGATGGTAAAAAAACCTAAATCAATGGCAACTAAATCTTCACTTAATGCAGGTATGAGATAAGCGGTAAACTTGGCAAATGCGACACCTACTGCGGCAATGGTTGCGGTTTGGATTACCGTAAAAAAACTCCAGCCATATAAAAAACTAATCAGCGGATTGTATGCTTCCTTTAAATAAATATATTGTCCTCCTGCTTTAGGAAACATGGCACTTAATTCGCCATAACTTAATGCTGCAGTAAGCGTCATGAAGCCTGTAATCAGCCAAACCACTAACAGCCAGCCAGAGCTGCCTACATTTCGGGTAATATCGGCACTTACAATAAAAATACCCGAGCCGATCATACTTCCGGCTACAAGCATGGTTGCATCCATCAGTTTAAGTGAGGGTTTAAATTGTGTGGTTTCTTTTTCAATCATCTGTTCGGTTGCTTGGTGGTTTTAAGGTTGGTTGAAGTTTATTTATTTAAGCTGATCGTAAAAATGCCATGAAGTTTTGAAATCTCGTGTTAAGGGCTGATTGGTTAAAGTAGCCCTGATCATTTCTACAGGAATTAAATTTTCTTTAATCACTGCATCATGAAAATCCTTAAAGCTCATTTTGCCGCTATCAACCAATTCTTTTTTCAGTGCAAAAAGCTGAAGACCACCGGTAAGGTACGCGACCTGGTATAAAGGACTATAATCGCCTTTGAAAGATCTGCGTACTTCGCCTTCTGCATTGGCACGTTCATGCCCTACACGATCTACCAGGAAATCGACACATTGCTGAGGTGTCCATTTACCCAGGTGAAAGTTCAGCGAAAAAAGAATCCTCGCGCAACGGTGCATCCGCCAGAAAAGCATCCCCATTTTTTCTTCAGGCGTTTTGGCAAAACCTTTATCGTAAAGCAAAAGCTCCCAATATAAGGGCCAGCCTTCTACGCTGAAAGGTGTTTTAAAAGGATCGCGATAGCTTTTATAACGGTTATTCATAAAATACTGGTAATGATGGCCTGGTAAGAGTTCGTGCTGAACCGTTCCTCTTGAAAAATAAGGATTATTTCCACGCATACTCATTAACTTATCGTCTTCCTCCATCGAATTTGTCGGATAAGAAATACTGATTTCGCGCCCACCGGTAAAAAATGGATTTACCAACTGGCGTTCTGCCGACATCATGACCATACCCCAGGTTTCTTCTGCAAGTGCCGGGATAGTGATCAGATCGTTGGCCTTTATAAAACTTAAGGCATCATCCTGTAGTTTTACAATCAACTCTGGCTGTTTACCCAAGGGCACATAACTGTTCTTGATTTTCTCCTGAGCTTTTTTCCAGTCATTTCCGAAGCCCATAGCGGCTGACGCTTTTAAAAGTTCTTCATCGCAAAACTTAAATTCTTTTTCCGCAAGCTTGATCAGTTCTTCCGGTGTGTAAGGAATAAGCTCTGCATTTAGCTGTCTGATCAGTTCTTCCCTTCCGATAGGATTTCCTTTAATTTCTGTTTTATTTGATTTTAGGGAAAGAGCAGCATCACCATTATCGTTAAAAAGTTTAGCGTAACTGGTTAAGGCCAGGTCTAATTTTTCGTACGGTTTAGGTACCCACCAGGTAAAACCCGGCTCATAATCCATATAAAACTGGTAAAAGCCTTTTAAACGGTGTTTTAAACCTGAGGTTATCGCTGCTGCCATTTTAAGCTGATCGGGCGTTAATATTCCTTTCTTAAAATTTAGACTCAGGGCATCAACCTGCTTCGAAATTTCATCCATCTCTGCAGCCAGCAAAGCGCCTTCTTTATAAGTACCCCTTCTTCTTAATTTTTCGAGTGCATAAATGGCATCGGCAAAGGAAAAATACTTTGATAGGATGTTATAGTCTGCCTCCTCTTTACCTAAGAGCCATGCAGAAGATTCGATCTGTTTTTTAAGAAGGATATAATCTACCTTGCCATAAATACTAAAGCCTTCAAATTTGGCAGATTTTAACTTGTTTAAGTAATCGTTATTGATATCCTGCAGACGTTTTCTTTGCTCCGGACTTTTAAAAGTAGTCATCGGATAAGAATAAGTACCCCCTGCGGAATAAGGATAGTAGAAATCATTAATGGCATCAACATCTCTTTGGTAACCTACAATCAGCGTACCCATTTCACTGGTTTGTTCGTACAAGCTTTGATTTGGTGTTTGAGCCAGTACAAAAGTGCCAGATAACAGACTAGCGATTAAAAAAATGGCGAAAAAGTTTAATTTGTTTTGCATTTGGTTTGGTTAAAACAGGCAAATAGCGTTTGCCTCCATTTGAAAAAATGGTTCGCTTATTTAATATAAAAAATATCTTTTTGCTTAAGCCCCTATATAGCTCACCCTGCTTACATTATTATAAGTATCGATATATGCCCTTGGCGATTGACCAATAATACTTTTAAACACCCTGTTAAAATTGGTAATGCTGTTAAAGCCAGCCTTATAAGCCACACCTGAGATACAATCGGCTTTTTCTCCTGATATAAGACTTTTACAGGCATCATTAATTCTCACTTCATTTAGAAATGACACAAAAGTATGCCCGGTATGTTTCTTAAAATACCTGCAAAATGCCTGTGGCGTCATAAATGCAGCATTGGCTACATCTTCTAATGAAATCTGATTATTGTAATTTTCGGTAATGAAGTTAATGATTTTACTCAAACGCATACCTTCATTTTCAGTTACGTTAGAAGAATACATATCTGAGCATAAGGATTCTACATCTTCATTTAAATCCTGAAAACTGTTAACCAGTTTCAAAAAGTTAAACAATACATCAACTCCTGATGCCTCATGAACATTTAACATTTTGGTGATCATGTTTTTGGTAGCAGCAGCCGGAACTTTGAAACCATGTTTGTTTTTAGCTAAAAAACCACTTGCCATCTTCATTTCAGGAAGGTTAAACAAAGCCGCTAAAATACCGTTCGGATTAAAGTAAATGGAACATGCTTTGATGGTTTTATTGCTATCAGCAGAGAAATATTCGGGGTTACTTTTAAATAGGTGTGGAAGTTTTGCCCCGATTACAAAAATATCACCCGATCGGAAAGCATGCATATCATTGCCTGCAATTAATGTCCCCTCTCCTTTTTCGATATACGTGATCTGCCATTCATCGTGACGGTGCAGATATTGGTAAAAAAAAGGCGATTCAATATGTTCCGATATCACACTCTTGTCATCGGGAACAAGCATGGTAAATGGTAATACTTTCATGATTCAGTTAGTTAGGTTTGGTTGTTGATTATAAATTGAATGTATGAATATTAACTCAAATAAACCAATAAAACTTAAATAAGGTTAAAATCCTGCTATAATTTGATAATATATGACGGATTTAATGATGAATCCGGTAGCTGGAAAATTACTAGAAATTTAGTTAACCCACTGTAATGCAAGATTTAAAACGATTAATTTAAACAAGTAATGTTTGCTGTTTTTGACTTAGTAGTCTATTCCGGCTTTTTTTTGGGAAATTGCTCTAGAATTGATCATTTAATGACGTTAAATAATAGGATAATTAATTATTAGTGTTTTGTTATCATTTTGCATGAAGACGAAACAAAATAGTTAATACGATTTAAAGCGTGTTTTGAACACAAAGAATCCTATAGATTAACAAGCTCGATTGGAATCGGTATAACCTATGGTATTATATATTTTAAATCCACCAGTAAAGGATTGAAAGCCCTTTAGACGGGATTACAAATCCCGAATAACAGGGTTACACATCGAATTTTGGCTTTTCTCTTAAATACTTTATTGTTGATCTATTAATTTTGGTTGTGCTTATTTTTTTAGGAAATCTAATTGCTGAAAAGTGGATAAAAACAAATGAAATAATGTAAGCTAATCATTGATTTGAGAACCAGAAGTAGCAGAGCAATCAGGTTTTTAAAACATTGCCTACGCTATTTTTAGACTAAGTTATCATTGAAAGACTCCGATAGAAAAGTCGTCATCTCGACTGTAGCGCAGCGAAATGGAGAGATCTTTGTACCAGGTTATTGAAAATTTAAAAGATCTCTCCACTACGGTCGAGATGACGGTACCTCTCAACATATCCTACCAACCCTTTTTGAAAAATGGCGTCTGGTAATGACTAAACATACAATACAAATTCCTATTATCGAACTACTTTATATGGCTCCATTTTCAGATCAGTGGCCATGCCTGAAACAATCTGGCTAACCAATAAACCTGTTGCCGGTCCTAAACTTAAACCCATCATGCCATGGCCGGTAGCGATGATCAGATTTTCTCTTTTTTCGCTTCTGCCAATGTATGGCAAACCATCAGGTGATGAAGGACGGAAACCGTACCAGATATTTTTTTCTGAAGGAACCGCAGGTTTTAAATCGGGAAAATATGCCGGAACCGATTCTACAATCCCTTTAACTCTTTGCATATTAATACGGGTATTGATCTTATCCAGCTCCATCGTACCGCCGTATCTAATCTGACCGTTCATTGGTGTGATGGCTACCCTGGCTTCACATAACAATGCAGGAATAGTTAAACGCTGCTGAGGTTCAGGCTCCATAAAAGAATAACCTTTACCGGGCATTAAAGATATTTTAACATCGGCCATTTTAGCCACAGCAGGCGACCACGAACCAGTTGCCAGAACATACTGATCGGCTTCCCAGGCGATACCACCTGTAAAAACCTTTGTAATGCGATTACCTGCCGTCTCCATTTTATCAACTTCTTTATTATGCGCTATTTTAACGCCATTGCTTAATAAATACTTAAGCAAAGCATTCATCAACTTTGTTGGATAAAGGTGCGCATCACAACGATAATGTACCGCTCCTAAAACATCTAACTTTAAATCTGGCTGTAAGGCATGGCATTCGTCGGCAGTGAGTACAGCCATATCCAGGCCCAGTTCAATTGCTTTTGCAGCTAAATGTGCTTCTTCTTCTCCCGCTTTTTCTGTTTTATAAAATGCCAGAATACCATTGTTGGTTAATTCGAAATCGAAATCAGACTCTTTTGCCAGGCCTTCATATAGTTTTTTGCTCAGTAACGATAAATCGCGTAATGGCACTGCTGCCTGGCTTACATGCTTTGCCGTGGCATGTTTCATAAATTTCAAACCCCAGTTAATAAGGTTCATATTTAGAGATGGGCGAACATAAAAGGGGCTTTTGCTGTCGAACATCCAACGGATCCCCTGTTTGATCATTCCAGGTGCAGCCAAAGGAACAAAATGACTTGGAACAATCATCCCTGCATTACCAAATGAGCAATTGTCGGTAATATCTCCTTTATCCAAAACCGTTACTTCGTAGCCTCTTTTCTGCAAGTAATATGCTGAAGTTAAACCTACTATTCCACCACCTATAATTAATACTTTCGACATGCTTTTAATTTATACTGCTGATATTCTTTTTAAAAACTCATTAAATCACCTGAAATCCGTATGCATAGGGATCATCTTCAGCATCGATTTTTATAGTATTATAGCCGTAAACCTTCGCCCAACCTTCTACACTCGGTATAATGGCTTTGATCCCATTCAGGTCTACCACCTCTTCTACTCTTCCAATAAACTTGCTGCCTATAAAACTTTCATGGATAAAATCCTCTCCCTGTTTTAGTTTTCCTTTTGCAAACCACTGTGCCAAACGGGCTGAAGTGCCCGTACCGCAAGGCGAGCGATCGATGGCTTTATCACCATAAAAAACTGCGTTCCTGGCAGTTGATGCAGGATCTATTGTTTTTCCTGTCCACAAGATATGGCTACAGCCATTTATCGTAGGGTCTTGTGGATGAACAAAGCTATAAAGCTCATTAATGCGTTTTCTTATGGTCTGGCTCCAGTTAATTAGTTGCGAAGCGGTATAGTTTTCCAGTCCGGGGAAATTTTCCTGCGGATCAACGATTGCGTAAAAATTTCCGCCATAAGCTACATCGAAAGTAAGTGTGCCTAAATCAGGGCATTCTACCTGAAGATTTTCAGCGGCCAGGTAAGATGCCACATTTTTCAGCTTAACAGACTTTACTTTTTTTCCTTCCTGTTTGTATTCAATCAGTACCAATCCGGCTGGCGCTTCCATTCTGATCACCCCTGGTATTTTCGGTTGGATGAGTCCTTCTTCAATAGCAATGGTAATGGTGCCAATAGTACCGTGCCCACACATTGGCAGGCAGCCACTAGTCTCGATAAAAAGTACAGCTACATCATTTGCAGGGTCGTGAGGTGGATAAAGAATACTACCCGACATCATATCATGCCCACGGGGTTCGAACATTAAACCTTTTCTGATCCAATCAAATTCATTCAGAAAATGCTGACGCTTTTCGCTCATGTTTGAGCCAATAAGCTGAGGTCCTCCGCCTGCAACCAATCTAACCGGATTTCCGCAAGTATGTGCATCTACACAAAAAAAAGTTTTACTCATGAGATTTCGTTAATTTTTGATTTACCGTTCTGAAAATACCCAATGGATTGCCATCTTTCAATTCATCCGGCAATAATTCCTGTTCCCAATCCTGGTAAGCCAGTGGCCTCACAAAACGATTGATTGCAGTAGAACCAACAGAAGTAAAACGGCTATCGTTAGTAGCCGGAAATGGTCCGCCATGTTGCATGGCAGCACAAACTTCTACACCTGTAGGCACACCATTCAGTATAATTCTTCCGGTTTTATCAGTCAGCTTGTTTATCAAAGTCTGGTAATGCTGAAGTTCCTGTTTTTCGGCCATTAAGGTTACCGTAAGCTGTCCTTCCAAAACTTCAATAGCCTGCTCCAGTTCTGCACGATCCTGAGCAACAACCAATAAAGAGTATGGACCGAAAATTTCCTCACGGAGTTTTGGATTTTTAATAAAATCGGCAGCACTTACCTGAGCAATTTTCGCCTCTGATTGATTTTGAAGCTCCGTATTTTTTACGGTTGACGCCGATAAAAGCGCAACACCACTTTCGTTTACTACTTCAGCAGAAAGTTTACCATAATTGTTGGCAATACCTTCAGTAAGCATGGTTGCCGAAGGAATAGTTGAAATAGCTTCTTTTAAAACGGCTTTAAAATTTTCGAGTGCAGGTGATTGTACCGCTAACAATAAACCTGGGTTAGTACAAAACTGACCGGCGCCTAAGGTAATAGATGCGGCGTATTTTTTAGCCAGTTCTTCTGCCTGATTTTCTATGGCTTGCGGAAGAAAGATTACCGGGTTAATACTTCCCATTTCGGCAAAAACCGGAATAGGTTGTTCGCGCTGCTGAGCAAGATTAATTAAGGCCATTCCGCCTTTAAACGAACCGGTAAAAGTTACCGCTTTAGTTAGCGGATGCTGAACCAGGCCAGCACCAATGGTATAACCATCATCATACAACAAAGAGAAAACACCTTTAGGCATTCCTGTTTTTTCTGCTGCTTTAACAATGGCACCACCTACCAAAGCACTGGTTCCGTAATGTGCGGGATGTGCTTTAACAACCACCGGGCAACCAGAAGCTAATGCTGATGCGGTATCGCCACCTGCAACTGAAAAAGCAAGTGGGAAATTACTTGCACCGAAAACTACTACTGGTCCGATTGGGATTAGCATTCTCCTGATATCAGGTCGCGGTAAAGGCTGTCTTTCAGGTAATGCGGTATCAATAATTGCGTCAACCCAGGAGCCTTCTGCAACCAGATTGGCAAATAACCTTAATTGTCCTGTAGTTCTTCCCAATTCGCCTTGTAAACGGGCTAAAGGTAAACCACTTTCTGCCGAAGCCCTGTTTACCAGTTCCTCGCCAAGATTAGCAATTTCATCGGCAATGGCGTTTAAAAAAACTGCTTTAAGATCTTTGTTAAGATTTCTATAGCTTTGGAAAGCCGATGTTGCTGATGTTAAGGCATCATCAACAAGTTTTTCGTTCGCTTTAAAAAACTCACCATCAAGCGTTAATCCCGTTGCAGGATTAACAGCTTTAAGGCTTCTTTCATTAATTTCAATATAAGTGCCGGCTACAATATTTTTCCCGTTCATATTTGGTTTTTAAACTATTTCCCCCAGCTACCTGCAGGTAATTCCGGACGAACAGCTAGTGCATCATTAATAATTTTCAATACTTTCTCTCTTTCTGCTCCACTTAATGGTAAGCGTGGTGCACGAACGGCCTCGGTTCCTAATCCTGTTGCAACTTCTGCTAATTTAATGTATTGAACCAATTTTGCATGAATATCCAACTCAAGCACAGGTAAAAACCAACGGTAGATCGTTAGTGCTTCAGCAATGCGATTTTCTTTAATCAACCTGAAAATAGCAACGGTTTCTCTTGGAAAAGCATCAACCAAACCTGCAACCCATCCGTGTGCACCCATCACAATGCTTTCCATCGCTAACGGATCTACTCCGGTAAAGATTTTGAAACGGTCGCCAAAACGGTTGATTAACCGCGTTACATTTGATACATCCCTTGTTGATTCTTTGATCGCCTGTATGTTATCGTATTTGGTCAAAACCTCGAACATATCTAATGTTACCTCGATTTTATAATCAACAGGATTGTTATAAATCATGATCGGTAAGCTGGTACTTTCAGCAATGGCACCAAAAAAGGCCAGAGTTTCATCCGGAGCAGCGTTATAGCGCATTGGCGGCAATAACATTAAACCCTGTGCACCTAGCGATTCGGCTTTTTTAGCCACTTCGATTGCTTTTTTTGTAGTTGACTCAGCAATGTTTAATAAAACCGGTACACGTCCATTTACCACGGTTAAGGTATGCGATAACAGACCAAACTTTTCCTCATCGGTTAATACACTGGCTTCACCAAGCGATCCACCTAAAATTATCCCTTCAGCACCTGCTTCTAATTGCGCTTCGATATTTAAATCGAAAGCCGGAAAATCTAACTCATCATTTGCTGTAAATTTTGTAGTTACAGCAGGGAAAACCCCAGTCCATTTGATACTCATTGTAATGTTATGTTTTTATAATATTTTCAAAAGTTAATCTGGCCTAAAACCCAAAAACCGGATCTAATCGCCAGGCATCATTTAATCAGATTACCGGAGATAAAACTAAATAAACGATATTCAAAGTTAGGAAATTGCCCAACAGCAATATTGTTGGATTTTAACCGATATTAGTCATAAATACGCCACTTCAATCAGACAGATTTGATTGGAAAAAACCAGAAGGAATTGTAAGTGAAATTAGATATCACAAAAAAAATGTCCTGCCAAACAAGAATACCTTTAAAATCAGTCAGATAGAGAACCATCCCCTATCCTTTTTGTTTCGCCATGATTTATTTTGTGTTTTTTACCTGCAGGTAGTACATAAATTCAATACCCGATTTTGTGAAAAGTGCATTCTGCCCTTTGGCCAATGTAATTTGCTGCCAGTTTTGCGAAGGAATAATTTTAAGCGTTTTAATTCCTTCTTTTTTCAAACTTAAAGGGAGATTGAAGCCCTTAACACAGTCGCTATACCGGTAAAAAGCTTTACCATCTTTAAGGTAATATTCAAAGACAGGAACCTGTACCGTACGTAAATATTGATCAAAAACCTTTGAAAAATTGTAACCTGCTTTTTTAGAAATATAATTTTCGATCTGTGCAGTAGTTACCGTTTTATGGTAAAAGGTTTGGTTAAGCCCTCGTAATATGGATCTAAAAAGTTCGTCGTTATTTAAACTATGCCTGATGGAATGCAGCATGTTGCCTCCTTTTGGATACATATCGCCACTGCCTTGTGCATTTACACCATAAGGGGGAATAATAGGACTATCATTTTTAATGCCTTTTCTAATCCCAAAATTGTATTCATTTCCAGCCTGGTTACCAAAAATATAATCGACAAAAAGTGTTTCGCTATAGTTCGTAAATCCTTCATGTACCCACATATCGGCCAGATCATTGGTAGTAATGTTGTTGCCAAACCATTCGTGCCCGCTCTCGTGAATAATGATAAAATCCCACTTCAAACCCCAGCCGTTGCCAGACATATCTCTGCCTCTGTAGCCGTACTTGTACCCATTACCATAAGAAACCGCAGATTGATGCTCCATACCCGTATGCGAAGCATCGATTAACTGATAACCATCTTCATAGAAAGGATATGGACCAAACCAATGCTCCATACTTTTCAGCATTTTATGTACCTGATCGGGCATGTAGGTTTTAGCCTTTGGGTAATTGTAATCAAGCACCCAATAATTCACATCAAGGGCACCTTTTTCGCCTGCATATTTCTCCTTAAAATTAACATACTTACCTATGTAAGGGATAATGCAATAATTACTGATCGGATTTTTAACATTGTACTGATAGGTCGTGGTACCATCATGGTTATCCTTTTTAAATACCAGGCGCCCGTTACCTACTGCCACCAATGTATCCGGAACAGTCATGGTTAAAGATGCACCCAGATTAGGCTCGTCGCTTTGATGATCCTTATTTGGATACCAAACCGAAGCACCTAAGCCCTGGCAGGCTACGGTCATCCACGGACGTGAAAGTGAATCGGTAGTAAAAATAAAACCGCCATCCCAGGGAGCTCTTTTGGCCTGATGTACCTTTCCATGGTAAAAGATATGGACATTATTCATTGCCGATAACTTTTGTGCAGGCACATGTACATACCAGACACTGCCAACATGTTCGAATTTCACCTTTGAACCACCATTATATAAAACACTATCAATGATTAATGGCTCCTGCAAATCGATCTGCATACGGGTATTACCATTGTTGTGCTGCACTACTTTGTATACGATTTTATTTGAGCCTGTTATGCTCTTATCATTGTAATCGGGCTTAACTGAAAGTTCGTAACGCTGCACATCCCACCAGTTCCGTTCGGCATTTAAGCTTCCTCTTAAGGTGTCGGCCAAAGTGTAAACCTTTTTGGGGTTTTGTGCAAAAAGCAGGGTACTAAACGTTAAGAAGAGTAGGGTTAAGGAGGTTATTTTTTTCATATCTTTTTGCTGGTTGTTATGTTGCAATAGCGTATTATTATTTGAAAAGCAGTTTCAGTTTTTCATCGGTTAGGGTAGTCCTGCTATCCCTCCTGCTCCGATGAAGAATCGGGAGCATCCGTTCTATCAGGTTTATTTAACCCTGGTCCTGTGCTTCTGCCTACGTATCTAGCCCTGACAGCAGCGGGCATTCCGATCCTTCATCGGAATAAAGCGGATGGCAGGAACA
>Ga0157371_10000151_pt1 | contig 101401 bp, 81 predicted proteins | sample C45metaG_FD_113462 | JGI IMG/M metagenome (GOLD analysis project Ga0157371, IMG submission 113462) | Corn rhizosphere microbial communities from Kellogg Biological Station, Michigan, USA - C4-5 metaG | ecosystem: Host-associated > Plants > Roots > Rhizosphere > Soil | place: USA: Michigan...
GTAAAAGGCTCATTGCTGGATCCGATAGCCATCGGATGACAAAGCGCTTTGGGTACTTTGGCGCTCCAAAGTACCATGCCCCGCGGCATAGAGCGATAGAAGAATGTTATAATTAATTGTGTCCACACGATAGGCCTGCGCGGGAATGACGACCGTGCTAGTGGAGTCTGTCATTGATAGCCTGTCGAAGAACCTGTTGAGATGCCTCGCAAAGCGTTTCGACAAGCTCAACGTGACAAGTTCGAATGAATCACAACTTATGATACAACCTCTTTTGTTTTTTAATATTCCGTAAAAAATGAATCAATAGCCTTTGTCTCTTAACACACATTTAACATAAAAAGCTTTAAATTGCAGCATGAAATTAAGTGTGCTGGTTTTATTTACTGCTCTCGCCGTTGGTCTTTCCATCGGGATGGTTAATTTTTATTTTCAGCATAGCCTGTATTACATGGCTATTTCTTTTGGCGTTTCGTTTTTATGTAGTTTTTTGGTTTTTTATTATTTGCTGGAGAAGTATATCTACACCAAAATTAAACTCATCTACAAGCTGATCCATAACCTTAAATTGGGTAAAGATTTAAAAGATGCGCTTGGCGAGTATGTGAGTTCCGATCCGATTAATGATGTAGAACAGGAAGTAAAGGAATGGGCAGGTGCAAAGAAAAAAGAAATAGATTTATTAAAAAAACAGGAACAGTTTAGAAGAGAGTTTCTTTCAAATGTTTCGCATGAATTTAAAACACCGCTTTTTGCCATTCAAGGTTATATCGAAACTCTACAGGATTGCCTGGTAGATGATCCCGATCAGGCCGTTTTATTTCTAAAAAAAGCAGAAAATAATGTAGAGCGACTGAGTTATTTAATTAATGATTTAGACGTTATTTCAAAGTTAGAAACGGGCGAATCGCCAATTAACTACCAAAAATTCGATTTTGTACAGTTGGCTAAAGAGGTAATGGAAAATCTTGAAGACCGGTCCAAAGCAAAAAATATCAAACTCTTTTTTAAAGATAAGTATACTGCCATTACCTTAGTTTCTGCCGATAGAGAAAAGATCAGGCAGGTTCTAATTAACTTAATGGTAAATAGCATTAAGTATGGCATTGATGGCGGGGAAACAGCCATTAAGGTTTTCGAACTGCACGACCAGGTTTTGATAGAAGTTACGGATAATGGTATTGGTATAGAAGAAAAACACTTGTCACGCTTATTTGAACGTTTTTATCGCATCGATACCCACCGGGCACGAGAAGTGGGGGGGACGGGTTTAGGCTTAGCCATTGTAAAACATATTTTGGAGGCGCACCAACAAACCATTTCGGTAAGAAGTACACCAGGAATAGGTACTACCTTCGCTTTTACGCTACAAAAGGGTGGGTAGCTTTAGTACCTTGATAATCACTCTTTAATTTTTGCTGCGGAAACACGGAACGCAAGGAAATACGGCATCTGATTCGTTTCGGAAAGCTAATTTACTGCTGTTGATAAATCCGATGTTAGCGAACATCCCCGTTTGAGCAATTTCTTAACTATTTATGGTTTGCATGCTATTTCGCACATGTTTCATCTGGATAAAGCACTTAGCGGGGGCTATCGTAACCGAAGAACTTATTCATACTGTTAAAAAAACCTATTTATTTCATTGTCAGGTACCTAAAATTATTGAAATAAGCTATGCCTGAATAAATGAGGTGATAATTAGTTAATATAATTAAGAAATTAACATTAACTTAACATTGGGCTTGTAGCTTTGCAACATATTAAAAATTAACATGAACAATATTTTTAAGTTCTTTACACCTCAAGACAAAAAGTTTCATCCGCTTTTCGAGCAAGCAGGTAGCAATGCATTAAAAATTGCAGAAACCCTTTTAGAAATGGTTAGCACGGGTGATGCTGAAAGCAGAAAAACAATTTTTAAAGAAATTGAGCGCTTAGAGCACGTTGGTGATGATATTACCCATTCAATTTTTCTTGAGCTGAGCAGGAACTTTATCACTCCATTTGATAGAGAAGACATTCACCAATTGGCAACTGCTGTTGATGATGTTGCCGATTATATTTATGGTACTGCAAACCGCATGCAGATGTACAACATGAACACCATTAACGAGCCGATTGTTAAAATTGCTGAGCTTTTGGTAGAAATGTGTACCGATATTGATAAAGCAATTAAAGAATTACGCAGTTTCAAAAACATCCGTGTAATTGCTGATGCTTGTATCCGTATCAACAGCGGGGAAAACCAGGCTGATTATGTATTTACATTGGCGGTTGCCCGTTTGTTTGAATATGAAACCAATGCGATTGAATTAATTAAACAAAAAGAGGTTTTACAAACGATAGAAAAAGCAACAGATAAGTGTGAGGATGTGGCAAATGTGCTTGAAACTATCTTGGTTAAAAACGCTTAATAAAAAACAAACATGGTAACTACCTTATTGGTTGTTGTTGTAATTCTGGCTATTGCTTTCGATTACATTAACGGCTTTCACGATGCCGCTAATTCGATTGCAACAGTTGTTTCTACAAAAGTTCTTACGCCTTTTCAGGCAGTTTTATGGGCTGCGTTATTCAATTTCGCTGCTTACTTTTATTTTACCGACCACAAAGTGGCCAATACTGTTGCTAAAACGGTAATTGAAAATTATATCACTTTAGAAGTTATTCTTGCAGGTTTAGTTGCTGCAATTATCTGGAACCTTTTAACCTGGTGGTATGGTATTCCTTCAAGTTCATCACACACTTTAATCGGTGGTTTTGCTGGAGCAGGTATGACACATGCTTTACTTACAGGTGCTAGTCCGCTTGATGCTGTAAACATGGGTTATGTAATAAAAATTGTTTCTTTCATTGTATTGGCACCAATAATCGGTATGGTGATATCGGTGGTATTAACTCTGATTATTATCAATATCTGTCGTTATGCGAAGCCGGCAACTGCTGAGAAATGGTTTAAACGCCTGCAATTGTTATCTTCTGCTGCATTAAGTTTTTTCCATGGTGGTAACGATGCGCAAAAGGTAATGGGTATTATTGCTACAGCATTAATTGCATCGAAAGTAATTCCAAACTTCGAATCGATGCCCGCTTGGGTGCCTATTTGCTGTTACTCGGCAATCTCTTTAGGTACCATGAGTGGCGGTTGGAAAATTGTTAAAACAATGGGGTCTAAAATTACTAAAGTTACAGCACTTGAAGGTGTTGCTGCTGAAGGTGCAGGTGCGATTACATTAGGTATTACAGAGCATTTCGGTATTCCGGTTTCTACTACGCATACCATTACAGGTTCTATTGTAGGTGTGGGTGTGGTAAAAAGTGTTTCAGCTGTACGTTGGGGGGTAACCATCAACTTAATATGGGCATGGATTTTAACCATTCCGGTTTCGGCTACATTAGCAGCCATTATTTATGCTGTAATCTATTACTTAAAATAAAGACAAATCTTTTAATATACTCAGAAGACCAAGGTGTTAGCTTTGGTCTTTTTTTTGGTGTTTTTTTACCGCAAAGAACGCTAAGTTTTCGCAAAGCGATGTTTTGTTTACCACAGAGGGCATTGAGTTTGCACAGAGTAAACAGAGAAGGTCGTCCTGATCCGATAGCTGTCGGATGTAGCGCAGTCCCGAATTTTGGGAGAGCGCTATAAGTAAAAATACGCTGTGTTTTCGTGGCAAGTCTTCGACTCCGCTCAGACTGACAAAAGCCACTCTGTGTCCTCTGCGCATTTTCCCTGCGCACGCTGTGGTAAAAAACAGGTGAGGTTTTACAAATTCTTCTTCATTTCCTTCGCTACTTCTTTTGCAACGGGATCTTCCCTTTTCTCCAGATTTGCTATAATGCTTTCCTGATTTTTTATAGAATGGTTTTGGCTCATTTTAAAAACATGGTCGATGTGGTCTACCAAAACTTCGAATCCTGTAATGGCCTTTAAATGCTTCTGGATATATGCTTCATCCATTTTATTAAATGCAGCAGGACTTGTTGCAGGATTTTCATATTTATCTGTTAGTTCTTTGATTACCTGATAAGTTTCTTCCGAATCCATGAGTCTGATAGTGCCTTTGGCCTGAACCGATTTATAATTCCAGGTAGAAACTGAGGCAGGTTTTTCGTAAACTGAAGCACTGATATAAGCGTGGGGCCCGGTAAAAATGGCCATTACATTTGGATTTTGTTCAAAAGCCTTACAGTGGTCGGTTTTGGTCATAACGTGGCCAATCAGTTTAATCGATTCGCCATTAACTACCGTTTTAACCGGTACTTGTGTAGCAACAGGAAATGTTCCATCGAAACCAATTAAGGTTACAAAAGTGTTTTGATGCATAAATTCAAGAACTTCATCTTGACTATTAGCTGTAAAATTTGGGAGTTTGTACATTGGATGTGTTTTTACCACAGAGGCCATTGGGTTTTACGCAACGTAACATTGGGGGATTTTAACAATAATTTACACCAATCTCGTAACCTCTGTGCATTTTCCTTGTGTAACCGATAGTTAATAAGAGAGTTTAAAATTTAATACTGATTTCTACTGAATCAGTTCCTTTTTTAGGTAATACCCAATCCGGACCTTGCTGAATCAACCGCTTCGCTTCTGCATCGGCTTTTTTGTTCAGCGATTTTATAACGGTGACATTGGTAGGCCGCCCGTTGCTTTTAACTTTGAAGCTCAAAATCACAAATTGCTCCGGGCCTTTAGGGTTATAAAGCTTATTGTTATTCTCTAAGTATTGGCTATAGTTAATAGTAGAAACCGGAATAGGCTTTGTGATATCATCTGCCGATTTCCCATCCAGGTTTTGTTCCGCACGCAGTGTAATTTTAGGTGCAGCAATATTTTCTTTTTTATGCCCGTTTGAACCAGTAATTAAAGCAATTTCGTTTAATGATTTGTTGCCACTCAATGCATTTTTAATCGCATTAGGGTCTTGCAAACCAGCTACAGGCAATTCTTTAAAACCGATAGCATTAATCAATAAGTCTTTATTTTTTGCATTACTATCAGCAGGTAAATAGAAATAGCCTTTGGCATTGGTCGCTGTTACATTTTTAGAGCCAGCTAACTTTACCACAGCTCCCTGAACAGGTTGACCATTACTTTGGTTTACCACGTTGCCACTAAATGCAATTTTACTCGAGCCTATTGCCGGTTCTGCTGCCACCACAGTCTCACTTAGCGTAACCTGGCTTGGTTTGTAGTTGTCAAAGCTTATACGGCTCATCGCTTTAGCGCGACTATTATCGGTTGCAATTTTTGCCGCTTTTGCTTCAGCAACCTGTTGTTCCGCATGTATTACAACAGGATTTTTTTTAGTGTTTTTTGCCAGATCACCTGTTTTTGCGGCTGTAATTGCTTTATCAAGCAAAGTTGCCTTTGTATGGTGCTGAGTAACGGTCTCTTCTTTAACTTCAGGTTGGATCGAAGCAACAGTTGCTGTACTATCTAACTGAACTAACACACCTTCTTTTTTATGTGCAGTAAGTTCTGCATTCCTGCGGTTGGTTTCGCGCATAAAGAATAAAATGCTTACCGCAATAAAAGCCACAGTTGCGGTTGCCGCAATACTTAACCTTTGGGTGGTAATGCCCCAAAGTTTGCGTTTTATTGGTTTTTCTGATACACGATCGTACAGTTGTTTTTGTAAAATAGAAAGTGTTTGTTTGCGTTTGGGCGATTGTTTCAGTCCTTCTAATGCTTCAGCAACGAAAGGATCTTCTAAAGCCTGCCTTTCTACAAAATGCATAGCCTTAGCATCAAGCTTACCATCCAGGTAATCTTCCAGTACATCAATATCTAACCAATCGTTATTCACTACTGTTTTTCTCTATACAAATCTTTAAATTCCGCTTACCATTTTGGATGTAACTCTTAACTTTAAGCATGTCGTAGCCCGTAATATCGGCCACTTCTTTATAGCATTTTTCTTGTAAATAAAATAAATCTACGCTTTTTCGCTGTTCTTCAGGCAAAGTTTCCATACACTTTTCCATAATGGTAAGCTGCGTTTCTTTTGTGTTGTCTATATCAAGATGCACAAACTCGGTATTTTCCACAAAAGTATCGTCTATGGAGACATTATTTTGCTTCGCCGATTTCCGTAATGCCATTAAACAATGGTTCCGCGTTAAAACATGAAGCCAGCTCTTAAAGTTCTGTACCTCATGTATTTTCAGCTTCGTTACCAGTTCTTCAAAAATCTGCATCACCGCATCCTTGCTTTGCTCTTCATCTTTGAAGTAGTTTAAGCAAACCCCAAATACCAAATGCATGTATTTATTGTAAAGCGTACCCAACGCGTCCAAATCACCTGTATTTTTATACCCGGCAATCAGTTTGGCATCATCTTGCTGGGAATTTCCAGCTGTATTTTTTATAAACCTCAAAAAATGGTAGCTATTTCGAATTATCCTTCAAGTATAAAAAATATTTCTGAGTGATGGGACATAAACTAATTTTTTAGGAAGAGAACGCCCGAAATATTTACGTTGCTAATCATCTTTAGGCTCTTGATATATTGTTGCCATGTACAAAAACTTATCTTTGAGTATAAAAATATGGCCGTTGTTTTGCTAAGCATGATTAAACACACACAATGAGAAAGATTAATATTTTATCGGCATCACTAACCATGATGGTATTTGCAAGCCTAAATGTTAGCGCACAGATTAAACTGAGCGATATATTTAAAAAAGTAACCGAAAAACAAGGTGCCGCAACAGCTGCTACCGGAACGCCATCTACTTTTGAAATCGGACAGGGGATTAAGGAAGCGCTACAAATTGGTGTTTCTGCAGGTGTTGACAGGCTTTCGGTTAAAGATGGCTTTTTAGGTAATCTGGCGGTTAAAATTCTAATGCCTCCTGAAGCACAAAAGGTTGAAAAAACATTACGTGGCATAGGTTTGAACAAACTTTGCGATAATGTGATTGTAAGTTTAAACCGTGCCGCTGAAGATGCTGCCACCGAAGCAAAGCCTATTTTTATATCGGCTATTAAACAGATGACTTTAACTGATGCCACTAATATCCTGTTGGGTAGCAAAGACGCAGCTACCGAATATTTTAAAAGGGTTACTACTGCACAACTGATTCAGAAATTCAGCCCGATTGTAACCACAAGTTTAAATAAGGTTAATGCCACTAAGTATTACAGCGATTTAACTTCGCAATACAATCGCTTGCCTTTGGTAAGGCCCGTAAATACCAACTTAACGGAATATGTTACCCAAAAAGCGATAGATGGGTTATTTGTTGAAGTTGCAAAGGAAGAACTCAAAATTAGGGGCAATTTAAGCTCAAGGAGTACAACCTTATTGCAAAAAGTTTTCGGTTATGCGGATAGGAAAAAGATTTAAATATGCTGTGGTTCGTGTGGACACGAGCCAATATAAAGTATATTTTAAGTAAAATATAGCTTCTTGGTCCACTCAGCAACGGCATACACAAAAACTATTTGTAAAATTGTATATGACGAAAATCAGCACCACATTAGTTTCTATTTTAATTCCCTGCGTTGCATTACTCACTTCCTGCGGCAACAATAAATCTGAAGAAGAAAATGCTAAAGCCGTTTTAGATACGGTTTCTTTAAGCAGTAAAAATTTCGCGATAGCCTATCAGGATGGGAATAAAATTGTAGCCACGAGTATTGATACCATGAAACAGATTTCGTTTGGTGGCGCAACCGATCCGGCGATTTCTCCTGATGGAAATAAATTGGCATATACGCTGAGCGATTCTGTTGGGAACCGATCAGTATGGATTGCCGATATGGAAAATAAAAGTCAGGGTAAATTGCAGGTAAATAGCAATAATTATTATCAGGCCATGTGGTCTGCTGATGGAGGCTCGATCGCTTTCAATATTTTCAACAGTAAAAACCTATGGAAGATAGGTGTTATTAAAACTGATAATTCGGGATATGTAATGCTGGATAGTGCATCTGGAATAAATGTTTATGCACCAACCTGGAAAAATGAAAAGGAAATCATCGGACAGGACCTGATCAAGCTTTACACCTTTGATCGCACGGGAAAGTTAATCAATACCAAGCTGATATCCGATTTGATTGGGAAAGAATTTTCCATTGCAAGCAGCAACCGTTTCTTTTACACAAAAGACGGAACGAAGTTAATTTTTAATGCAGGGAATAACGATGTTTTAAACGGATTAACAGGGCCAAGCGAAGCAGTTTATATTTTAGATCTGGTTAGTAAAAAAATACAGCGGATTTCACCAAAAGGTGTGCATGTTCCTTATGTTTTTGTTACGGCTGATGACCGGATTTTTTACAGCGGGGCTGAAAAACCTTACACGCACAGCAAAATTTATGTTTCTGATTTAGACGGGAACGTTAAAACGGTGGTGGATAAGGGGAATAATCCAACTGGCGCATTGAAATAATCTGTTTATCATATTAGGTTAACATGCTAAATAAAACAAGAATTGTTATTGTCGGAATTGGTGGAGTTGGTGGGTACTTCGGAGGCTTACTGTCTAAACAATACGCTAACGGAAATGATGTAGAAATTGTTTTTATTGCCCGTGGCGAACATTTAAATGAGATCCAAAATAAAGGATTAACGGTAATAAAAGGGTTCGAAAACTTTGTAGCTAAGCCATACCTGGCTACCAATGATTATAGTAAAATTGGCGTGGCCGATTATGTGATCATCTGCACCAAAAGCTACGATTTAAAACAAACCATCGAAAAGTTAAAACCTTTAATTAGTGATACGACAGTATTATTGCCACTTTTAAACGGTGTTAGTGCAAGTGATGAAATTTTAGAAATCCTGCCACATGCAACTGTTTTAAAAGGCTGTGCTTTTATTGTTTCCAAAATTAAATCACCAGGTATAATTGAAAATTCCGGCAACATTCAAAAGTTATCTTTTGGTATGGATGGGCCTCTTAACGAAGCGGTTTTACATTTGAAAGATTTGATGTTTAATGCAGGAATCGATGTAATGGTTTCGGATAAAATCTCTACCGCCATCTGGGAAAAATTTATATTTATTTCCCCTACAGCTACTTCCACATCCTATTTCTATAGCACTATCGGAAAGGTACTGGAAGAAAATCTTGAAACTACGCTGAAGTTAATTGAAGAAGTGAAAAACCTTGCGCTAGTTAAAGGTGTAACAATTAGTGATGACATTTCGGGCAAAACATTAAATACAATGAAATCGATGCCCTACGAAGTTACCTCATCCATGCATCGCGATTATCTCAATCAGAAACCGCAAACAGAAGTTGAGTCGTTAACAGGCTACATTGTACGTGAAGCCGAAAAACTTGGTATTGCTGCACCTACTTATCAAAAGTTGTACGAAGGATTGCTTAAGAAAAGGCCATTGTAAGTCGCTAAAAGTCAGTTGAATTTGATCAAAAACTTTGAATTTTCCGAAAAAAGTAAAGAAAATTTAAAGTAATATTGAGTTTCATCCGTTTACTGGATTATTAAGCAAAATTTAGTGCCAACAAACGAACCTCAAAATATCATTTCAACGGTTGCCAATTATGGTAAGCGCTTATTCAGTTTCATCCGCGGCAGGGTGAATACGGATGAGGATGCAGAAGATATTTTACAGGATGTTTGGTTTCAACTCAGCAATCAACCGGAAGCTGGCGCCATCGAGCAAATTAGTGGCTGGCTATATCGGGTAGCAAGAAATAAGATTACCGATAAATACCGCAAACAAAAGGAGGAATCGTTAGAAGATTTCACTTTCGAAGGCGAAGACGGCGAAATCAATTTTAAAGAAATTTTACTTGCAGAAGCCTACTCGCCAGAAGAGGAAAGTTTAAAGAAACTATTCTGGGATCAACTGTTTTTGGCATTGGAAGAGCTGCCCGAAAACCAACGTTATGTGTTTGTTCAGAACGAGCTGGAAGAGCGTACTTTTCAGGAACTGGCGGATGAAAGCGGAGAGAATATCAAGACATTAATATCAAGAAAAGGTTATGCGGTAAAACACCTTCGTAACCGTTTACAAAATTTATATCAGGAATTTATTAACTATTAAACTTACAGACATGATGAATAGAAATTTTAATCGCGGTAAGAAATTCATGTTCTTTTTCCCTGTAGCGGTGCTTATTGCAGCGGTGCTAGGCTACGTAGTTATGTCTTTATGGAACTGGATTCTGCCAGAAGTTGCCCAGGCAGGGAGACTTAATTATTGGCAGGCCCTCGGTTTGCTTGTGCTTTGTAGAATATTGTTCGGAAATTTTAATAAAGGAGGGCATGGTGGTGGTGGTTTCCGTGAGCGTGCCCACAAGATGCGGGCTAAATGGGATTCTATGAACGAAGAGGAGCGGGCAAAATTTAAGGAAGAATATAAACGGAGATGTGGCGGATGGGGCCACCGCCGCAATAAGGAATAGTTTGGAAGCCTCGAAATAAATTCGGGGCTTTTTTGTTTTATCTATTTCTCCATTATTTTGAACATCGTGAAAGCCTCTCCGCGAATCGTCATCTCGACCGCAGCAACGCGGAGCGGAGAGATCTATCAAGACAGATTTCTCCATTTCGCTGCGCTTCAGTCGAAAGGACGGTCGATATTTTTATTCTATCGGTCGGTGTCTCACCGACCGAAATGGTAACTACTAAAAGATCCTTCGACTCCGCTCAGGATGACATAACTAGGGGTAGCTCTTAATAAAATAAAAAAAATAAAAATAATTTAAAGTAAAAATAAAGTTGCTCCGTCTTCCTATATAAATAACAAAATAACCGCATTGCTAGTTCAACTTGTTTAAAGTGAATTGATTACAATGCTTTAAAATTATAACAGATGAAACCATCATGATTTTCAAAACCCAAAATAACGGGAGAAATCATGATAGCTTCATCACAAATAAAAACATATATAAAAAGATGAAAAAGATATTAAAAACCATAGGATTCGGGATTGTACTTGGTGCAGTCGCTTTCTTCATACCATTTGTATTCAAATTTATATTGGCCTTCGTGCTGATCGGTTTAATGTTCAGGGCATTTGCCAGCAGAAGACGTCATTATTTCCACAGCCGATATAATGGTTTCGAAAACAATTACAGTCCGATTGTACCGATCGATAACCAATGGTACAGGCCAACACTACAGGGCAATGGAACAGTTAACAACATCAACGTAAATTATTAACCGGCCATGAGAACATTTAGAATATTATTGGCATTGGCTGTTGCCGCAGGAACTTTTTACAGCTTAAATGTACTGGCCGTTCAGAACGGATACCATGATCGCTTAGATTTCAAAAACAGGCATTATCATGATGATTGCCAGCAAGAACATCATAGAAGCCATAGTCACCATAGCAGAAAAATGGATGATACCGTGATTAGTCCTGTTGATAGTATAAACAAAGTAAATAGATAACATTATGTCACAGGTACTTTTTTTAAGCGATCCGTCTCAGACTGATGTTAGTCCGATTTTAGGTATGGCAAACGAACTGATTACCCGGGGAGAGAAGGTAACTTTCTTTAGCTCGGATGAATTTAAGGCCCCTATAGAACAAATCGGCGCTGACTTTAAAGCTTACAATCAGGAGCTGAACATTTTTAAAGGGAGAGAGGTGATTGATGAAGAAGAAAAACCTAAATCGGGATTAATCAGCGCATTGCTTGAGCCAATGAAATTTATCGATGATATTTTAGTCCAGCTAAGGGGTTTGAAATTTGATTATGCCGTTTTCTCGCCTTCGTATCCCTACGCAAATATCATTACACAGCTATTGGGTATTCCTAAAACGGAACAGGCTGTTTAAAATTAATGTTGGCTTAGGCTGCTAAATTAATAGAATAAATAACAATTAAAATTAATAAAATGTACAACGAACATAGATGCCATTCGGGCAAGATGCATGGCCACTTTGGCGCAGGAGAGGGAAGATTTGGAAGACACTTTGGTGGTCCTTTCGGCCACCATAAACACAGCATGTTTAACCAGGGCTTTAGAAAAGTACCCGCTAATATAGAAGAAACAGAAACCAGCTTTATTATTGAGCTTTTTGCACCAGCTTTGGTTAAAGAAAACTTAAAGGTGGTTACCAAAGATGACGTATTAACCATTTCTTACCACCCTAAAGAAGAAGCTGATTCGGCTAAAAAGTATAGCCGTAGAGAATATAGCAACGGCACTTTCGAAAGAGCTTTTAGTTTAAACGGAAAAGTTTTAGTAGAAAATATATCGGCCAGTTATGCTGATGGAATTTTGAAGGTTACGCTGCCGAAAAACCCTGAAACGAATATACCAGAGAAAGATATTCTGGTAGACTAAGTTTCGTCTATTATAATTTCCAGGCCCCGATTGTTTAAAGCAGTTGGGGCTATTTTATTTTATTGCAAGAGAAAAGGACTACCTGATATTGCTTTTGAGATAATTAAAGAAGCAGAAATTAAATGCGGGTTTGTTATTAGCGGTATTTTAAGGTACTTTTGCTAAAAGACATAAACACAATAGATTGAATTTTAACGACTTTAATTTCAACCCCGATTTATACGAAGGCTTAATGGCCATGGGGTATAAAAGCGCTACTCCAATACAAGAACAAGCCATCCCGGTAATTTTAGATAATCATGATCTGATTGCCTGCGCTCAAACTGGTACAGGAAAAACAGCCAGCTACCTTTTGCCTGTAATGGATAAAATTAGCAAAGCTGCCGATAGACATAACAATACTTTAATCCTTGCGCCAACACGCGAGCTTGCACAACAGATTGATTTACAGGTAGAAGCCCTGGCTTATTTTACCAATATCAGTTCTTTAGCCGTTTACGGCGGGGGAGATGGTATTGCTTACGAGCAGCAAAAACGTTCTATGCGCGATGGCGTGGATATTATTATTGCCACTCCTGGCAGATTAATGGCACATTTATCTTCAGGTGTGTTAAAACTGGAACATTTGCAGCATTTGATTTTGGATGAAGCAGATAGAATGTTGGATATGGGTTTTTACGATGACATAATCCGCATTATTAGCTATCTGCCAAAGAAAAGGCAAACGCTTTTGTTTTCAGCTACGATGGCGCCGAAAATAAGAACCATGGCGGGTAAGATCTTGCACGAACCGAAGCAGATTACCATTTCAATTGCTAAACCTGCCGAAGGGATTGATCAGCAGGCTTATAATATCCATGATCAACAAAAACAGGCGCTATTAACTGATATTTTTAAAAGCGGACAGTACAAAAGCAGTATCATTTTTGTTTCGACCAAGGAAAAAGTAAAAGCTTTATACAAAACCTTTAAAGGATTAGGAATTAAGGCCGAAGCTTTTCACTCCGACTTAGGGCAGAAAGAACGTGAAGATATTTTACTGGCTTTCAAAAACCGTAGACTACCGATTTTGATTGGAACCGATGTATTATCGAGGGGTATTGATGTGGAGGGTATAGATCTGGTAATCAATTATGATGTTCCCGGCGATCCGGCCGATTATGTACACCGTATTGGCCGTACAGCAAGAGCTGCAACCAAAGGAACAGCCATTACATTGGTTAACGGAAGAGATAAGCGGAAGTTCGATAACATCGAAAAATTAATCGAAAAAGAAGTTCCCCGTATGCCACTGCCAGAAAGCATAGCTGCAATGGAAATTACGCATGTAGAGGAAAAGAAGCCACAGCATAAAAACAGAAAAAAGGTTTGGCAGAAAAAGAAAAAACCAAAACCTTCAGCTTAACTCATTTGAAACGCCATAAGTATTCTTATTGGCGTTTTTCTTTTATAAATTATCTTTGCGCTAGGCAATGGCAAACTTCATCATTATAGGTTTATGTATTTTGGCGGGGATTTTTTTCCGAAAAAGTAAATCGCTTCCCAAAGATGCACACAAAGGCATTAATGCCTGGATTATCTATATTGCACTGCCAGCAGTCTCGTTTAAATATCTGCCACATATTACCTGGACTAAAGGCCTGTTGTTTCCAGCACTGGCACCAATTTGTATCTGGTTATTTGGTTGGTTGTTTATTACACTGTATAGCCGCATTCAGAATACTAGCAAAGCCACCTCTGGCGGGTTGAAACTAACCAGTTCTTTAAGTAACACTTCATTTGTCGGTTTCCCGTTAATTGTGGCTTATTTTAGTGATAAGGAATTGGCAATAGCCATTATCTGCGATCAGGTAACCTTTATGATCTTGTCTACCATTGGTGTTATTATAGCCATCCGTTCGTTGCAACATCAAAAGTTAACCGCTAAATTAGTTTTGAAAAAAGTATTGACTTTTCCGCCATTTATTGGTTGTATTTCAGCGCTAATCCTTCCACATTTTATTGATCTTTCTTCACTAGATCCACTATTCGAAAAACTAGCAGCTACAGTTGGTCCATTGGCATTGTTTTCAATAGGTTTGCAGCTAAAATTTGGAGGTTGGTTTCGCGAATTGAAACATATCAGTTTTACTTTATTGTATAAACTGATTTTAGCACCATTGGTTGTTTTGGTTATGGCACTCGTTTTAGATATGAACGGAATGATTGCCAAAATAACCATTTTCGAAATGGCTATGCCGACACTGGTAACTGCTGGCGTGATCGCCGATCAATATGATTTAAATCCAAAGCTTTCTAATTTGGTGGTGGGGATCGGGATATTACTTTCGTTTATCACCACAGGTTTATGGTGGTTGGTGCTGAATTATTCGGGGGTGGTTTAAAATTATCTCGTTTTAACCGCAGAGTATGCAAAGAGAAGGCGCAGAGAACGCAGAGTGGCTTTTTCAGTCTGAACAGAGTCAAAGACTAGCTACGGTAACGCAGAGTATTTTAACTTATAGACCTCTCTCCCGAAATTTCGGGACTGCGCTACAGTCGAGATGACGAACGTACTAATACAACTTACCTTACTCGCCAAAAGCCCTACGCTTGGCTCTCTTTGCGAAAACCTTCGCACCCTTTGCGGTTAAATCCAACAAAAAAGCCACAAAATTTCTTCTGCGGCTTCTTGATTAATTTATAATTAATTACAACGCTAATTTCTTGGCAATTTCAGATGGAATACCTGCTTTGTTTAATAAAATTGCTGTTGTTTTATATTTTACGTAGTTTTTAGTTACGTATAAATATCCTTTGTAATCGTTGCTTGCTCCCCAGGAGTTTTTAACGATATAATATTCTTTACCTGTCTGATCTTTGGCTAAACCAACAATATGCATACCATGATCATCAGTGGTTTGATAGTTGTCGAAAGCAAGCTGACGGTTTTCCTGCGTAATTTCCATCTCTGGCTGCGGGCCGTTAAACATATCTGCTTTTTGTTTCGCTGTCATATCAGCGAAAGGTGTTTGTGGAACAAAAGCAACACCGTTTTTCCAGCTGAAGTTTTTTTCGCTAACATCTGTAGCCCATGCTACTGTATAACCACCTTTTAAGGCGTTATCGATAATGTCTGTTAACTCGTTCACTTTAACGTTATAAACCTGATCGAAAGACCAGTTATCAGGCACTAATAAAGTAAATTTGCTATAGAAAGGATGATCGTTGAATGATGAAAGTTCTACATAGTTATCGGCATTTAAACCCACCACTTCCTGAGCGAAAGTTTTTGGCGTGTATTTTTTGCCATTATAGGTGAAGCTTTCTGGTACAGCACCTAAATAAGCATCAATTACGGCTGTGTAGGCCTTTAACCAGTTTGGAGTTAACTCACCATTCGCATTATTTACAACAGCTTCTAAAACACCTTTTTCAATATCACCAAGTTCTGCTGTTTTATTGATTTTGGTGCCATAATTTAATCCGGTATATACCTCTTGCGGAACTGCACCGTATTTTCTGTACATGTTGATTACATCGTGCAAAGCACCGCCATCGCCTAATGAAACCGCACCATGCATACGCACGTAATTTTTACCCTTTTCTACATAAGCGTTACGGGCCGAAAAAAGCTGAGATAAGGTTACGGGCTTTTTACCCGCTTTAATCATTTCTGATTCTAAAAATGAGTTGGTAGAATAGCTCCAGCAAGTTCCTGAAGATCCTTGATTCTGAACCGGGGTATTGGCCAGATTAATCACTTCTGTAAATTTAAATGAAGTAGCACTGTTTTCGCTTTGGTTGTTTTTTAAAGAATTAACGAGATTGTCCTGAGCATAAGTCGCTGATATAGATAACGACAAGGCCAAACCAATCACACTGATTTTTGTGTAGTTGATCATTTTTTTATGAATAATTAATATTGAGCGAATGTAAAAATACTTGTTGATTTGTCAACAGAAAGTTTGTAATAAAACGATAACATCGGTCATTTTATTGCAACAATGTTGAATTAACATTCCGGCAAACTGATTGGAATATTGGTTGCCAATCCTCCATCAGATGTTTCTTTGTATTTGGCATTCATATCGAGGGCAGTTTCCCACATGGTATTTACCACGGCATCTAAACTTACTTTTGCCTTGTCAGGATTGCTTTGTAACGCCAGCTGACTAGCTGTAATGGCCTTAATGGCACCCATGGTGTTTCTTTCGATACAAGGGATCTGTACCAGGCCGCCAATCGGATCGCAGGTTAAGCCCAGGTGATGTTCCATGGCAATTTCTGCTGCCATTAAAACTTGCCTTTGCGAACCGCCTAAACACTCTGTTAGCGCTGCTGCCGCCATGGCCGATGAAACGCCAATTTCGGCCTGACAGCCACCCATAGCGGCTGATATTGTTGCTCCTTTTTTGAAAATGCTGCCTATTTCTGAAGCACAGGCAATAAACTGGATGATTTTTTCTTCGCTATAGCCATCGCAAAAGGTAATAAAATATTGCAATACAGCTGGAATTACACCTGCGGCACCATTGGTGGGGGCGGTTACCACGCGACCAAATGATGCATTTTCTTCGTTAACGGCTAACGCAAAACAGCTTACCCAGTCTAAAATATAATTAAAACCGTTTCCGCCTTTTCTGATTGCTTCAACCCAGTCGTCATAATTGGCGTATTCGCTTTTGTTGATCAAACGCTTATTCAAAGGAAAAGCCCTTCTCGCTACATTTAACCCGCCGGGTAAAAAGCCTGTGGTATGACAACCACGGTAAATACAATCGCGCATTACGGCAAAATGCTGTAAAATGCCTTTTTTTGTCTCTGCTTCAGTACGCCATGCCAATTCATTCTCCATCACGATTTCGCTCACTTTTAAACCGGTAGATAAACACCAGTGTAAAAGATCTTTGGCTTTTTCTACAGGAAAGGGAAGGTCTACCTGAGCTTTGTTGCTATTGTCTTCGCCCTCTTTTACCACAAAACCGCCACCGATAGAATAATAGGTTTCTGAAAAAGCTTTTCCATCTTTTAAAAATGCCTGAAAAGTAACAGCATTTGGATGAAATGATAAACTTTCGGCAAAAAGAAAGAGTAAATCTTCATTATAATCAAAATCGATAATTAAATTACCAGCAAGGTTCAGTTTTTTATCGCGTTGGATCCTTTCGAAAGTAGGTGTGACCGCATCTACATCAAAAGTTACGGGATCAGCTCCTGTTAAACCGAGTAAAATAGCAACATCCGTTCCGTGGCCTTTACCTGTTTTGGCGAGAGAGCCATACAGCAATATTTTTATACCCTCAACATCGCCAATTAAGCCGTTTTGAGCAAGAGAAGCGGTAAACTGTTGTGCTGCCCGCCAGGGACCTAATGTATGTGAACTGGATGGGCCGATGCCTATTTTAAAAATATCGAAAATCGAAATTTGTTCCTTGATCATTATGAATATAAGTTGTACAAATCTATGATTGTTTTATGATTTTGTATAAATTAATTTTGGGTGGAGATGAAAATGCATTACCTTAGAAAAATCTAATCCAAACGCTCCAAAATGGACTTTAATAACAATTATCAAGAAATTGATTTAAGCTACTGTCGTGCCAGCTCGGGCAAAAGATTCGCTAATTATATTATCGATACAATCGTATTTTACATCGTTTCATTCGGACTTGGGATAGTGATTGGTATTTTAAAGCCAAACCTTTTAGTGGGGGTAGATGACCTGTCGTTGCGTTTAGTTTTGCTATTATTTTATGGAATAGGGATGTTTATGACAGAGGCAATGTCTAATGGAAGATCGATAGGTAAATTAATTACCGGCACAAGGGCAGTAAATGTTGATGGTACTGATATGTCTTTTCAAAAAGCCTTTGTCCGGAATATTGTAAGGGCAATCCCTTTTAATGCGTTAAGTGCTTTGGGCACTCCAAGTATCCCCTGGCACGATCGCTGGTCGGACACAATGGTGGTTGACGAGAAAAAACTGGCCTTACAAACCCAAAAGGTAGATCTGTTTGATTCGGTTAGAAATCAAACTCAATAATATCATCATCTTTTAGCATCCGTTCTACAAACTTCTGGTGGTTTTGTGGCGTACCGGTAGCTGTCCAGTTTCCTGTAATGATGTTGTCTACCAACTGATGTTTGCCACGTTGCGGTTTCAACTTGCTTTCCCTAAAAACTTCTTCGTAACTTTCTAAATCGCCATGAGTATGTTGTTTTTTCACAATGCGATAAATCCGCTTGGTAAAACGGCGGTCGCCAATTTCTTCTAAAAAAGGAAAGATAATCAAAGCCAGCATCACGACTATGGTAACGCCAATGGCCTGTTCGTAATAACCAGAACCTACTGCCATACCAATGGCTGCCACAATCCAGATGATACATGCCGTAGTTAGGCCTTTAACGCGGTTTTCTTCTTTAAAAATTACACCAGCGCCAAGAAAACCAATACCTGTAACAATGTTCGAGGCAATGCGATCCTGACTGGTGGACCCGATATTGATGGACAGGATGGTAAATAAGGTAGCGCCTAAACCAATCATCATCATGGTTTTTAATCCGGCAGATTTACTTCTGTATTCGCGTTCGGCACCGATTATACCGCAAAGCAGGGTAGCCAATAAAAATTTATTGATTTCACTTTGTGTAATGAAATGGTTTTGGTCTATGATTTCGTTCATCGCCTTGAATTATCAAAGGCAAATTAATAAAAATCATAACATCTCAGGCCATTTGCCCTGCCACCATTTGAACTATTTTGAAAATATTTTTCATAGCCTACACCGATTTCAGATGTTCCGCCCGTGTTACTGTAGTTAATTTTAGAGGTTGTAGCATCGTGACTAATCCCTAACCTGAACTTTTCACCATTGGTTCTTCGGTTAAAAATATCGAAGATTAAAGAAAATACAATTGCATCATTTCCATTCGAATTGCCATCGTTGCGATACCAAATACCTGCATTTATGCTTGCATATTTATATTGCATGCCTACACTGAAAGATTTTACGTTGCCCTGTTTGTAAGCTACAATTGAAGGAATCAGGTAGTTTCCATCGCGATCGTACTCATCGGGCACCAGGGTTAGCTTATAACTTAAATTGCCTGAAATACGCATCGGTAACTTGGCCTGAAAACCCGATAAGGATTCATCCGGACGGTTAAGGTGATGGGCTGCTAATCCCGCCATGAACTTTCCCACCACCAGGTTGGCACCAGCATTGGAATCGAAGTAATATCGACTATCTACATTTGGTCTTTCAGCGCCTGAAATACTGCCCGGAATATAGCCTGTACTGATATCGATCTGATCGCCAAATACCAGTTTATCCCAGTTTAGTTTTTGGTTGGTAATGCCTCCCTGCAAACCAAATGATAAGGCAAAATCGTCTCCACCGATGATATAGGAATAGCTTAACGCAACATTGTTCTTCACCAGGTAAGCGGTACCCTCGCTACTACGGTTAAAAATAATCCCAATGCCGCTGTTTATTCTACTGAGATTGAGATCCCCTGAAGCTGTCATGTACGAATAGTCGCTGGCCAGACCAGTCCATTGATTACGGTAAAGTGCGTTAAACCTCATATCGCCTTCAAACTGGCCGGTAAGTGCAGGGTTTAGGTAAATTGGCGCATTGTAAAACTGTGAGTAAATATAGTCCTGCGCCATCGAAAAGATTGGCAGTAAACAAAATAAAAATATTATTATCCTTCTACTCATCATCTATCTGATTAAATATATTACACCTGTTTTTTTCGGAGGAGATGAATCGTAGGTCATCCCTTTCCAGTCGCTTCCGTTAATAAATTTGATATCTACTTTCCAGTAATAAACACCCTGTGGCTGATCCTGGCCTTTATAAGTGCCATCCCAACCTTCTGAAGGTGCGCCTTCATCTAATTTTGTTGTTTCCCAAATTAACTGCCCCCATTTGTTAAAAACAGACATGTTCCATTCTTTTATGCCCCGACCTTTTGCTTTAAAGGTTTTAATTTCATTTTTCGCGCTTGCTGGCATAAAGGAGTTCGGTATGTTTAAGTTGCCTGGTACACTGATAATTCTCACTGATTGGAAGGTAGTAGCTAAACAGCCTGTCTTATTTAACACTTTTAAGGTTACGGTGTAAGTACCTTCGTTGGCGTAAGTATGGTTAGGGTTTTGTAGGGTTGATTTAGCACCATCGCCAAAAGACCATTCCCAGCTAACCGCATCTGTACTGATATCTTTGAAGCCAAACGTATAGTTTGGAACAGCTGTTTCGTTACCTGGTGTAACCGTGAATGTTGCCACAGGTGGGGCAGAAATATGGATAAAATCGGTTATTGTGGTGGTATTGGTACAGCCTTCTGCATTGCTGGTGGTGAGTGTAACGGAATAATTTATACCTGAACCAGTGTAAGTATGTTGTGGTTCAAATTCATTTGAAATTGGAGAACCATCCCCAAAGTCCCAACGATAGCCGATCGCACCTGTACTTGTATTTTTAAATTGGACGGCAAGTTTGGTACAGTCAGTTGTTTTATCGGCAGTGAAACTTGCTGTTGGCTGAGCAAGTATGGTTACGGTTTCTGTAGTGAAATTCTTCGAACAATCGTTTTCTGCATCCAACCTGATCGTATATTTTCCGGCTTTGGTAAAAGTGTAAGGGAAAACACCTGTTGTATTTGATGGAAGTTTGGTTATGTCGCCAGTATCTTCATTGGTAAAGGTATAAACGAAACGGCTTGCTCCACTGGTATTGTTCACAAAATTTACTGTGAAAGGCGCGCAGCCTTTTTTCTCGGTTCCATTTACCACTAATTCTGGTATAATATTATTAGGTGAAACTACAATGGTGTTAGTAGATGAGTTTGTTCCACAGGTATTTTTAGCAGTCATTGTGACGATAAAATTCTTAACGAAAAGCGTGCTAAACGTATGGCTTACTGTTCTTCTATCAGGATAGGTTTCTGATGGTGTACCATCACCAAAATCGTAAGTATAGGTTGTTCCTGCGCTTTCTGGAGAGGTATTGCTAAAATTTACCAGCAAATCAGCACATCCTGTTGTTTTATCGGGCGAAAATACAGCAACAGGTTTGGCATGCACAATAACTGTTGCAGTTGTTATAACGGGCGGACCACAGGGTACGGTCGTTGTTAGTGTGATGTTATAAGTTTTGTCTTTCCCGGTTGGATCTGCCTGAAAAGTTATTGCTGCGGGCTGTGCCAGGTTAGAAAATTGTCCATTGCCGAAATCCCAGGCGTAGGTTGCACCATTGAGCGGATTGGTCGTATTGGTAAAGGTAACATTAAGCGGTCCGCAGCCTTCGTTAATACTTGTTGTAAAAGAGGGAGTAATTACAGGAAGCGCGCTAAATACTTCACTTTTTTCATCCGTGTTACAACCCAGACTACTGGTGACAACAAGTTTTATAGTTACGCTTTCATTGCCATTCATGATGGTGTAACCTGGAAATGTTGACCCTACTCCGATTTGTACATTATTGGCAAACCAGGTGTAAATACTGTTCCTGTCGGGATATAAAGTTGCAGCAATATTGCCTGCATCCAGAATAAAAGGTGCACAGCCAACATTTTTATTATAAGTAATTTCTGCTTTAGCATGTGGATTAACCGTTATTTTAATCTGGTTGCTTAAATTGCTACTACATGGGCCACTGGTTACTGATCGCCGATAATAAATACTTGCACTTGGTGTTGGCGGTGTAAAGCTTATACTGTTTGCGCCCAATACATCGCTCCAGGCGGTTCCATTTAAGCTAGATTGCCATTGATACACATAAGTTCCGTTGCCACCACTTGGCACATTACCTGTTAAAGCTGCCGCAGCTGTGCCGATACAGATATTTTGATTGGCAGAAATGGTATTGTTGGTTAGCCCTGGTAAAACAGTAACCTGTAATGAATTACTGATGGAAGTGCAGACAGTACTGTTCACCAACCTTCTAAAATAGGTAGAAACTGAAGCTGTTAAGGTTAAATCTTTATTAATGGCTGAAGGGATGTTGGCCCATGTATTGCCATCGGCACTGCTTTGCCATTGGTAGTCAAATGTTCCTGCTCCTCCAGTTGGTGTATCGCCGGTAATCGTGATGGTTTGCCCTTCACATGCCGGAGTAGCAGATGCGGAAATATTATTGGTAACTGGCAGATAATAAGTAATGGTTACGTCATCGGTAGAGGGTGGGCAACCACCGAAACCGGTAATGGTCCATCTAAAAGTATAAGTTTGGCCGGGTACGAGGCCAGTAACGGTGGTGTTGCTAAGCGTAGGATTGGTTATGGTAATACCGGATTGTCCTGATGTTAAGGTCCATGTACCACTGTTAGGCGAAGCATCGTTGCCGGATAAGGTGATGCCGTTACCACTGCACAGGCTTTGATCTGAGCCTGCATTTGCCACAACGGTACCCGGATTTACAGTGATGGTAGTTATTGTTGATGTGGCTTCTGCACAACTACCGCTTTGTACTACCGCACGGTATTGTGTAGTGACGGTGAGATTAGAAAACACATAAGGATTTGCTGTAGAGGTAATGGTCGCCCAGTTTGCCCCGTTATCGATAGATCTTTCCCAACGGATAATATTTCCAACCAGCCCTGTTAGATTGATGTTTCCGCCATTTGCACCTGCACATACATTCGCATCGCCAGTTGTGGTACCCCCGACACTGAGCGGGTTAACTGTGATTTGAACATCATCGCTCGATGTTGAGCAACTGGCATCGCTTATGGTCCATCTTAAGGTATAGGTATTTCCAGCCTGTAGCCCTGAGATATTGGTATTGCTCTGTGTATCATCTGCGAATGTTACGGTTGCAGGCGCAGAAACGATAGTCCATTTACCTGTACCCACTACCGGACTGTTTCCTTTTAATGTATAAGATGTGGCATTGCAGACCGCCTCATCCGGACCAGCGTTTGGCAATGTTGCATTTGGTAGAACCGTAATCGTAATGGTAGCCGGTGCACCCGGACAGCCGTTTGTAGATATTGGAGTGATGGTATAAGTTACTGTACCTGATGTGGTACCCGAATTGGTTAAAATATCATTAATCTGGGTTTCTGCCGATGCTACCACTCTATTGCTATTCCCAGTTATTGCCCCTGTTACTGCACTGGTATAGGTATAATTTATGTCAGTTAGATTTGCTGATAGAGTAATGGCTGATGAGTTGGCATTACAAATTGTTGAATTTGAGGTCGTTACTGTCGCAATGGGATTCGGCTTAACCACAACAAGTAATAAGAAAGGTGTTCCATCGCACCCCTCTGAATGAGGCGTAATGGTATAGGTAACATTTGCATCTGCATTGAGATCGTTATTGGTGAGTATGTCGTTAATATCCCCGGTTCCGGTTGTCGTGTAACCAGCTGCAGATGTTGTTCCTGTAGCCGTCCAGGTATAGGTAACGCCTGCTGCCGCAGAAGTTGGTGTGTAGGCTACATTATTACCTGTGCAAATGGTTTTAGTTGCTGCACTTGTTAAACTGATATCGGGTTTTATTTTTAAAATAATATCGTCATCTATCTGGTTACATGGTGCGGCAAGTGAGGTAGTTACCCTTAAGGTTAAAGTAACCGTACCTGCAGCTTTTTCAGCTGCTGTTGGGGTGTAGGTTGCATTTAAATCATTTCTGCTAGGGTTAAATTCTCCCTCGCCCCCAATCCAGCTTTGCGTGGTAGTGGCTCCGGTTACCGTTCCGCTTAAAGTAAAGCTTGGGTCATTGAAGCAGATGCTTTGGTCAGGGCCTGCCTTAATTACAGGGGAAGTGCTGAAGGTTAGGATTTGGGTATCTTCGGCTGTGCCGCAATTGTTTTTATGGATGACCTTTACTGTATAAGTATCGTAGCTATCGAATTTTATTGATGGGTATTTAGAGTTCGTTGTTGTACCTCCTTCAAAACTATAGGTACCTGCTCCCGATGGAGTAACCGTCCAGGTATAAGTGTCTGGTAAATCTTTTGTTGTGCCTGTAATTAACGTTTGGGTTGGTCCTGTTGTGGTATTGTTAAAATCGTAAGTAGCAAGATTACACAGCGTGATATCGGGCGAAAGTGTAGCTTTCGGGCTTTCATTTACCACAACAGTTTGTGGCAGGCTAACAACCGGACCACATGATGGCGTAGAAATGCTTAACGTAATGGTATAAGTGCCCGGAGTGGTAAAGCTGAATACGGGTTCCTTGCTTGTTGCACTTGTGCCTTCTGCAAAATCAACAGCAGGAGAAACCGACCAGGAGTAACTGTTAGCAGCATCACAGATATTATCTAAAACTGAAAGATCAGAAGCTTTTAGAGTTGTTCCCGTACAAATCGTTGTTGATGGTAAATTAAAATCAGGTTTAGGTGGATCCTGGATACAGATGGAGTATATTACGTTTTCAGCCGGACAAGGGCCCAGGCTTTTAGACTCTAGTTTTACTTCATGATTTCCATGAGTTAAAAACTTATGTACAAAAATATAAGATTTAGGTTGGTTTGCCTTAATAAGGACTCCATCAACGTACCAGTTAAAAGTCACATTGTTAGGGGTACATTCTGCAGTATTGGTTTCTGGATTTTCTCCTAATGTTGATGTATTTACAAAAGGAATATCAGCATTGGTACAGCCAATGGGAGTAAAGCTAAAATCATTTTTAGGTTTTTCAACGACTTTGGCGGACGAGGAGACGGGAGTTCCGATTTTGCCGCAAAAATTATTTAGTACATTAATGGAAACATCAAAAGCATTGTAAATGGTTCCTGCACTTGATGTGGAAACACTCCCGCAAGACGATCTCGAGTAAGTGTGTTTAATTTGTCCGTTATTTCTAATAATCTCACAAAGGGTGTAGGTACTTGCAGTCTGGTCTCCCCATGTTATGGAATAAATATCTCCGGGAAAATTATTTTGAATACCAGAAACTGAAGTTACATCAACATTAAATGTAAAGTCTGCAGATGGCAGACATAACACTGGATTTCCGGTGCTGGCAAAAGCGGTTACTGCTTTGTTATTAATCAGCAGATAGGCTTTAGTGGCTAAACTTCCATCAGGCATTTTTGCCTTTGCTATGATGGTATAGTGCACTTGTTTGGCAATAAAAGTTTGAAGTGGATTGGTGAAATTCAATGTTTGAGGAGTCCCCTGGTTAATTTCGTCAGTTATTTCTGCAGTTACTTCACTGCCAGCTGTAGATTCATTTTCAAGAACGAATGAATTGTCTGGCCGGCTGCTACAGGTGCCAAAGGTTTCGTTGTTCGCTGCATTTAGCAATGTTGAGGTTAACTTTGCCTCAACCGCTGTTCCTGCTTTTACTTCAAAAGCCGATGAGGGTGCGCTTACAGATACGGGACTGGTGGATTTTACCCTGATCCTATAGCCTGTGCCGGAAGCAAGTACCGCTGGAAGTTTGCCGTTTATGTACGTGCTGTAAAATCCGGTATAACTTCCGATAAGGGTTTCGGTACTGAAATCTCCATTTTGATCTGATAAGTAGAGTTGAAATTGATTATCCTGCAATATACAACTAGCAGGTATAGCGAAAGGAACAGCAATGGTACTGCCCGGAGTATATGGTCCTGAATCTACCGTGCCAACCGTTACCTGCGCTAAAACGTTTGACGTGAGCAAGAATGACCCAAAAAATAGAACAAAAGAAAACCATTTCCTTTTACAACGAATCTTCATAAACAGCTAACACTAGGGATTGATTTTATTGCGTTCCGGAGACCTTGTCAGTTTAACTTGGTTTAATCCAATATCATAAATGAGTACCAGACCTGAGACACATCAATAAATAATTAGGTGTAAATAACGTCAAATTTTATTTACAGGAACAAAATTTTACACCAAAACTAACTAAATTTGTAGGTTACAAAGCCCTTAAAGCGTCTTTTTGGATGCAAATTGGGCATAAAAAAACCCTCAAGGTATTAAACCTTGAGGGAATATTTTACACGAAATGCTTTCGTGATGGGATATTTTACATCATGCCGCCCATTCCGCCGCCGCCCATTGGAGGCATCGGAGCACCACCTTCTTCAGGTTCGTCTGCTAAAACAACTTCTGTAGTTAATAACATAGCTGCAATAGATGCTGCGTTTTCTAAAGCTACACGGCTCACTTTAGTTGGGTCGATAACACCTGCACCAATTAAGTTTTCGTAAACATCAGTACGTGCATTATAACCGAAATCGGCTGTACCTTCTTTAACTTTTTGAACTACGATAGACCCTTCAATACCTGCGTTTTCGCAAATTTGGCGTAATGGCTCTTCAATAGCGCGACGGATGATCTGAATACCAGTGTTTTCATCTTCATTAGCACCTTTTAAGTTTGCTAAAGCTTCAACAGCACGGATAAAAGCAACACCACCACCAGCAACAATACCTTCTTCTACAGCCGCACGGGTTGCATGTAAAGCATCATCAACACGGTCTTTTTTCTCTTTCATTTCAACTTCACTAGCTGCACCTACATAAAGAACTGCAACACCGCCAGCCAATTTAGCCAAACGCTCTTGTAATTTTTCTTTATCGTAATCAGAAGTAGTCGTTTCGATCTGAGATTTAATTTGGCTAACACGAGATTTAATATCTTCTGAATTACCAGCACCATTGATTACCGTTGTATTGTCTTTGTCAACAACAACTTTCTCAGCAGAACCTAAATAAGTTAAATCAGCATTCTCTAATTTATAACCTCTTTCTTCTGATACTACGATACCGCCAGTTAAGATAGCGATGTCTTCCAACATTGCTTTTCTTCTATCACCAAACCCTGGAGCTTTAACAGCAACAACTTTCAATGAACCACGGATTTTATTAACTACTAAAGTAGCTAAAGCTTCGCCATCTAAATCTTCAGAAATGATTACCAATGGTTTACCAGTTTGAACAGTTTTTTCTAAAACCGGCAACAATTCTTTCATGTTGCTGATTTTTTTGTCGTAGATTAAAATGTATGGGCTGTCTAATTCAGCTTCCATTTTATCAGCGTTGGTCACAAAATATGGAGATAAATAACCTCTGTCAAACTGCATACCTTCAACTGTTTTAACTTCAGTTTCAGTACCTTTTGCTTCTTCAACAGTAATTACACCGTCTTTACCAACTTTACCCATTGCCTCAGCAATTAGCGCACCGATTACTTCATCATTGTTAGCAGAGATAGATGCAACTTGTTTAATTTTATTGTTGTCTTCGCCAACCGTTTGAGATTGTGCTTTTAAGTTTTCTACAACAGCAGCAACCGCTTTATCTATACCGCGTTTTAAATCCATTGGATTTGCACCGGCAGCAACGTTTTTAATACCTGTAGTGATAATCGCCTGAGCCAATACAGTAGCAGTAGTAGTACCATCACCAGCAATATCAGCTGTTTTTGAAGCTACTTCTTTAACCATCTGAGCACCCATGTTCTCAACAGCATCTTTTAATTCGATTTCTTTCGCTACGGTAACACCATCTTTAGTGATTGCCGGTGAACCGAATTTTTTATCGATAATTACGTTACGGCCTTTTGGACCTAATGTTACTTTTACTGCATTTGCAAGAATATCAACACCTCTTTTCAGGGCGTCGCGTGCTTCTACGTTATATTTTACTTGTTTTGACATTTCTTTTTTGAATTTTGAATGATTGTATGATAGAATGATTGAATTTGTATTCTTTTCATTCTAACATTGTTATTTTATTTGTTGATTAATGCTGAATTCACCTATTCGAAATTCAGACATTCGATCATTATTTATTACCCAACAACAGCGTAAATATCAGTTTCGCGCATAATAAGGTAATCTTTACCTTCGTAAGGAAACTCAGTACCGCCGTATTTACCATAAATTACAACATCGCCAACTTTTACACTCGCTTTTTTACCTTCAGAATCTTCTTCAGAAACAGATACAACAGTTCCTTTAGATGGTTTTTCTTTTGCAGTATCAGGGATATACAAACCTGATGCAGTTTTTTCTTCTGCCGCAGCCGGTTCAACGATTACTCTGTTCGAACTGCCAGCAATTGGTTTAAGGTTTAACGCCATAACTTTATTATTTTTTATTTTGATTTTAAGTTTTTTAACTATGCATACATTTAACACTTTTTATGCCAAGTGAGTTGGAGGGACAAATTTTCACCAAACTGTCAATCTTTTCACACAAATGGAGCATGTGAGTGTCAGCATGGCAGTAAGCTTTAATCTTTTTGCCAGACTTATTGTTGTCGTGGATGATGACCTTTAGCATCGACAGCTTCAATAGCTATAGGTTTAGGAAAGTTGTCAATGCTAAAGCGGCGCTTTTTCTGTCAAATATTTCCAGTATCTTTTGGGTACATGCTGCACATGCAATTTGGTATTTTTGCGGGCTACAATATTTGCACTTTTAAAATAATCTTTCCAAAGTGTTGCATATAAAGCTTCGCCTTCATCCATTAAAACCGGAGCAGGATTCTGCTTATTTACGCCATTGCTAAAACTGATGGTGATTTCTTCAACCGTATTTAGATTATAATGCAAACCATATTTGCGTTTTAAATCATAAATCAACCATTGTTGATCAGCATATCGATTTTTAAAATGATTGGATATTAAGGGTAAAACATTAAAATCAGGATCGATACTGGCATAAAATATTCCGTCGCCCGTTTTCTGGAAACGGATAAATGCTTCCATCCTGTGTTTTTCCCGCTCTACACTTTTGGCATATTTGGCTAATGCAATTACATGTTCGCTGCCATAATTATTTTCGGCACCTAACTGATTTTGAAAAATATAAAGCGTAAACTGAAACAGGTGGTGATAAGCTTCCGGAATTTCTGATAAATAACTGCAGTAATATTTGCGAAGCCAATCCTTTTTGAGTTTCTTTTCCAGTCCCGCCCAAACCCGGTCGGCTTTTTCTGCATCAGTAGTTATGGTAAAACTTTCTGCAAAAGCTTCAGGCTGGAAAATTTCGGTCGATTTTAACACAACTTTTCCCGGTTTACGTTCAAACCATTCAAAAACTGCTGTTAAAAGTCCTTGTAAGGAGCCATCGAAAATGTAGGTCATTGGTTGTTTGTTAGATCGTCATCTCGACTGAAGCGAAGCGGAATGTAGAGACCTAACTAGATAGATTTCTCGACTCCGTTGCACCCGATAGCTATCGGGTCCGCTCGAAATGACGATTACTGGTTTTTAAAACAAAATCATCTGGTTACTATCTGTTTTTAAATATTTGCTTTGGCTTTCGGCCAAAATAAAAGCTTTAATCTGTGTGCCCTGATAATCTTTCAATTGGTACGGACTATCTAAACAGGTGATAAAATGTTTCGCCCGGTTATAAGCCACACCGATTTTTTTTAACTGATCAATCCTGAGTTTACCGAATTTCCTGGCCTGTACAATCTTTTTAGCCGACATGACGCCAATCCCCGGTATCCGGAGAATCATTTTATAATCAGCCGTATTAATATCTACGGGGAAGTGCTGCATGTTGCGGATCGCCCAGCTAAGTTTTGGATCAATATCTACGTCAAGATTAGGGTTGGCATCATTTAAAATTTCCTGCACTTTAAAACCATAAAAGCGCATCAGCCAGTCGGTCTGATACAAGCGGTTTTCTCTTAATAATGGTGGCTGGGTACCCAAAACGGGCATCCGTGTATCGTTACTGATGGGTACATAGCCCGAATAATAAACCCTCTTTAGGGCAAAATTTTTATAAAAAGCATTGGCCGTGTACATAATATCCTTATCGCTTTCGGGCGTAGCGCCAATGACCATTTGGGTACTCTGGCCTGCCGGTACAAATTTTGGCACATGTTTAATCAGTTTTTTATCTGCGATAAACTGTGTAATCTGTTGCTGTACAAACCCAAGTGGTTTAATTACATCTGCGTGGTTTTTCTCTGGCGCCAAAAGTTTTAAACCAGCTTCGGTGGGCATTTCTAAATTGATGCTCATCCTGTCAGCATAAAGGCCAGCCTCTTTAATCAGTTCATCGCTGGCTCCCGGAATGGTTTTCAGGTGGATGTAACCATTGTAATTCTGCTCCAAACGCAATTTTTTTACCACCAGGAGTAAACGTTCCATAGTAAAATCGGCATTTTTAAAAATCCCTGAACTTAAAAACAATCCCTCAATATAGTTCCGTCGGTAAAAATTCATGGTCAATTCTACCACTTCATCTACGGTAAAGGCGGCACGTTTTATATCGTTACTTTTACGTGAAACACAGAACAAACAATCGTAAATGCAGTGATTGGTTAGGAGAATTTTTAATAAAGAAACACATCTCCCATCTTCTGTATAAGTATGGCAAATGCCCGAAGTATGGCTGTTGCCAAGCCCTTTTGTATCATTCTTTCTCGTGCCGCCACTTGATGAACAAGAAACATCATATTTAGCGGCATCAGCAAGAATATTTAATTTTTCACGAATGCGATCAGACATAGGAAGTAATTTTACTAACAAAGATAGTTTAATAACTAAAAATATTAGTAAATTGATTTGTTTAATCTATTCGAATTTGGAATAATCGTAATAATTAAAATTATTCAAAGGATTCAATTTCCAGTTCAGGGATAAAAAAAGTATTTTTAATTTAAACCTTTTTCGCTAACCAAGATTTTACTGTGTAAAAAGATCAGGTTATTAAGGAGGTGAAGAACACAAGAGTTTTGTTGTGGGTTATTTGCCTTCCCATTCTTTATAAAAGTGTTCCAGATAGAGCAGCATAAAATTGTGCCTTTCTACTGCTATTGCTTTTCCAGCTCCAGTATTCATCATATCTTTTAACAGTAGCAGTTTTTCGTAAAAATGATTAATGGTAGGGGCAGTGGTGTTTTTATAACTTTCTTTGCTAATGTGCGTTTCTGGTAATATAGCCGGATCATAAAGCACCCTGTTTTTGAATCCCCCGTAGGTAAATGCCCTGGCAATTCCAATGGCACCAATAGCATCTAAACGATCTGCATCCTGTACAATTTTCATTTCTTTCGAAGTAAAACCTGCTCCATCAAAACTATTTTTGAATGACATGTTTTGAATAATCAACTTAACATGCGCAATAACCTCAGCTTCAACAGCAATTGATGCCAAAAATGAAGCAGCCATATTAGGTCCCAGTTCTTCATCACCATTATTGAATTTAGGATCAGCAATATCATGCAATAATGCAGCAAAGGCCACCACAAGTTCATCGCCATTTTCTTGGTGATTGATAGTTAAAGCGGTTTTAAAAACACGCTCAATGTGGAACCAATCATGTCCTGCCTCAGCATGCGCTAATGTTTCTTTTACAAAATCAATGGTTTTCTGGATGGTAACCTGCATAAGATCGAATTTTTTTCCAAAGGTATTGGAATTATCTGCAGGGATAAAAAAAATGATATCAACAGCGACCGGAGATTAACTCACGGTCGCTGCCCTGCTTTCATCATCAGCAATAATTTTAATTAAATCATTGTGGTTGAGGGTCAATAAATGAGATACTTCAACCTCTAAAATTGCTGCAATGTGAAATAAACGGTCAATAGTTAATTTACTATAACCGAGCTCAATTTTGCTGTAAGCATTCTGTGATATTTTCAGTTTCGCTGCCAGATAATCCTGAGTATAATCTCTGTATTCTCTAATTTTTCTAATATTCCCGGCAACATTCTTCGTTTTTAACGCCAATACATCTTCCATAAAAGGGATAATTTTTTAATGTTTTTTATTATGTACGAAACTTTTATTCCTATAGATTTTAAAAATTTAATTTTAGCACTATAAGGAATTACGCGAACCGGGATGGTGAATTGAATATTATAACAACGGACAACCTAAAATGTTTAGGTATTTTGTTTGATAATCAGGTTTTTGAAGTGATTTTTTTTAGATAAATGAGAGGAGATAGGAGTGATATGAGATGTTTAAAGATACATCATGTTTGCGACCAAATCTGCGAAAGAAAAGATCGAGATAATAAAATTAGCTGTCAAAAGTTAATATAACCCCCAGTCATCTTCAAACTCGTCTTTTTCGAAATATTTAACCCATTCGATAAAGAGTAGACGAAATTTTTCAATTTCGTCTAAAACAATGTTTTTATACTCTGGCGTGCAGATTTCGAACATATCTGCCGCTCTTACCTGGGTTTCTAATTCACGGCAGTTCGTTCGGATAATAGAAGCATTTTCCATTCTCAAAATATACATATCCGCACCTTCTGCCCCAACAATTTTAGGGCATAACATCAGTGCATTCTGCATAATTAAGTTAGCGGTCATTTCGGCCATTTCTCCTTCCAGTGTTTCACAGAACAGGGCGGCATATTTGTATACAGCTCTTGCCTGGTTGTAAAGACTTTTAGCCCTGGTTACTTTAAGTCTAACCTTTTCGGCATCAACACTTGATAGATTTTCTTCATCCTCATCATCCCGGCCAAATCGGCTAAAATGCTCCCATTCGGGCATATGATCCATGTCGTCAAATTCCATATTTTTCAAAATTTTTACGTTATGGTACGTAATAGAGCGTAATATATTAATTTTCAATGAAAAAGACTAGGCGTCAATTAATGGTGCCCGGCGAGAGCCATCATATAATTCATACTCTAATAAACGACAGTCTAATTTACCATTATAAAATTCAACTTTTTTAGCCGCTTTTAATCCAATTTTCTTTGCAAGATCAGGATTTCCGGTGAAAATATATCCAGAATAGCCTTTACATTTCGTTTTCATAAAATCGCCCATGCGTTTATAAGTCAATTCCAGCTTGCTGTGCACACCCAGGCGTTCGCCGTACTCAGGGTTAAAAACAACAACACCTTTGCCCTCTTCGGGAACTGGTGTTAATTCAAAATCGCAAACTTCAAATTCAATTAAAGTATCAACACCTGCCGTTTTAGCGTTTCTACGGGTTACTTCAACTGCATCTTCCGACAAATCGGAAGCTACAATTTTAAGATCAACATTTTTAATTACCTGCTCTTTTAAAATTCTGCGTTCAGCGAAAAAATCTTCTTCGTTGTAGCCTAATATATGCATAAAACCATAATTCATGCGGTATAATCCCGGGGCGCGGTTAGTGGCAATCAGGGCTGCTTCAATAGCTAATGTTCCTGAACCGCACATGGGGTTAATAAATGGCGATTTCTTATCCCAGTTGGTTGCTAAAATAACCCCGGCTGCCAGGGCCTCTAACATAGGTGCCTTTCCGGGAATTTTACGGTAACCGTGTTTGGCCAGCGTTTCGCCTGAAGTATCCATAAAAACATCAGCATCGGCATCTTTCCAGTATAAATGCACCACTGTTTTGTTTGCATCCGATCCGGAGTTAGGGCGGATGCCTTTTTTCTCTTTCATACGGTCTGCAATAGCATCCTTTACTTTTAAGTTTGCAAAAAGCGGCGTGGTAATATTCGGGTTATCAACATTTGACGTTACGGAGAAATAACCCGAAAAATCAATCAGTTCTTCCCACTCAATGGCTGCAATTTCATTATATAAGTCATCCGGTGTAATGGCTTTGAAACTTTTGATGGCATATAGAATCTGACTGGCACAGCGTAAGTTTAAATTTAGCTTAATACACTCTGTAAGGGTGATATTGAGCTCAACACCCGTAGCAAAAGACCGCTCGATGGTATAACCTAAAGCGGTAACTTCTTCTTGTAAGTAAGGCGAAAGGCGCTTGTTGCAGGTAATAATTACCTTGCTTTTATTGTGGAAAACTTGCATCATAATATATGCGAAGTTATCAATAAAATTATAGAGATTTGATGTTTATAGTACATTAAGTAGTATTAGATATGGAAATTAAAGGAAAAGTACACGAAGTAGGTGCCACACAACAAGTAAGTGAAACGTTTAAAAAACGTGATTTAATAGTAGAATACGCAGAAAATCCAACATACCCAGAATATATCCGTTTTGAGGCTTTACAAGATAAAACTGCGTTATTAGATACATTTAAAGCAGGCGATGAGGTTGAGGTTTTCTTTAATTTACGTGGTCGCCCATGGACAGATAAAGCGGGTAAAACATCATATTTTAACAGCTTGGTTATTTGGCGTATCAATGCAGTTGCAGCAGGTGCTCCGGCAGCTACGCCAGCTTATGCAGCTCCGGTTGATGTAAGCAATGCGCCAGGTGAAGATGATGATTTGCCTTTCTAAATAAAGAGTCTTTTTTAAGCAAACAATTTTGAACCATGCCGAGGCTTAGCCTCGGCATTTTTTTTGCCCAGGCCAGACTTCAGAAGTTTCGTATGCCCAGGCTGGGTAAACTTCGGAAATCTTTCCAATGCCTCTCGCTGTTAAAATATGTTAAAAACCAACACTTGGCTTAGCTATTCAGTATTTTTGATATCTGTTTAGATTTAAGAAGATTATGTTCGGTTTTTTTAGGTTTAAAACCCAATCTGGTTCATGAAGAAAAGAAGTTTTTGGTTAATTACGGTTTTAATGACAGTAGCACTACTGGGCGTGTTTGTAATGCAATTGTATTACATCCGTGAATCGTATAAACTAAAATCCCAGCTTTTTGATGAACAGGTAAATCAAACGCTAACTTCGGTAGTAAATAAAATACAACGTAGAAATGTTGCCGATCACCTCAACCGCAAAGATGCAGAAAACAAGCTGAAACAGCTCCAGGATTCGAGGCAGCGTGTGCTTGATATTAAAGATTTACGGCAACAATATGCACAAGAGGCAGAGTTGCGGCAAGCCGAAAGGGAAAATCAGATCGAAAGTTACCTGAACCAACAAGATAGTATTATCCAGGTATCTTACCGGGCGCCCAATGTAATTTCTGAAAGGGAATATACTTCGTTAACTTCAAAAAATGGCGATAAACTGGATTTGCAAATGGACGCATTCATTGATGTTAAAAGCCTTATTTTAAAAGGTTATAGCATGCGCACAAAACCTTTTGCTGCCCCACCAAAAGCATTCGAATTTAAAAGTTTGCAAAGCTTGCCAGATTCTTTAAGGTATTTGGTTTTTGATCCCAGAAACGGCAATCCCGGCTTTGTAAGTGTTCCAAAGATTTCTGACGATTTAGAGAAAAAATTTAAACGGGAAGATGAGATTGCTAAAAAGCAGTTAGAACTAAAAATTGCAGCGCTGGGCAAAGATACTTTTTCGTATACAAGGTTAAGCGTGGTTGAGGATGTGTCTAAAGAACTGCAGGAAACCAATGTGCCAATTTATAAACGCATTAATTTTAGTTCTTTAGGCCGTTTATTAAAGCAGGAACTCCTTGCCAATAATATTACACTAGAACCTTCTTACCGGATTTCGTTAGCCAGAAAAGATTCGACCATTTTTATGACGGCCTCTAACGTTAAAGGAGAGTTTTTGCCCGAAAACACCTACAAAACACCTTTGTTTGGAAACGATATCTTTCGCGATCCCGGAATGCTCTTCGTCAGTTTTCCGAATAAAAATTCGGCCATTATATCTAATCTAAGTGTTACACTAGCCTCATCAATTGGTCTGTTACTGGTACTTGTTTTCATCTTCTCTTATACCCTGTATGCTATCTTGAAGCAGAAAAAACTGTCTGAAATGAAAACAGATTTCATCAATAATATGACACACGAGTTTAAAACGCCTGTGGCCACTATTATGATTGCCAGTGAAGCTTTAAAAGATCCGGAGGTGACAGAAGATAAAGCCCGGTTAAAACGTTTGGCAGGGATTATTTATGATGAAAATGTTCGCCTGGGTAGTCACATTGAACGTGTTTTAAGTATTGCCCGCTTAGAAAAGGGCGAGCTTAAAATGGAGAACACGGAAGTAGACGTGAACGATTTAATTGTGATTGTGTTAGATAGTATGGAATTGCAGCTGCAGAAAAGGAATGCCATTATTAATGTACATACCGGTGCAGAAAATGCTGTTGTATACGGCGATGAGCTGCACCTGTCTAATGTAATTTATAACCTTATTGATAATGCGAATAAATACAGTAGCGGTACGCCGGAGATTACCATTACGACCCGCAATGCCGGCAAGAATTTAATTATCCAGATAGCGGATAAAGGAATAGGCATGACCAAAGAGCAGTCTAAAAGGATTTTCGATCAGTTTTATAGGGTACCAACAGGTAATTTACATGATGTTAAAGGCTTTGGTTTGGGTTTAAATTATGTTCAGGATATTATTAAAAAACTGAACGGAACAGTTAAGGTAAGTAGCGAAAAAGATAAAGGAACAACGTTCGAAATATCTTTACCTTTATAAAAGCTGCTTTATTGATGTATTAAAATTGAACGGTTTAATAGCTCATATTGTGGAGTATTAATTTAATCTACAGCATAAATTAAACTGTTATACATATTCAGAATCAAACTTCCAGTGTGGCTAATGCTACGTAATGAATAAAAATAAGAAAATGAAAAAAATACTTCTGGTAGAAGACGACCCAAATTTAGGTTTATTGTTACAAGACTATTTGCAGTTAAAAGGCAAGTTTGATGTAGTATTATGCACCGATGGTGAAGATGGTTTGAAAACATTTAATAAGCAAAACTTCGATTTATGTATTTTAGATGTGATGATGCCTAAAAAAGATGGTTTTACCTTGGGGAAAGATATCAGGAAGATAAATACCCAGGTACCCATTATTTTTGCAACTGCTAAAACCATGTTAGAAGATAAATCTGCGGCCTATGATTTAGGTGGTGATGATTATATTACTAAACCTTTTCGCATAGAAGAGCTATTACTGCGCATTAACGCGATGTTTAAACGCATTGCCAATAAAACAGATAATAACGATGAGGCTGCCGAAACACAGTTTTCTATTGGTCAGTATCATTTTGACTATACTACCCAGATTATTACCGATAACGATCATCAACAAAAACTGTCTACCAAAGAAGCTGAGCTGTTGCGTTTACTTTGTTTAAAAAAGAATACCGTTTTAACCCGTGAAGAAGCACTGTTGAGCATCTGGCATGATGATAATTACTTTAATGGAAGAAGTATGGATGTGTTTTTAAGTAAGTTACGTAAGTACCTTAAGGCCGATCCGACAGTAGAGATTATTAACGTGCACGGAAAAGGTTATAAGTTATTGGTAGGATAAGGTTTTAAGCCGGGATGTTCTACAGTATCATTCTTAAACATATAATTTTCCATAATTGTTAAAAGTTGCAATGTTGTAAAGTTGAATGTTTTACGCGCCAAAATCAATATTTAAGTCTTTCCAATCATATTCTTCTTGAAGAGTAATTTTTCGTGTGAAAATCTCCCTCAAGTTACCGTTATTTCGAGCGGAGTGCAACGCAGTCGAGAAATCTATTTAGATGGGCCTTTCCAGCGCGTCGTCACCCTGAACTTATTTCAGGGTCTTTCATGCAAGATTAGATCTCTCCGCTACAGTCGAGATGACGGGGACGAATTAAATATACAGGTTCTCCTGAATGGCAGGAATAATTCCGCGTTCCTGGGCAAGTTTAAATAAGGTATCAATGGCTTTACGCCCTTCTTCGCCAAGGTTTATACTATATTTATTCACATATAATTCGATGTGTTTGTACATCACACTTTCTTCCATGGCCTGGGCATGCTGGCGGATAAAATCGATACCCGATTGTGGATGTGCAAAGGCAAACTCTACAGATTGGCGGATTAAACGGTTCACCTTTAACTGCACCTCCCGATCTAAATTACGGTTAATTACGATTCCGCCTAATGGAATGGCGCAACCGGTTAGTTTTTCCCAATAATCGCCTAAATCAACAATTTTGGTTAATCCCTTATCCTGGTAGGTAAACCTGTTTTCATGGATAATCAATCCTAAATCAATCTGCCCGTTAAGCAAAGCCGATTCAATTTCCGAAAAAACAAGTTCCTGTTTGTTTTGTAAATGGGGGTAAGCAATTCCCAGCAAGAAATTCGCAGTTGTATACTTTCCCGGTATGCCAACCCTCAGTTTTGAATCTGGTGTTTGGAGTTCAGCATCTTTTTCTCGATTAAAATCCTTATTACTGATCAATAGTGGACCTACGCCGAATCCGAGGGCACTCCCAGCATCCAATAATGCGTATTGGTTAGCTACGTAGGCAAATGCATGAAAACTTAACTTGGTAATGTCTAATTCGCCCTTGAGTGCCTTTTGGTTTAAGGTTTCAACATCATCGTAAGAAACCTCAAATTCTAATCCTTCCGTATCAATTTTATGGTGAATGAGCGCATCGAAAATAAATGTATCGTTAGGGCAGGGAGAAAATCCAAGTGTAAGTTTCATCTATTTATTTTTTTGTTTTCAGTTGTTAGATGGAGCCTTTGACAATTAAATTAATTATTTTAATTGTGTCGGGTTCATAAATCAAAATTAACTACTGTGGTAAACTAATTAGTCATAATCAGTTCATTTCTCCAACAAAAGCAATGGCCCAGTCGTTCAGGTTTTTAATGGCCAAACCAATTTTCCAGTTGTCTTTATTTCTCGGTTCTACATAATTAGATATACTTCTAATCTGTAAACAATCTATATTTAACTGTTTGCAGGCATAAAAAACAGCAGCTCCCTCCATGCTTTCGGTAATTGGATTTAACCTCTCAATTAAATTTTTGATGCTTTTTTCGCTCCCCGTCACACAGTTCACAGTTATGCCTTTTGCTATAGGTAGAGTAACGCTTTTTTGTGTTTTCGAGATGTAGTGGTTCTCCCCAAAACCTAAGTCACTTATGGTTAAAAATTCGTCGCCATTTTCAGCGCCCAGTTCAGCAAAAGTATCTTCGGTAATATTTAACACCGTACCTAAAGCCAAATTCCGATCGAAGCTTCCGGCAATGCCGAAATTTACCACAAGGCTATATTTAGATGAGAGATGTTTGCCCAGGGCAAAGGCTGTTGACACCATCCCAACTCCGGTAATCAGCAAATCGAAATTTTTGCTTTCTACAAAATCTCCGTCTGGTAAATTAAAGTGCTGGTAAAAGAAGGTAAGTTCGGCTTTTGTGGCAGCAACAATTAAAGTTTTCATGATGTAAAGTTAGCAGATTGTTTTCTTTTAGCTTTGGTCTTTAGTCTTTAAGCTTAAACCTTTATCCGTATATTTGCATTTTATTTTACAATAATGATTTACATAACAAGAAAAGCATCATTTAATGCGGCGCACAAATTGGCTCGTACCGATTGGGATGATGATAAAAATAGTGAAGTTTATGGTAAATGCGCCAACCCAAACTGGCATGGCCATAACTATTGGCTGTATGTTACAGTAAAAGGTGAAGTGAATCCGGAAACAGGTTTTCTGGTTGATCTGAAATGGCTTAAAGAGGTAATGAACGACTATGTAGTAGATAAAGTTGATCATAAAAACTTAAACCTCGACGTTGATTTTATGAAAGGCAAACTGGCTTCTACAGAAAATCTGGCCATCGAAATCTGGAAGCAGTTAGAAGCACCAATCGCAGAAAGCGGTGCTGTTTTGCATTGCGTAAAAATATACGAAACCGAAAATAATTTTGTTGAATACTTTGGTTAAAAACCTGAATTAATGAGCAATAAAGACGTATTGAAAGGCGAATCGAGAGACGGTTATGTAAAAATAGACCGTTACAATGAAGATAAAATTAAAGCTGTAGCTACACATTATAAAGATATTCTTGGCCAGTTGGGCGAAAATCCGGAGCGGGAAGGTTTACTAAAAACACCTGAACGCGTAGCTAAAGCGCTGCAATATTTAACACATGGCTACGATTTAAAGCCTGATGAAATCCTTAGATCAGCCATGTTTGAAGAGGATTACAGCCAAATGGTGGTGGTTAAAGATATTGAAGTATATTCGATGTGCGAACACCACATGCTGCCATTCTTCGGCAAAGCACATATTGCCTATATTCCTAACGGACACATTGTGGGCTTAAGTAAAATTCCTCGTGTGGTTGACGCTTTTGCCCGCCGTTTACAGGTACAGGAACGTTTAACGAACGAGATTAGAGATTGTATCCAAAATACCCTTAGCCCTATGGGCGTTGCGGTGGTGATTGAGTGCAGGCACTTATGTATGTCTATGCGTGGTGTACAAAAGCAAAACTCGGTGACAACAACATCTGCCTTTACAGGAACCTTTTTAAGTAACGATAAAACAAGATCTGAGTTTTTAAGGTTAATTACTGCAAGTTTAGACTAGATGTAGAACTGAGACGTGAGATTTTAGATATGAGCGCTAATCATTTCAAAAATAGCCAAAAATCTGATTAGAGAATTAAAGTCGATTGAATTTAATTCTGTGATTAATTCAAATCCGATTTTTGGGAAAATAATTATATTAGTTGAGTTTAGGCGAAATGTCTCAAATCTCACGTCTCAAATCTCAATACTTAATATGAAAAGAGCATATATTTTTCCCGGACAGGGAGCACAGTTTGTAGGCATGGGTAAAGATCTTTACGAAAACCCAAAGGCAGCAGCATTATTTGAACAGGCCAATGAAATTATCGGTTTCCGCATTAGCGATATTATGTTTAGCGGAACAGATGAAGAACTTAAGCAAACCAATGTAACCCAACCAGCAATCTTTTTGCATTCGGTTATATTGGCCAAAGTGTTAGGTGATGATTTTAAACCAGATATGGTTGCTGGTCACTCTTTAGGTGAATTTTCTGCTTTAGTAGCTGCAAATGCATTGAGCTTTGAAGATGGATTAAAACTGGTTATTGCCCGCGCAAATGCTATGCAAAAAGCATGCGAGGCACAGCCATCAACCATGGCGGCTATTTTAGGTTTAGCTGATGATGTGGTTGAAAAAATCTGTGCCGAAATTGATGCTGTAGTGGTTCCTGCAAATTACAACTGCCCCGGGCAATTGGTAATATCGGGCAGCATAGAAGGTATTGATCTTGCTTGTGCCAAATTAACTGAAGCTGGAGCAAAAAGGGCATTAAAATTAAATGTAGGGGGTGCATTTCATTCTCCGTTAATGGAACCGGCAAAAATTGAATTACAGGCTGCTATTGAAGCCACCAATATTGCATCACCAATTTGCCCCGTTTATCAAAATGTTGATGCTAAGCCATATACAGATCCAACTGAGATAAAGGCTAATTTAATTAAACAATTAACCGGTGCTGTGCGTTGGACACAGACAGTAGGTAACGTGCTTGCCGATGGCGCAACTGAATTTGTAGAGGTTGGTCCGGGCAATGTATTGCAGGGATTGGTTAAAAAAGTAAGCCGCGAAGTACAGACAAGTAGTGCTGCAATAGCTTAATTTATTCGAATAGAATATTTAACGCCATAAACTCAACTGTTTATGGCGTTGTTTTTTATCAATATTTAATATCTTTATCCGTAGATGAAAATGAGCTTTGGTGTAAAAATAAGATTTCTATTGCTTGTTTTGGGCTGTTGCCTCATTGCGACTTCTATTTCGCTAAGCAGGTTTACCACCAGGGGTGAACTGTTAGAGCACGATGCAGAAGAAATTCAGCAGAAAATTTTACTCAAGGAAAAAGCCGTTCAAACATTTCTGGCCAATAAGCAGGAAGTAGCCAAAGCCAAACAATTTCATCTGAATCCTAAAAATGCGATTGATTTTATTACATCTTATCGCGAGAATAATGGAATAAATCTGTTAACCTTTCAAAATAATCAGCTTAAGTTTTGGAGTACTTATAAGGTTTCTGAAATAGATCCAACTACCATAAAAGAAGGTAGTTCGGTACTGTTTTTTTACAACGGCTGGTACGAAGTAATTAAAAGTACCCAGGGCAATTTTTGTCTTGTTTTTCTAATCAATATTCAATCTCAATATCCCTTTAAAGAAACAAAGTATTTTAAGAATGATATTGATCCTATTTTATCCAAAACAAAAATACTAACCTTTGCCTCTTTTACGGACAAGGACGTTTATGTAATAAAAAACCTCGAAAATAAATTTTTATTCGGGCTAAAAGTAAAACCTGGAGATGCAGACACCCATTATTCGGGCATACAATTATGGTTGTTTATCGCAGGTATGTTATGCATCTGCATGTTTTTTAACTCTTTAAGTTCATTCATTGCCAGGCGTGGACATATTGCCTGGGGTACTTCTTTGCTGTTGTTTTTCTTCTTAGCCTTCCGGTTAACAGATTTATATTACGGTTGGTTTAATCACAGGTTTTCCTTAGATCTATTTGATCCAAGAATATATGCAGATAATTTCCTGATGCCTTCGTTGGGCGATTTTCTGCTGAACGTAATCGCACTTACCTGGTTACTCTTGTTTATGTATAACCATAAGGAACAATATAAGTTTCCGGAATGGATTAAACGGAATAAAATAATTGGAATTGTTATTCAGGCCGGGTTAATGGTGTTGATTGGCCGAATTGTTTGGGATACCGACGATATTTTCTTCGGATTAATCTTTAACTCAAAAATTAATTTCGATATCGTTAATATCCTTAAACTCAGTGGAACCAGCTGGGTAGGGATTGTAATTTTATGTTTGGCCTGGTTTCAGATTTACCTGATAACTGTTGTCTCTGCAACAATAAGTAGTCAGTTAAATGTGAGCAATAAAGAGCGGGTCATTGTTTTCCTGATCGGCTTTGCCGGCGTTCTTATCTACAAGTTAGTGGTAGATTTTAATGCATTTTTTATCGTTTTCGCGCTAGTATTATTTATAGTTGCGAGGGCCGTTTATTTAAAAGAGAAAAACTTTTCGATAGGCATGTTTGCCATTGTGTTTTTTTGTCTGGCATTTAATACTTCTATTAAGTACACTAAGTATAAAGATATTAAAGAAAGAAGTTTGCGCGAGCCTTTGGCCAGAAAAGTGCAGTCGTCAGAAGACCCTAATGCAATTGTTGCTTTAGGTACTCTAGGCGATGAAATTGTTAAAGATAGTTTTCTGAAAAGCTATTTTAGTCAAAACCGGAAAGGTGGTTATGCGGTGCTCAAAAATCATATTAAAGATTACCTGGATGGCTATTTAAACCGATACGATTATCAGATTTATCCTTATGATAAAACTGGGACTGCAATAGAAAATTCTGATACACCGCCGATTAATAAGTATAAAAACCTGGTGGAAGCTGGCTCTGTTAAAATCGATGGTTCTAACTTTTTTTATCAGGTAAACAATACATTTGGCTACCAGGATTACTTTGGGATCATTTCGGTTGTCAACAACGGCAGTTTATTGGGTACACTTGTTCTCGAACTCCGGTCGAAGCCATATAATTATAACAATCGGCTACCCGATCTCCTTGGAGATCAAAAATTGATCAAAGACGAAGATTTTAAAGGGTATTCTATCGCCTTGTACAGCAATAATAAATTGCTTAATCAATCTGGAAATTATACCTATCCTTTAGATGGAAGCACGTTTAAAGGTAAAAAAGATGATTTTATAATCAGCAATGATGATGAACTTCATTACAGCCATTTAATTTATAAACCTACTGATAGCAAAATGGTTGTCATTAGCAAAGAAAAGGTAGACTATGTAGAACGTTTGGCCGCGCTGTCGTTTTTCTTTCTGATATTTATCATCTTCTCTTTGTTGCTTTATGGGTTAATATGGTTAATCAAAAACCTTGATGATGATAAAGTAGGCTGGTTCAGTATCAACAGATCTTTAATGATCAATGCCAATAAGATTTTGTATAAAACCAGAATCCAGGTATCTATTGTATTGGCGGTAGTGGCAACGCTGGTTATTGTAGGCTGGGGAACTTACTACTATATGAACAACGAGTACCGTGGACAGCAGGATGCGATATTAAAGGATAAAATAAGAAAGGTTCAGCAGAATTTTGAAAAGCAGGTTTTTAATAATGGCATTATTACAAACGATGAGAATGCTGCTGCAGATTTTAACAATTTTGCCGATATTAATAATGCCGATTTAAATCTATATGACCTGAGTGGCAACCTGATCATGACAACTTATCCCAAACTCTATAATTATAAAATTATCGGCAAAAAAATGGGGCCTAAAGCCTTCTTTTCTTTAAGTGGTTTACACCGTTCAGAATATATTAATCCCAAGGAAAACATTGGAAGTTTAATTTATGCTGCTGCGTACGCCCCCATCAGAAATGCGCAGAACAAAACAATCGCTTATATTGGTTTGCCAAATTATTCTAACGAAGAAGAGTATAGCGATAAACTTGCACTTTTTGTAAGTAACCTGATTAATCTTTACGCATTGGTATTTGTGGCTATTGGAGTATTGGCTGTATTCTTGGCCAATCAGATTACCAATCCCTTAACTTTTATTCAGGAAAGTATTAGTAAAACTAAAATAGGGCAAAAGAATGAACCTATTGTATGGCGCAGGCATGATGAGATCGGATCTTTAATTAAGGAATATAATCACATGATTTCTGCATTGGAAGATAGTGCAATCAAGCTGGCCAGATCGGAAAGGGAGAGTGCCTGGCGTGAGATGGCGAAACAAGTTGCTCACGAAATCAAGAATCCGCTAACGCCTTTAAAATTAGGTGTTCAGTTACTGGAGAAGTCGTGGAAGGAAAAGGATCCGAACTTCGAGCTGAAATTTAATAAGTTTAGCAAATCATTTATAGAACAGATTGATAGCCTTTCTAAAATCGCATCTGAATTTTCTAATTTTGCCAAAATGCCCGATACCAATCTAGAGCGGCTTTCTTTACTTCCGATTATTGAGCAGGCGAGAGAGGTGTTTAAAAGCACTGAAAACGTTACTATCGATGTGCTCAATAAAAGCGACAGGGACATCGAAATTATGGCAGACCACGATCAGCTTTTAAGGACGTTTAATAACCTGCTTAAAAACGCAATAGAAGCTATAGACGAAGAAACGTTATGCTGTATTACTATCATTATATATATAGATGCGACAAATGCATATATAGAAATAAAGGATAATGGAAAAGGAATACCACCGGCCCTGCAGGATAAAATATTTGTACCTAACTTCACTACAAAAACATCGGGTACAGGTTTAGGTTTGGCGTTTGTTAAGCAGGCTGTAGAAAATGCAGGCGGTTCAGTTAAGTTTACCTCTGTAAGTGGCTTAGGGACAACATTCTATCTGAACTTTCCTTTACCTTAAAATAAAAAATAAATATGGTTAATCAGATGGTGTATTATCTCAACTCCACTTGTGCCTTGCCCATAGTATTACCATCAGCATATAAAATTACGGTATATATGCCCTTTATAAATGGCTTTGGGTTTGCCCAATCGATAACATAGGTGCTGTCATCGTTATTGTAGTCAATAAAAATAGAATGGCTGAACTGCATATCCTGCCCATCAGCCTCAAAATGGTTTTCCTCGTTAGCAAGCAGGTTTCCTGCAGGATCGAATACCCGAAGATAAATGTTATGATGTCCTTTTTCTGCTAAATGATTCGGCACAATGTTAAAGCGCACGCTTAATTTCTCTGCTGCAGACGATTTGCTCACTTCGACTTTCTTGCCACTTGATTTTGTTCTGAAAGCAATAATTTCGGCCGATTGAAGTTTTAATGCTGCGGCAGTTTTAACTTTCGCATTTAAATTCGAGTTTTCATTCTCCAGGTTAGATGCCTTATTGCTGATGTTTTTTAGGGTATTTTGTAAACTATCGCGACTGTTTTTTAGAAAAATATTGTCGTTCTGAAGCTGAATAATCTGATCATTGTAGTTTTTTACAAATGTTTTCAGCTCGCTAATTTGTGCATTTGCTTTGTCGATTTCGGCTTGGGTGATCTGGTTTTTTTCTAAAGCGGCTTTAAGTTCATCGATTTTTATGCGGGCAAGCTTCTGTTCTTCAACAAGCTTATCATTTAAATCTAGGTTCAATGCATTAACCTTATCCAGCTCAACCTCAATCTTTTCTACCTCAAGCCTTAGCTTATCCTTCTCTGTACTAACGGTAACAAATCTTTCACTTTGTTTTCGGTCTTTAAAAAACAAGTAAGCATTTGTGCCTATTAGAGCAGCAATAACGATGACCAGGAAGTAAATTTTGTTTCTATCACCCTTATTAATCTTTTGTGATTCCATTTTTAATAACGCTGTATCTTCTATAAATTAATATACTTTTGTTCTCCATAGGTAAGTGGGGGTACACAATTAATTTTAGCCGGGCGCAAATTAAATTTTTTTAAAAACTTATAAGAGTTTTTAAAAAAAATCGTTTACTTGCTAATGTTCATTTGTACTCAAATCAACACAAACACACAACCTGAATAAAAAATAAGACAGAAATAATGCTTAAAAACTTCCTATACGCACTTTTATCCTTAACTGTACTACCTTATATATTAAATGCACAACCTTTATCAAAAATTGCACCAAAAAGGGAGTTTAGAGGTGTTTGGGTGGCCACTGTTACCAATATAGACTGGCCATCGAAGCCTGGTTTAAGTATAGATCAACAAAAGCAGGAACTGATTGGTATCTTAGAAAGACATAAAAGCCAGGGAATGAATGCCATTATCTTGCAGGTTAGGCCTGCAGCCGATGCATTTTATGCAAAATCCAGAGAACCATGGAGTCAATGGTTGATGGGGAAACAGGGTTTGGCGCCAGCACCTGGGTATGATCCTTTGGCCTTTGCCATTAAAGAAGCCCATTTCAGGGGAATGGAGCTCCATGCCTGGTTTAATCCTTACAGAGCCAGTATGAGCAGCTCTACTGTGTTAAGCGAAAACCATGCTTATCGTAAACATCCCGATTGGTTTTTTACCTATGGTGGTAAAAAACAGTTTGATCCGGGTATTCCCGATGTGAGAGAATATATTGTTCAGGTAATTTTAGATGTGGTAAAGGGTTATGATATTGATGGTATTCACTTCGATGATTATTTTTATCCTTATAAACTAGAAGGGCAAACGATTAACGATAGCAATACTTTTTACAAATACCCTAATAATTTTTCGGATATCAAAGATTGGAGGCGCAACAATGTCGACCTCCTCATCAAACAGCTTGATGATAGTATCCACCATTATAAAAAATGGGTAAAATTTGGGATCAGTCCGTTTGGGATCTGGAAAAATAAGTACGAAGATCCGGAAGGCTCTGCAACCAGTGGCCTATCCAATTATGCAGAACTTTTTGCCGATAGCCGTAAATGGGTTAGAGAAGGCTGGGTAGATTACATTAATCCTCAAATTTATTTTACGTTTACCAGAAGAGTTGCGCCTTATGGTGTTTTAGTTGATTGGTGGAGCAATAATAACTTTGGCAGGCATGTTTACATTGGGCAGGGCGCTTACCTGGTAAATTCGAGGGCTGAAGCCGCCTGGAAAAACCTAAGCGAAATACCCAAACAGATTAGATACCTGAGAGATAATAACCGAATTCAGGGTAGCGTGTTTTTTAGTTCTAAATCATTAAGCACGGTCGCAAAGGCAGTTGGCGATTCGCTAAAGAACGACCTCTATAAATACCCTGCTCTGCCGCCGCAAATGCCATGGCTGGATGAGGTGCCGCCAAATGAGCCTCAGGCATTAACAGCTGATGCACTAAAAGATGGTGTACATTTAAAATGGCAGCTCCCGTTAAAGGCTAAAGATGGGGAAACGGCTTCAGGATTTGTAGTTTACCGATTTAACGAAGGCGAGAAAATTTCGGTACTTGATCCGAAGAACATTGTTAAAATAAGCTTTGAAGATTATCTTTCATTCATTGATACGAGTGTAGAAAGTGGAAAACGTTACAGCTATCTCGTAACGGCATTAGACCGGTTAAAAAATGAGAGTGAACCTAGTGGGCCGGTCGGCGTTGAAGTTCCTTTAGCGAAGTAATAATTGCGCTGGACTTACCGTCATTTCGGGCGGAGTGCAACGAAGTCGGGAAGTCTACCTGAGTAGACCTCTCCGTTTCCCTATGCTTCAGTCGAGATGACGACTTTCTTATTTGTCGATTCTCTTTCTACAACCGCCGGGTCGAGTACAATATGCTCCATATTGGTGTATGGGTTCTCCTGGTTAATCATTTTCAGAAACATTTTAGCACATTCTTTTCCCATTTTTGAGGCATGCTGATCAATTGTAGATAAATTGGGCGTAATGTATGCGGAGAATGCTTCGTTGGCAAAACCAATTACCCCAACCTGAGGTGGTGTTTCGTCGATCTCTTTCAACTTTTTAATTACACCTAGCGCCGTAAAATCATCACCAGCAATTATAGCATCGGGTTTATTGCTGCTGCGCATTAACTTACCCGCACCAAACCGGCCGTCTTTAATGGATAAACCGCCAAAAATAATATGGTCTTCTATCAGCGGAAGGTTATGGTCTGCTAAGGCTGCCTTGTAGCCTTCCAACCGATCGTTAAAAATTTTAATCTGGTGAACAGTAGTTACAAAAGCAATTTTTTGATAACCCTGATCGATCAGGTGTTTTGTAGCAATATAGCCTGCTTTAAAATCGTCAAGGGTTATGGTTGGCACTTTTAAATCTATATTTACACGGTCGAATAATATCAGGGGCTTATTTTGCTTAATAATTTCGCCAAAGTGCGAAATGTCTTTTGTTTCTAAAGACATTGAAGCCATAATACCATCTACCTGTGCTTCCAGTAAGGTTCTTACGCCATTAATTTCATTCTCAACAGATTCATTGGATTGGTAGATAATCACACGATAGCCACTGTCTTTCAGGCCATCTTCTATGCGATGGATAATAGATGCAAAGAAATGTGCCTGTACACTTGGCACAATTACACCAATGATATGGGTTTTGCCAGATTTTAATGCTGATGCGAGTTTATTTGGACTATAGTTTAGTTTTTTAGCCATTTCAACAACAGCCTTTCTGGTGGTATCGCTTATTGCCGGAAAGCCACTAAGTGCCCTGGAAACAGTAGATACTGTAATGTCGAGCGCCTCGGCTATATCATATATGGTAGTTTTCTTTTTCAATGGAGAAGAGAGGGACAAATCAATTATAGCATTTTTTTACTAAACCTTAATAATAATGTTTTTTTTATACATAAAATATAATAATACATAAAAACCCAATACATAGGTTATGGCCCAAACCAATGAAGCATTTATTGGGCTAAAAAATGGCGTATAACAGGTTTCGTAGAACCGAACCAATAACCCGGTTTTGGTGCCATCTGGTTTGGTTAGCTGGATCAGGTTTAATACCCTTGGCATTAATCCCGCCAGAAAGAAAACAGTAATGGCATTTACACCATATACAACAAAGGGAGTGGTGAATTTTTTGTAGCCCTGAACGTCGATAATCCAGTAACAAAGTGCCAATCCAATGGAAGCCAGGCCACCTGCATATAATACGTAAGAGCTTGTCCATAACGCTTTGTTGATTGGGAACTGCAGGTCCCAAAGTAAGCCTAAAATAACTGCAGCAATACCGGTCGTAAATAACCAGGCTACTTTGGTTGGATTGTCAACATCTTTTCTGCGCATCCAAATGCCAACCAGAATGCCAAATAAACAGGTCCCTATCGCTGGTAATGTGCTTAAAATTCCCTCCGGGTCCCAGGTTCTTGATGAAGCCCAGGTATGTGCTTCTGTTAAAATTCCGCGATCTATCCAGGCTGCTAAATTGGTTTCCTTTTCTAAATTAGGATACCCAATTCCAGGAACAGGTATAAAGCTCATTAATGCCCAGTAAGCGGCGAGTATTATAATTAATGTTTTAAATATGGTTTTGTTGGAAACCTTAATAAAAATGATGCTGCTAATAATGAAAACAATGCCTATCCGTTGCAAAACGCCTAATAATCTAACGGTTTGAAAGGCTTCCCAAAGGGATCTGTTATCCATTATTGCACTGATGATCTTTCCGAATATAGCGAGGAAGAAACCAAGTAAATAAAGTATAATACCACGTTTAATGGCTTTAATAATTGTTTTTTGATGTGTAGATGGATCTGCTTTACTACTGCTCATGGCAAAGGCAATAGAAACGCCAACAATCCATAAAAAGAATGGGAAAATCAAATCAGTAGGGGTACAGCCGTTCCATTCTGCATGCTCTAAAGGCGCATAAATGTGCCCCCAACTGCCCGGATTATTCACCAAGATCATCGCGGCTACGGTTAATCCTCTAAAAAAATCCAGAGATAACAATCGTTGTTTAGGTTTGGTCATGATGAGCTTGTTTGGGTTCAGCAAACTAATTTAGAGTATTGTTTTTAGAATGAGAAATAAATAAGATTTGGCGGGATAATGATTTGTCACCCTGAACAACGTGAAGGATCTTTTTTTAGGTGTGTTTTATGTCGTTAGTGACCCCTTCTTTAACAGATGCTTCGCTGCGCTCAGCATGACAGTTTTGGGAATAGATATTTATTTTTGCCACGGAGGCTCGGAAACACGGAGCGATTTGATTAAGCCAGACTGTTTCACTGAAGAAAGTATTGATCACAATAGCAAAGCCTTATATTCAATAAACCTGACCGACAGCGTTATCCCGATTTAAGGTTAATTTGTTTTGTCGTTTTTTATCGGGATTAAGCAACGGGCATGGCTATAGTAACCGAAGAACTGCAGATACTGCTTTACAAAAAAGAGATTTTTTCCGCTTACTGCATAAATCTCTCTATTCTGTTGTGCTTCAGTCGAGATGACATAACTTTTTTAAGATGTTTCGCTATGCTCAACATGAGAACTTAGAGGGACAAAAAAACCTGCTTTGCGCTAACAAAGCAGGATTGGTGTTTATTTTAAACTAGTCTTCAAATTTCCAGCGAACAAAAGCTTCCATCGCTTCGTATTCTGCAAGTCCAAGCTCATCATAAGCCTTTGCAGTATCACGGTTACGATCTTCAGCCCTTTGCCAGAACTCTCTTGAGTCATCGCCAGGAAAAACGGCTCTGTCTTTCTGACTCTGGTGTTTGAAAATTGCATATTTCTTGCGTTCAAGCTCTTGTGGAGAAATTGGAACCGCCATTTCTATTTCATAAGTTTCAAATTCATGCCATGCACCGCGGTACATCCATAACCAGCAATCTTGCGCCCAGGCTTCAGTTTTACGTAATCGTTCTAATGCTGCTAAAATAATTTTGAAACAAACAATGTGCGTTCCATGAGGGTCTTCAAAATCGCCTGCAGCATACACCTGTTGAGGTTTAACTTGTTGCAATAGGGCTATTGTAAGTTCGATATCAGCATCAGTTACCGGGTTTTTCTGAACCTTACCGCTTTCGTAGAAAGGGAGTGCCTGAAAATGGATGTGGTCATCTTCTAAACCGCAATATCTTGCACCAGCAATAGCTTCGCCTTTTCTGATTAGTCCTTTAACCGTTTGGATCTCTGGTGTATCAATCTGGTTTGGTTTTTTCTGCTCAATAAAGGTTCTCATCTTGTTATAAAGATCCTTTAAGTGCGTATTGTCCATGCCCATTTTCTCGGTGAAATCTACATTAAACTCCACAAAACGAAGTGCGTCGTCATCCCATACCGCAGTATTACCCGAGGTTTGATAAGCAACATGCACATCATGCCCCTGATCAACGAGTCGTAGAAAAGTACCGCCCATCGAGATTACATCATCATCCGGGTGAGGAGAAAAAATAATCACGCTCTTCTTAGCTGGTTCAGCTCTTTCCGGACGCTGAGAATCGTCCGCATTAGGTTTGCCACCCGGCCAGCCAGTTATGGTATGTTGTAATTTATTAAAGATATGGATGTTGATGTTGTAAACTGGTCCTTTTTCAGTAGCCAGTTGGGCCATACCGTTATTATTGTAATCGTCTTCCGTTAATTTTAAGATCGGTTTTTTTAATGTGTTGGCCAGCCAGATCACTGCCTTGCGGATCAATGCATCTGTCCAAACGCAATCTTTAACCAGCCATGGTGTATCAAAACGGGTCAGTTCTGAAGCTGCAGGTGCGTCAAGGATAAACTCTACATGGTCAGAAAGCTGAAGGTATGTTGCCGGAACCTCTCCTGAAATTTCGCCTTCAACAGCTTTTTTGATGATTGAAGCTTTTTTACGACTCCAGGCCATTAATATAATTTCTCTTGCTTTGAAAATGGTACCAATACCCATGGTAATGGCTTTTGTTGGTACAAAGCTTTTTCCACCAAAATCGCGAGCCGCATCACGGCGTGTTAAATCATCTAAAGTCACTAAACGGGTACCGGAATTTGGCGCAGAGCCTGGCTCGTTAAACCCGATGTGACCTGTACGCCCAATTCCTAAAATCTGGATGTCAAGACCGCCGAGATCACCGATTTTCTTTTCGTATTCCAGGCAGAAAGCAGGAATATCCTCCAGTGCAAGCGTACCATCGGGGATGTGAACGTTTTTTTTGTCAATATCGATATGATTGAAAAGGTTTTCGTTCATAAACGTAACATAACTTTGCGCTGCAGTTGGCGCCATTGGATAATATTCATCCAGGTTAAAAGTAATTACGTTTTTAAAACTTAATCCCTCTTCTTTATGCAGTCTAACCAGTTCGGCATAAACTGCAATTGGGGTAACACCTGTTGCTAAGCCCAGTACTGCAGGTGTGTTGTTTGCTTGTTTTGATTTAATGAGCTCGGCAATGCGATGTGCCACATTAATTGAAGCAATTTTTGGATTTTCGAACACGTTTACAGGTAATTTCTCGAAACGTGTCTCCTCCAGTAGATTTAATCTAGCCATTTTTTTTATATGGATTTTAATGTACGGAGCAGTAAATATAGAGAGTTATGCCCAATTTTTAACAAAGGTTATTTACATTTATTGCAAGTATTTACATAAAATCAGGTTAAGGGGGCAAACAAACGTTTGATCTTTTAAGATAAAAATTAATATGAACACACATATCCAAAAGTTATACTCAAAAGCAGGCAAGTCAGAACGTTTAATTATCGGATTGATGAGTGGAACTTCTATGGATGGACTGGATATTGCCCTCTGTTCGGTTAAGAAAAGCGGTGCCGAAACAGATATCCGAGTTTTAAATTTTAAAACCGGCGATTATACAGATGATTTCAGAGCAAAAATAAAGGTCATATTTTCTAAAAAAGAAGTCGATTTACAATTGGTTTGCCTGATGAATGAGCACATTGCAAATATTCATGCTCAATTGATCAATGAAGCCATAAAAGAATGGGGGTATGAAAATGAGGACATTGATTTTATCGCCAGTCATGGACAAACCATTTTTCACGCACCAAAATCTTTGCACAAACTGGCCGATTATCCTAATGGCACACTACAGATTGGCGACGGCGATCATATTGCTGTTAAAACCGGAATTATTACCCTTTCTGATTTTAGGCAGAAACATTTGGCTGCGGGTGGAGAAGGCGCACCTCTGGCTGTATATGGAGATTATTTAATGTTTTCGAAGGCTGGTGAAGATCGGGTAATGTTGAATATTGGCGGTATAGCAAACTTCACATATTTGCCGGGTCGTATGGATGCCAGTGAAATTTTTTCAACGGATGTTGGGCCTGGTAACACATTGATGGATCAGTACATGCAACAACATTTTAATCAGTTCTATGATAAAAATGCCAGTGTCGCTTTGGCTGGTAAATTTAATCCAGATCTGTTATCTGCATTATTGAATTGCAGTTTTTTTGAGTTGGATTTTCCTAAAACCACAGGACCAGAACTATTTAACCTGGAATATTTAATAAAGGCACAAGAACAGTCTTCAACCACAAATCTGCGCAAAGAAGATGTAATGGCAACCTTATGCCATTTTTCAGCAGAAACGATTGCCAATGCAATAAAACGTTGTTTTGGGGATGATGCGTGTGTGCAGGTATTTATGAGTGGTGGCGGAATGCATAATCCGCTGCTTGTTCAGCTTCTTCAAACACAATTGCCTTTTTGCAAATTTCTAACCACTAAAGATTTAAATATTAATCCCGATGCAAAAGAGGCTGTTTTATTTGCTGTTTTGGCCAATGAGACCCTGTGTGGAGAACCAATTAATTTTGGCAGCCGGCAAAGTGTACCTTCAGTCTGCATGGGTAAAATCAGTTTACCTGCTTAAGTAGGCGCAATTTTGCAAATCAGTTTATACAGGTTAAAAAATTGGTTTATATGGTATTTTGCTAAATTTGTTTCAACACTAATCTTCTAACACAAAACCAAATTTTATGGAAAAAAGTTACCTAAAATGGTCACCAGGATTTTTCGCGATTTTGTTGATCCCATTTCTGCTGCTACTGTTTACAGAAATGGTTCAGGCACAGAATAAACGCTATACCATTAGTGGTAAAGTGACTGATGCTTCGAATAATGAACCTATCCCAGGCGTTGTTGTTAAAATTCTCAATACTAATTTAGCAACCAGTACCAATTCGAATGGCGGATATACCTTTGCAGTAGATTTGGCCCCCGGCAAATATCAGGTTCAGTTTTCTTACGTAGGCTACAAGAGTAAAGCACAGTCGATAGATCTTGCGTCAAGCAATCAGGTTCAGCTAAGTACTTCCCTAAGTGCAGATGCTGTTGGTTTAGACGAGGTAATTGTTACGGGAACTTCGCAGGGAACAACCAGAAAAGAACTGGGAAGTTATATAAGTACCGTTAAAGGTGATGATTTGAATAAAGCCCCAAGTGGTAACGTGCTTTCGTCTTTACAGGGAAAAACAGCTGGTGCTCAGATCAGCCAAAACTCTGGCGATCCTGCAGGGGGCTTGTCTGTTCGTTTAAGAGGCATTAGCTCTGTAAATTCATCATCAGAGCCGCTTTACATTATTGATGGTGTAATCGTGAACAATTCAACTACCAGAGTTACCAATACCTCAGCCAATTATGATGGCGGAAACTTTGTTGGAAGCATTGGGCAGAATAGGATGGTTGATATCAATCCGGCAGATATTGAGCGTATTGAAGTATTAAACGGAGCTGCAGCTGCAGCCATTTATGGCTCGAGGGCAAATTCCGGAGTAATTCAGATCTTTACTAAAAAAGGCGTAAGTGGTGCTGCTCAGGTTAATTTCAGCACAAGTTTAACATTGAGCCATTTGCGTAAACAGGTTGAGGTGAACGAATCTCCGGTAAGGTTTGGTACGCCTACTAACTTTCCTACGCAAGACGTAATCCAAACAGTTGGCGATCCGGCGGTTCTGCAAAAGGAAACCATCCCTACCAATCGTTATAATTACCAGGATTACATCTTTCAATCTGCTACAGGTACAGATAATACGGTTTCTGTTTCCGGTGGTAATGAAAATACAAAATACTATACTTCAGCAGCTTATTTCAGTAATCAGGGAATTATTAAAAATACCGATTTTACACGCTATAATTTCAGAGCAAACATCGATCAGAAAATCACTGAATGGGCAAAATTGAGTGCCGGCTTAAATTATATCCGCAGTTCGGCCAATGAAAAGCCAGATGGAAATTCGTTTTTTTCGCCAATGAATTCTGTTACCATTATCGGGAACATTCATGATATTTTTGCCAGAGACGCTAATGGTAATTTAATGGCTGTTGGAGAACGTGGCAGGGTGAACCCTGTGTCGGTGATAGAAGACATTAAACAGCGTCAGGAAACCAACCGCATTATTGCCAATGCCAATTTGAAATTGTACCCTGTAAAAAATTTAACCTTAGATTTTACTTTAGGTGTTGATAATTCTGGTCAGAGTGGGTCAACCTACATTCCGCCATTTGCCTATAACGTAAATCCAGATTTTTATGGTGGTGGTGCGGCTTTAGATGGTACATTAAATGGCTACGCAAGTGCAGCAACTAACAATGCTTTTCAGTTTAACAATGAGTTTAATGCAACTTATCAGGCTAAATTATCAGAGCTGATTTCGTCAACCACTCAGGTTGGTTATTCGTTTCAATACGAAAAAACCAGATATCAGTTGGTAAATGGCAGAGGTTTAGCCCCATTAATCGAAACGGTAAATGCTGCTGCAACACAGCTTCCAAGTGTAGATGGAAGAACAGAATTGTCTGTAAGTGGAGGTTATATCCAGCAGAATTTTAAATATAAAGATCATTTATTTGTTACGGGTGCCTTAAGGGTCGATCAATCTTCAGTTTTTGGGGCTGATAACCGCACACAGGAATACTTGAAAGGAAGCTTAAGTTATGTGCTTTCCTCAGCTGATTATTGGAAAAGTTTTGATGTTTCTAATTGGTGGGATACATTTAAAATAAGAGCGGCTTATGGAGAATCAGGAAACTTGACCGGTATTGGTGCTTATGATAGGATCAATGCCTATTCTACACAATCGTTTTTGGGTAGAGCTTCGTTATTTTCGAGTGCGACTTTAGCTAACGAAAATGTTAAACCAGAACGCCAACGCGAATTGGAACTGGGAACAGATTTATCTTTCTTCAAAAACAGATTAGGTTTACAATTTAACTGGTATAATAAAAAAGTAAGCGATTTATTGATTGCTAGTGTGCAGGCACCTTCAACAGGATTTTCCAGCTTATTAGATAACATAGGCTCATTAAGGAACAAAGGGATTGAGCTTGTGTTGAATGGAACTCCGGTTGATGGGAAGGATTTTAAATGGAACACTTCAGTTGTTTTCAATAGGAATAGAAATACGGCACTTGATGTAGGTGGTTTAAGATTGTTTAGTACAAATCCAGGCGCTCCTGTAGCGATTATAAATGGTGAAGCCATTGGCGTGTTCTATGGAACCTTTTTTGCGCGTAATCCGGATGGAAGTCTGTTAACAAATGCAGCAGGAATTCCTCAGATAGAAAAGGGAATTCAAAATTCTGCCACTACGTTTACTCCACAACGCGATGCAAATGGTTTGCCTACCGGAACAACGCTTCGTAAAGTAATCGGTAATCCAAATCCTGATTATAACATGTCGTTTGTAAACGACTTTACCTATAAAAAACTGAATCTGCATGTACAGTTTGATGCGGTACAAGGCGGAAACGTTTGGAATGCCGATTGGAGAACCCGCCAGGGTGTTGGAAATGGTAAAGTAGCCGAACAAGAGCAACTTGGCGAGTTGCCCAGGGGATATGTTGCCGGAGTTTATGCGATTGAGGAGTGGAGGATTGATGATGGATCTTTTGTTAAGTTGCGAGAGATTTCGCTGAGCTATAATATAGGCAAGCTAAAATTCCTAAGAGACCTTACTGTAACGGTGAGCGGTAGAAACCTTATCTCATGGGACGACTATAAAGGTTACGATCCTGAGTTAAATTCTGGCGGGCAATCAACGATACTAAGAAATATAGATTTTGGTTCGGTGCCGATTCCACGAACCTTTAGTTTGGGTTTACAAGTTAAATTATAATCGTTAAAGGAAAGTTTATGAAAATTTTAAGAAATAATATTCCGACAAATATAACCTGTTTAGCACTTTCGTTAACATTGTGTTTCTCTTCATGTACGAAAGAATATCAGGATCCATCCAGAGCTAAAACAGATGTGGCTTTGGGCACCCAGCAAGGGTTAACTGCTGTGGCAATAGGTTTACAGCGGGTTTACACTTTAACCCGTACGGGTGTAATGTTCAACTCTGTTGCGGCAAATGGTTTTGTAACCAATGAGCTGCGGTTACTCAATTCAGGGAATATTCCTGAGTTACAGTTAAGTGCCGGTGGCAGTACTGTTGACGGGACAAATACAATTTTATTTAATCTTTGGACAAGTGCTAACAAGATTATTTACGATGCAGATTTGGTGATTGCTAATGCCGGTAATTTGGGTGACAAAGGTTATGCAGCGGGATTAATTGCCTATTCTAGCATATTCAAGGCTTTGGCAATTGGAAATATGGCGCAATACTGGGAAAAAATTCCAGATGGAACAGGAAAAAACGTACCTTTTATTATCCGTTCTGCTGGTTTTACAAAAGCAATTGCTGTTTTGGATAATGCTTTAAATGTTATTGCTGCAAATTCAATTTCTGCCAGCTTTTTAGGTAATATTCCTTCTGATGTGAATATTATAAATACAATACATGCACTCAAAGCCAGATATGCATTATTTTCAGGAAATTATCCACTGGCATTAACAGAGGCAAATGCTGTTGATTTAACTAAGTCATCATTTTTCAAGTTTGATGCTACCTCACCTAATATTCTATTTAGTATTATTTCTTCAAATAATGTATTTCAGCCATTAAACGCAAATCTAGGACTTACCGGTGCGAACACTCCAGATGCTGCAGATAAAAGGATAGCTTTTTATACCGTAATGGCAGGGGCAACCCCAACCTTACGTATGAATGGTTTTGCCGCAGCAACAGCAAGCCCTTTTCCGATTTACTTACCTGGAGAGATGATTTTAATAAAGGCTGAAGCACTCGCGAGACAGCCAGACTTAACCAATTCATTAATTGAGTTGAACAAGGTAGTAACCAAAACCTCAGATCTTTTCGGGGTGGCCGCAGCATTACCGCCACTAGTTGGCCCTTACACACAACAGCAATTGCTTGATCTTATTTACAAACACCGTTCGATCGAACTGTATGCTTCCGGATTGAAGATAGAGGATATGCGAAGGTTCAATCAGCCTTTAGCCGATCGTAAACGGGATTTCTTTCCTTATCCTTTCCAGGAAAGAGATAATAATACGAACACCCCTGTTGATCCTGCTTTTTAGCAGATGCCAATAAGAAAGTCCCGATGAAAATCGGGACTTTCTTATAAAATATTCAATTCCTTTTCCTTATAGCGTGAAAGCGATTCGTGATCTAAATCCAGTTCGGTTATCAAATAGCTAATACTTTCTATCGGGCAAACCCTCAACCGTAAAGCGATATCCAGTTTTTCAGAAATGCAGAGAACCCCTGTTTTCTTTGCACAGGCCAACATGGCTTTTTTAAGCTGGTTAATTTCCCAATACGTATCTGTCAGGCCTTCATCCGGATGGATGGCACTCGTTCCCATCAGGCATAAATCGGCCTTTATTTCTGATAGCTGCGTAATTACCTGTCCGCCATAAGTAACCTGCGAATTTTTAGAAAACAAGCCGCCAATCAAAATCACTTCAATATTATTGTACTTGGCCAGTTCTACTGCCACCAGCGGACTAATGGTAAAAAAAGTAGCTGATAAGCCCTTTGGAAGCAGCTTTACAAACTCTAAAATCGTTGTTCCGCCACCCGTTAAAACCACCATGCCATCTTTTATCAGCTGAACTGCTTTTTTGCCAATGGCGATTTTACTATCGCGGGCATAAACTGTACTATCATCAAAAGAACTGTGATACGATTTGGATAAAGCCCCTCCATGGACCTTGTAAAGTAAGTTTTCATCAACAAGTTCCTGTAGGTCCCTTCTGATGGTATCTTCTGAAACATTGAGTAATTGTACAAGGTCGGACGTTAATACACGGTTGTGCAAATTAATCTGGCGCATGATGAAATCGTGGCGTTCTTTTTTCAGCATAAGTAGGTGTCTGGTTTCAGACGAATGTATAAAAGATTTTTAGATTTTTTAAATATTGCATGTTTTTGCGTGTTTTTGCAATTTAATGTTGTTAGTTGCTGGTAAATAGTTTGTTAATTTGTTTTTTTATTCCAAAACATTTATGATATTAGCATTAAAATGCGTTATTATGCGTGTTTTAAAGAACAACTAATTGACTAACCGCAACAACTAACAAATCATTTTATCCCCAAAACAGGCAGTTTATGAAAAAAAAACTACTACTAATTTTTATTGGTACGTTCTTTTTGCTGGCGCATGCCATTGCGCAGCAAATAACCGTTACTGGTAAGGTTACGTCGGCCGACGGACCTATACCCGGTGTTTCCATTCGTGTGAAAGGAAGCACGGTGGTTGCACAAACCAACGCGGATGGTAATTATTCCATCAAAGCGCTGAAAACAGATGTAATTACCTTTACTTATATTGGTTATGCTACAGTTGAAAGAACAGTAGGAAACAATACTTCTGTTAATGTGGTGCTTCAGGCTAATGTTAACTCCCTCAATGAAGTCGTGGTAACGGCTTTGGGGCAACAAGTTTCCAGGAAAGCGCTGGGAACTGCTCAACAACAAGTTAAAGGTCAGGATTTGGCCGATACCCAACGTGAGAATTTTGTTAACGCACTACAAGGACGTATTGCAGGTGTTGAAGTAACAAGTTCATCTGGTGTTCCGGGTGCATCTTCTTCCATCACCATTAGGGGCGTAAGCTCTATTAGTGGCAGTAATCAGCCATTATTTGTGGTAGATGGTTTGCCTATCGACAATAAGACGCTAAATACAAGTGCATTTTATTCTGATAATAGTTCAACTACAGCATTTTCTAATAAGGGAGTTGATTTTACCAACCGAGCAGCCGATATCAATCCCGAAGATATTGAAAGCCTGGTGGTTTTAAAAGGGCCTGAGGCAGCAGCATTATACGGAATTGACGCCGCAAATGGCGCTATTGTAATTACCACTAAGCGCGGTAAATCGGGTAAAGGATCAATCAACTATAGCAATAGCTTCCGGATAGAAAAAACCAGTGTTAAACCAGAAATACAAGGTGTTTATGGCTTAGGCACTGGTGGAGTTACGTCATCAGGCACACTTCAATACTTTGGCCCTGCTTATGCTCCTGGCACTGTTTTGTACGATAATATTGACGGTTTCTTCCAGACAGCACTCACTCAAAAACATAACCTATCATTTGATGGTGGAGGGCAGGATATGAGTTACAGGATCTCTACATCTTATACGGCACAAAATGGCGTTGTACCAAATTCTAATTACGATCGGTTTACCTTAAATGGGTCTACAAATGGTAAGTTGAACGATTGGATGAAGGTTGATTTATCAATGACCTATACTTACGCCTTGAATAATCAACCTTTCAAAGGGGCTGGAGGTCCGCTAATTGGATTGCTTTTATGGCCACAGGAAGATGATGCCAGGAATTATCTTACCGCTGCCGGTACAAGAAGAAGATTTACAACCGCCACAGATTTAACGTCAGAAATTGAAAATCCTTATTTTAACGTAAATAAGAACAAAATTAATTCTATTCAAAATAGAATAACATCAAACTTTGGCTTTACCATCACGCCTGTTAAATGGCTTAATTTAAAATCGAATATTGGTTTCGACGTATACTCGAACAAAAACTTATTGTTAAGCCATCCGGAAAGTTCCAGGGGGTTCAATAAGCAGGGGATTATGGATGTTGCCAATGACAATACCAGGAATGTTAACGTTCAGAATTTACTGAATTTAACCAAACAGAAAATCACCTCCGATCTGTCTATTGATGCTACCTTAGGTAATGCCATACAAGATTTAAGATCTAATATCGATGCACAATACGGAGAAGGCTTTTTAGATCCAAACTTTATCTCTATAAATAATACGACCACAACACTCAGAAATGCAAAATCATCTATTTCTCAAAGAAGATTATTCAGTTTGTTCGGCCGTGCAACTTTAAATTATAAAGATTATCTGTATATAACTGCAACAGGTAGAAATGACTGGACATCTACTATTCCTATCGGAGCTAATTCATTCTTTTACCCTTCTGTGTCGGGTAGTTTTGTGTTTACGGAAGTTCCGGCTTTTAAAGAAGCCCTTAGTACTGTATTTACCTCAGGTAAATTAAGAGCTGCATTTGCGAATGTGGGTAAAGACGCCAGGCCCTATAGTTATGTACCTTCATTGGAAAGTAAAGCAACTGTTGGTGGAGGATTTGGTTATGGTTTTACAGGACCAAATTTAGCCCTAAGACCTGAGTTTGCGAGTTCGTATGAAGTTGGGACAGAACTGGCTTTCTTTAAAGATAGATTGGGATTAGATTTTACCGTTTACCGCAAAGAAACCTCCGATCAGATTGTTAATGATATCAGAGGCAGTTATGCTACCGGATATGTGTTATTCAATTTAAATGGCGCTAAAACCAGAAGTGAAGGTATTGAGGTAACTTTACGCGGAACACCGATTAAAAATAAAGACTTTAGCTGGGATGCCCTGGTAAACTTCGAAAGTGCAAGGGCGAGGGTTTTAAGTTTGCCAAATGAACTTCCTGAATCTTATGTTTCTGATACCAATGTGTATGGAACCATTAGAAATGGTACAACACCAGGTTATTCGACAAGATCGCTAACCGGAACCTTCTATTTGAGGAATGATAGGGGAGATATCCTGATTAACCCTGTATCTGGATTGCCGGTTAGGTCATCAGTTGTTATTCAGGGGCCTGGAAAAGGATATGACAGGCAGCCAGATTTCTCCATCGGTATTACCAATACTTTTACCTATAAAAACTTTGCATTATCATTCTTATTGGATATTAGAAAAGGTGGGGATGTGCTTAACGCTACGCAAAGTTATCTTACACAAAGAGGTTTAAGTACCATGACTCTTGATAGGCTAACGCCTAGGGTTGTAAGCGGAGTTATCCAGGATGGTAAAGAAAACAGTGCAAATCCTACCATCAATAATATTGCTGTTACTCCGTTTTATCAGAATACTTACTATACCAGTTTAAGTGAAGAGCTTTTTATTGAAAAGGACATTAACTGGATCAGATTGAAGGATGTAACCTTACAATACAGGCTGCCTCAAACTGTTTTTAGCAAACAAAATTTTTTTAAAAGTGCAAGTGTTTTCGTAACCGGTACCGATTTATTCTTAATTACCAATTATTCAGGATTAGATCCGGTTGTAAATGGAAATACAGCTGCGGTTGGTGGTTCTGGTTCTTCAGGAATAGATTACGGTAATTTTCCGGTACCAATAGGATTAAACTTTGGGGTTAAAATTGGCTTATAATAAGGAGAAAAAACGAATGAAAAAATTATATATACTATTAGTATTAGGGAGTCTTATTTCCACAAGTGGGTGTAAGAAATTCTTAGATGTAAATACAAATCCAAATGCACCACAATCAGTAGAGGCTAATTTGTATTTATCACCGATGCTGCATTGGATGGCTTCAGCGCCGCAGTTTGATGGAATTTATATTGGTCGTTATACGCAGAACCTGGCTTCTACAGCTACTCAGGATCTTTGGGAAAGGCATGGCAACAATCAGGGTGGCACTGCCCCCGATCAAGGCGGCCAGATATGGAGAACCACATATTTCGATTTTGGGCAAAATTTAATCGACATGACGAGTAAAGCCGAAAGCCAGCAACGCTGGGATTTGCTGGGTGTGGCGCAAATTCTGAAAGCATGGGGATGGCTTACTGCCACAGATGCCAATGGCGAAATTATTATCAGGGAAGCGTTTGATCCGAATAAAACTTCTTTCAAATACGATTCGCAAGAATTTGCTTATCAAGAAACATTGAGGTTAATCGACGCTGCCATTGCCAATTTAAACAGAACTGATGGAGCAGTAAATGAGGGTTATTTAGGTAAGACCGATTTTATTTATAGAGGAAAACGTGCTTCATGGATTAAATTCGCGTATGGTTTCAAAGCAATTGTTTTAAATCATTACTCTAACAAAACATCACTTTATAAACCAGACGATGTTATTGCTGCAGTTGATGCCTCATTTGCCGGAAATGTTGATGATGCTTTAATCCCGTATGCAGGAACAGCTAATGACGATGCTAACTTTTTATCTGCAACAAGAAATAACATAGGTACCCTTAGGCAAACCAAATTCATCCTGTCGTTAATGGATGGTACTGTCTTTACAAGCGTTGTTGACCCAAGGATGAGCAGGATGCTGGCGCCATCTCCTGATGGTGCGTACAGAGGTTTGGAGCCAACTTCAGGCGTTGGCGCATTAACTGCAACCCAACAACCGCTAAACCTTTGGGGTTATGCTTCTCAGGCAGCAGCCAATGCTTCAGCAACTACTCCGGCAAGGTATTTATTTGCACGTAAAAATAAATTTCCGATTATTACTTATTCTCAATTGCAGTTTATCAAAGCTGAAGCGGCTTATAAAAAAGGAGATAAAGCAACGGCTTTAGCGGCGTATAAAAATGCTGTTTCAACTCATTTCGACTTTGTAAATGCACGAAATACTGATGACGGGCAAACACCAACGCAAATAAGTGCAACAGAAAAGAGCACGTACCTTGCTTCGCCGCTTATTACGCCTGTAAATCCAAACGATTTAACCCTTTCACAGATTATGTGTCAGAAATATATTGCACAATGGGCCTGGGGGCATTTGGAACAATGGACAGATTTAAGAAGATACCACTATACAGATAAGGATCCTGTAACCGCAAATCAGGTTTTTATAGGATTTACTATTCCTACAGTGCTTTTTCCGGATAACCAGACTAAAGTAGTTCAGCGAATGCGCCCGCGTTTTAATTCAGAATATGTTTGGAATAGGGAAGGGCTTAATGCCATTGGTGGTCTGGCAACCGATTATCAGACTAAAGAAATGTGGATAACAACGCCTCAATAATTAAATTATGAAAAGAAAATATATCATATTAGCAGTACTACTGCTATCAACTATAATTTATTCTTGTGAGAAAAATGCTGTTCAAGAAATCTCAGTGCCCGTAAGTGGTGCTCAATTGAAGTATTTTAATTTTGCACTTAATGCGCCCGTGGTAAACTTTTATGCCGGAGGTACAAAAGTTACAGCTGCGAGTTCTACAACAGGCGTAGAAAGCGGAACTACAGGCGTAGCATTTCCAACAGTTTATCCCTCAACAAATGCATACTCAATTCTTGCTCCGGGTACTTACGATTTTATGGCACAACGCCCCAGCACTGCTGCGGCAGATCCTAACCTGGTTATTGCAAGCCTAAACAAACAAGTAGCAGAGGGTAAAAATTATTCGATTTATTTATCGGGCCTGTATAACATCACCACTAAAAAAACAGATGTTTTTGTGGTTGATGATGTGTTGCCTGCTATCGATACATCGGGTGCCTATGTGCGTTTTGTTCATGCCTCTTACAATGCAAATCCCTTTGATCTGGTATTGAAAAATACAACAAGTTTGGTTGAAACAACTGTTGCAACCAATGTTGCTTATAAAAGTGCTTCAAATTTTGCTAAAGTTCCACAGGGTGTTTACGATTTAATATTGAGGTACACGGGTACAGCAACTAATATTGTAATTAGAACTGCCGTAAATGTTACGAAATCCAATACCTATAGTTTTAGCTTAAGAGGGGATATCACATTGCCTTACACAGGTACGGCAGTTAACCGGCCATTTATTGATAATACACCAAATAGATAAGTAAAGATACCTACGGAAAAAACAGACCCAGGTAAATCTTTTATGAAACGGATCAGAAATAGATTAAAAGACCTAAACTTAAAAGGAGCGCCAGAGCAAAAATAATCTGGCGCTTACTCATCAGCTTACAAAATCTTAAATCCTAAACTCAGTTGGAAAAGGTTAGGTTTCTGGCTGTATTTTTCACTTTTACTGATATTCGATAAACCGGCTTCATAACGTAAATCAACCGAAATGCTGCCTACATCTACACCTGCACCAAACTGTGCGCCCAATGCCTGGTTTTTGTAGTTGCTAAAATCTGTTGCCTGTTGGTAAGCTGAGCTAAAAGTCGAATTTTCATCCAGGATAAATGAAATTACCGGACCGGCCATTAGACGGAAGTTTAAGTTTTTGGCGCCGAATTTTGTTCCAAATAAAACAGGAACATCCAAAGTGGTAAATTTTACTTTTCCTTCAGCAGATACTTCGTTGCCGTTGTCCTGTTGGATGCTTATAAATTTGTTGCCTTTACTGCCAATGTAAGCTTCAGGCTGTACATAAAAGCTGGCACCGCCAATACGTGCCCAGGCACCGATTTGATAGCCTAAACGGTTTTCTTCGCTTGCAAAATCTGCATTTAATTTGGCTAAATTCACACCTGCTTTAACCCCCAGGTTAAACGTTTGTGCCTTTGATGTTGCCCAACCCAGGGTTAGGAAGACAATAGAGAAGATAATCTTTTTCATGTTGTTTAATTTGCTGTTTTAAAGGTTAGTGATTCCATAAATCGCTATGAATGTCATTTTTAGGGCGTTTTTGCAGATTCTTATTTCAGTTTTAACATTTACACAATATGGATTTTACACCTGATTAAGTTTTATAACGCAGTTTTAACACAATTATCGTGCAAAAAGAATTCACGATCCTCCACTTTTTTTATCACATCAAATAAAAAGGTATTAACCTGAACAAATATTTTTTACTTTTGCATCAAATAAAATATGCCATGGCTAATTTTCAACTGACTTCTGAAACTGCATTTAAAGTAAAAACTAAGTTTTTAAGGAAATACCGCGATCTGGCGAACGAGCCTTTAGAATTTACGCCGGGCAAAGAAGATCAATTGGTTGAAGATTTAATGCGTTTGGTGAAACGCGACCGGACCTACATCGAATTTACGATTCAAAAAGCACTTGCCGATACTAAAGGAAACAGGCTTTAGTTTAATTTATCTATCAGCTAATCCTCGTTTCTTTTTTAGCGTAACGCTTAATTTACGCATCACCCAAATAAGCAGTTTTTAATATTTACGGCTTTTTGTACATTTACGTTTGTACAGAATTACTAAATAATCTTTCAAACAGGTGATAATCTATTTATCTGGGCTATTGGAATTAAAATAAAAAGGGGAATGAAGAAACTAAAATATGGTCTTTTAGCAGCAGGTTTTGGGCTAGCTGCTTTATCTTTTTCATTTAAAGAAGATTTGTTCCTGGTATCTAAAAACCTCGATATTTTTGCCTCGCTGTATAAAGAAATCAACATCAACTACGTAGATGATACCAATGCCCCTCAATTGATGAAAACGGGTATTGATGCCATGTTAGATAGTTTAGATCCATATACCGAGTATGTTCCCGAATCGGAAATTGAAGATTACAAGTTAAAATATGTAAGTACACAGTACGGCGGTATTGGTGCCAGCACTGTTTTTATTGACGGAAAACTATTTATTAACGACATCAGTGAGGGGTATCCGGCAAATAAAAGCGACCTTAAAGCAGGAGATCAGGTGGTAAGCATAAACGGAATCGCAGTAAAGGGTAAAGATCGTCAGGAAATTAGTCAGTTGCTGCGTGGTCCTAAAGGCACACCGGTAGATTTGCTGGTCGTTAGAGATGGTAAGGAAATTACTAAAAAACTTGTGCGTGATGAAATAAAACAGCCTAACGTTTCTTATTCTGGAATGGTCGGAGATGGAATCGGTTATATCAAGCTCGATAAATTTCTGGAAAATTCCGGACAGGAGGTTAAAGATGCCCTGTTGGCTATTCAAAAAGAAAATCCAAAAGGTGTAGTTTTAGATTTGAGAAACAATGGTGGAGGTATTTTGCAGGAAGCGGTTAAAATTGTGAACCTCTTTGTGAATAAGGATCAGCTTATTGTAACCCAAAAAGGTAAAAATGTAGAGAAAACCATTGCCTATAAAACGCTTAATGCACCAATTTCTACTTCGGTTCCTTTGGTTGTATTGGTAAATGGAAATTCGGCTTCAGCTTCAGAAATTGTTGCAGGTTCTTTGCAGGATCTGGACCGTGCTATTGTGATCGGTCAGCGCAGCTACGGCAAGGGCTTGGTTCAACAGACTTTTAATTTGCCCTATAATAGTTTAGTTAAGGTAACTGTTGCTAAATATTATACGCCATCGGGCAGATGTATCCAAAAACTGGATTATGCCCATAAAAATGCAGAAGGGGTGGCCGAACGTTTTGCCGATTCTACCATGGTAATGTACCAGACTAAAGCAGGTAGAAATGTATACAGCGGTAACGGTGTTTACCCCGATATTGTGGTGGATGCAGCCAAATTAAGCCCGATTACGATTTCTATGCTCAATAAAAGCCTTTTCTTTAATTATGCAAATCAGTACAGGAAAGAAAAACCAGTATTAGCCTCAGCAAAAACCTTTCAGCTTTCAGATGCAGATTACGCCTCTTTTGCAAGCGGACTTGCTGATAAAGATTTAACCTACCAAAGCCGTACAGAAAGATTATTATCCGATCTGCGCATGGAGGCAGAGAAAGAAAATAAATCTGCTGAAGTAAAAACCGATCTCGAAAACCTTAAATATAAACTTACTTCTTCTAAAAAAACTGACCTGGTTAACCATAAGGCAGAAATTAAAAGAGTTTTAGAAACACAGATTGTGAGCCGTTATTTTTACGAAAAAGGAAGGATTGAACAGAGCTTTCAATACGATAAAGAACTTGCTACAGCTAAAAACCTTTTCGCCAATCAAACACAGGTTTTAGCCATTTTAAAAGGCGATGGAAACTATAAGGTAATTGGAAAACCAACCAAAGCCACTGCTTCCATAGACTAAACCTAACCAAACGACACCGCTATTCTTATGAAGAAACTAACCCTAATATGCCTTGTGCTATTAACTGCCTTACAGTTAAAGGCACAGGATTATACACCTACGGCTTCTAATTTAAAACAAAGAGCATGGTTTAGTGATGCCCGGTTTGGTTTATTTATCCACTGGGGACCTTTTAGTATACCGGGAAGCGGCGAATGGGTAATGAACGAACGAAAGCTGAATGTTCATAATTATACCAATCTTAAAGATTTTTTTAATCCGGTTGAGTTTAATGCCGAAAAATGGGTGAGCATGGCAAAGAATGCCGGAATGAAGTACATCACACTAATTACCAGGCACCATGATGGCTTCAGCATGTGGGATACGAAATATTCTGATTTCAACATCATGAATACGCCCTATAAAAAAGATATTGTAAAAATGATGGCTGATGAATGCCATAAGCAGGGCATACAGTTATACTTATATTACTCATTGCTGGATTGGCGCAGGGAAGATTATCCACATGAAACTGGCCGTACCGGGCAGAATTCAGGCAGAACCGGCAAAGGTGATTATGCCAGTTATTTGCAGTTTATGAAAAATCAATTGACCGAGCTGTTGACCAATTATGGCGAAATAGGAGGGATCTGGTTTGATGGGCATTGGGATCAAACCGAACCAGAAGGATCAAAAGACAGGACCTCGCGGATTGATTGGAAATACAACGAGATTTATGGTTTAATTCACAAAATTCAGCCACAGTGTATGATTGGTAACAACCACCATCTTAGCCCTTTTGCCGGAGAAGATTTTCAGATGTTCGAACGCGATCTTCCCGGAGAGAATAAATCGGGGCTAAGTTTTCAAAAGGCATCAGATAAATTGCCGCTAGAAACCTGCGAAACCATTTCAAACTCCTGGGGATATAATTTGAGCGATACCTATTACAAATCGAATAAAGAATTGGTTAATATGTTGGTTAAAGCAGCAAGTTTGGGTTCCAATCTTTTACTGAACATCGGTCCGATGCCGAGTGGTAAAATTCAACCGGAGTTTCAGGATCGTTTGGCGGGTTTGGGCAATTGGCTTAAAATTTACGGCGAAAGTATTTACGGGACAAAAGCAGGATTTATTAAGCCACAGGCCTGGGGAAGTATTACGCAAAGCGATAGGAAGGTTTATATTCACATTGTAGATGGGAAAACCAGTACACTTAACTTGGAAAACGTTCCGCTGAAGAAAATTAAAAAAGCGTATTTGTTAAAAGATAATAGTGCGGTAAACTATACTTTTAAAACATCGAAATTAACCATTACTACAACCTTAAATGCTTCAGAACCCGATCAGGTAATTGTTTTGGAGATTGGGTAATTGATAGGCTGCGAGGAATCGTCATTCCCAACTTGATTGGGAATCTTAATGCAATATGCTTTAAGATTCCCGCCTGCGCGAGAATGACGGACGTGCTAATGTATTCTGTCTCCGTCTATGGTAACATAGTGAAAGATTTTATTTGCTATTGTTTTCAACCATATAAGGCATCTAAGGGTGAGCAAGCTCAAATGTTCTTATATGGTAAACAAAGCCTAACGGCATACTAATGACGAAATTTTATATATTCTTCACACCTTTTATAAGAAAATAAACATAAAACGTTTTACTTTTAGATTTTTAAATCTATCACATGCAGTTCAAGAAAATCTCTTCCATTCTATTCTTAACAGCCTTTCTATTCTCTCTTAATGCAACTGCGCAGCAGAAACCCAAACTTACCCGGTATATTGATCCACTTATCGGATCAGCAAAACATGGACATGTTTTTGTAGGTGCCAATGTTCCGTTTGGAGCAGTACAACTTGGGCCAAATAATATTTTTGAGGGCTGGGACTGGTGCAGTGGTTACAATTATAGCAGCAATACCATCACCGGTTTTGCACATACCCATTTAAGCGGTACAGGTATCGGCGATTTGGGCGATATTTCTATTATGCCTGCAACCGGAAAATTGCTCCTGGAAAAAGGTAAAACAGCCGATGATCAGGGTGGTTATCTTTCTCAATTTTCCCATCAAAATGAAGTTGCAAAAGCTGGTTATTATAGTGTATTACTTGATAAATACCAAATTAAAGCTGAGCTAACAGCTACCGAAAGGGTTGGTTTTCATCAGTATACTTTTAAAAAAGGTGCTGAAAATCCTCATATCATCATCGATTTAATTGAGGGCATTGGTTGGGATGCACCTGTATCTGCCTCATTTAAGCAACTGGATGCTACAACCCTGGTAGGGCATCGTAATTCGAAAGGCTGGGCCAACGATCAGCGTTTATATTTTGTAATTAAACTTTCGCAACCAGTTAAAAACATTGCACTTTATGATAGCACCGTGGTTAAAAACGGCGCAACATTATCTGGTAAAAAACTTAAAGCGGCGGTTAGTTTTAATGCCATTAATAATGATAAACTGCAGATTAAAGTGGCCTTATCTCCGATAAGTATCGAAAATGCCATTTTAAATCTCAAAACAGAATTACCGGGCTGGGATTTTGTATCGACCGTTAAAAATGCTGAGGCAAAATGGGAGAAAGAACTGTCGAAGGTTAAAATTGAAGCGTCTACAGTTACTAAAAAGGTTTTTTATACGGCTTTATACCATACCATGATTGCGCCATCTTTATTTAACGATGTAAATAAGGATTATTTGGGAGCCGATAAAAAGATATACACCAAGGCCAGCTTCAATAATGTAACTACTTTTTCACTTTGGGATACTTATCGAGCGGCAAATCCATTGTTCACCATTCTTCATCCAGATAAGGTAAGTGATGTAGTGAATAGCATGTTGGCCATCTATAAACAACAGGGTAAATTACCGGTTTGGCATTTAATGGGTAACGAAACCAATACCATGGTGGGTTATCATGCTGTTCCGGTTATTGTAGATGCCTATTTAAAAGGATACCGTGGCTTCGACGTAAATCTGGCCTACGAAGCGATAAAACAATCGGCTATGCAGAAAACAGATGGCATTGAATACATTCAGGAGCTTAAATACATTCCTGCAGATAAAGTAAACGAATCAGTGGGTAAGGCTTTGGAGTATGCTATTGACGATTATTGCATTGCACAAATGGCGAAGGCACTGAATAAAACAGCCGACTACACTTATTTTAGCAAAAGGTCGAAACTATATAGTTTATATTTCGATCCGAGCGTTCAGTTTATGCGTGGTAAACTTGCCAATGGCAACTGGAGAAGCCCGTTCGATCCTTTTTCATCCAAACACCGTGAAGATGACTATGTAGAAGGGAATGCCTGGCAATATACCTGGCTGGTGCCACAAGATGTAGAAGGATTGATCGGTCTTTTTGGAGGGGATAAAGCTTTTATCAATAAACTCGACTCGCTATTTACCTTACCCTTAGACTTGGGAACCAACGGTTCGCCGGATATTAGTGGATTGATTGGTAATTATGCACAGGGAAATGAGCCTAACCACCATATCACTTATTTATATACTTATGCAGGTCAGCCCTGGAAAACAGCCGATCTGATCCGTAAAATCGACAAAGATTTTTATTCATCTAAGCCTGATGGTTTGTGCGGCAACGAAGATGTAGGGCAAATGAGTGCCTGGTATATTTTTACGGCCATGGGTTTTTATCCGGTAAATCCTGCAAATGGTGCCTATGTTTTCGGTACCCCATTAATTAATGGTGCTACCATTTCACTGGCAGGGAATAAAAAGTTCAGCATCAAGGTGATTGGTAATAGCGCAGCGAACAAATACATTCAGAAAATTGTACTGAACGGGAAGCCCTACAGTAAATCGTATATTCTTCATAAAGCCATTGTAGCTGGTGGAAAGATGGAGATTTATATGGGCAATACACCATCGGCAACCTGGGGTGTAAAACCTGAAGACAGGCCGATATCCGGAAAATAATTCCAGATAAAGTGTGAGGTTATATTTTAAACCTGATTTATCAAGAATTTGTCACGTTGAGCTCGTCAAGACGTCCCATACGGGTATTGTGGAAGGTCCTTCAATAGGCTCAGGATTGACAATTCTATATTTATAATACATCGTCATTAAAAATTAACCACAACAAGTATTAACTAAAATATCTCAAATAAATGAAGAAAATATTTCTACTTCTTTTGTGCTGTTCGGCCTTCATTGTAAATGCACAGCAGCGATACGAGCTAAACTCGGGCTGGGTTTGTACAAATATTATGGATGCACAAGCTAATGGTTCAGAAATTTCTAAATCCGGTTTTTCGCTTAATAGCTGGATGCCTGCAACAGTTCCAGGAACGGTTTTAACCACTTTGCTGAACAATAAAAAAGTTCCCGATCCATTTTATGGGATGAATAACGAAAAGATTCCTGATGTGTACAAAACCGGCAACGATTACTATACCTATTGGTTTGTAAAAGATTTTGAAGAACGTGCTACAGGTAACGAACAGGTTTGGCTACAGTTTAGGGGAATAAATTATAAAGCCGAAATTTATTTAAACGGGAAAAAAGTTAATTCAAAAACCCAGGTGGGCATGCACCTGAGGGCGCAATATAACATCACCAAACTGTTATCTGCCAATGGAAAAAACAGATTGGCTGTAATTGTTTATCCGCCAGATTTTCCAGGTAATCCTAACGGTGGCCAGGGTGGCGATGGAACCATTGCTAAAGGTTTAACCACTCAATATACAGCTGGTTGGGACTGGATACAGCCCACCCGCGACCGCAATACTGGAATCTGGGATAAAGTGACTATTGAGAAAACCAAAAGCATCAATATCCAGAATCCACAGGTAATTACTTTGGTGCCGGGCAAACGTTTACCAGAAGGCAGACAGAATCGCGCTACCGTTAAAGTTTCAGTAGAAGTAGAAAACCCTACAGGCCAGGCGGTTTCGGGTACTTTGCAATATCAGATTGCCGGAAAGTTGATTAAACAATCAGCCACTATTACAGCCAATAAAACCACCACCGTTAAACTTCCTGATTTACAACTTGAAAACCCTAAATTATGGTGGCCAAGCGGTTATGGGGCACAAAACCTGTATGACCTGAAAATTGAATTTGTAGCTGCCAATCAGGTATTAGATCAGGAGCAGCTTAAAGTTGGTGTGCGTCAGATTGATAACGTCTGGAATGAGCATACTAAAAGTATGGGCGCTTTTGTAAACGGACAAAAAATTTTTATTAAAGGAGGTAACTGGATCATTTCTGATGCGATGTTACGCTTTAGTGATGCCCGCTATGATGCAGAAATCCGCTACCACAAAGATATGAACCTCAACCTGATCAGGATCTGGGGTGGGGCAATACTGGAAAGGCCTGAATTTTACAATGCCTGTGATAAATATGGTTTATTGGTGTTTCAGGATTTCTGGTTCAGTGGCGATTGTAACGGCCGTTGGGTAGACCCAATGAAAAAGGAAGACCAATGGACACGCAGAAATTATCCAGATGACCACAATCTCACTTTAACTGCTATTGAAGATCAGATCAAAATGATCAGAAACCACGCTTCGCTGGCTTTTTGGTGCGGTGGAAATGAAATTACCCCACCTGAGGATATTTTAGAACCCTTAAAAAACGATATTCTGCCGCGCCTGGATGGAACGAGAAAGCTTTTTGATTTTTCTAATAGCGACGAAATGTCTTTCAATTCGATTGGAGGAAACGGTGATGGTCCGTACGGGATACAGGATATTAAAACTTTTTGGGGTACCAGAACTTTTCCTTACAATTCGGAAGTTGGATCGGTAGGGGTAGGCGATTATGTTTCCTTACTTCGTTTTATCCCGAAAGAAAACCTGGTTGCGCCACAATACAAAGCTAAGCCTGATTCTGTCTGGGATTATCACAAATACATTTCTTACGAGCAATACCTTAATCCTTATGGCAAGCCAAAAAGTGCCGAAGATTTTGCGATGAAGGCTCAACTGGCTAATTACGATCAATACAGGGCTTTGATGGAAGGATTCTCGAACAAAATGTGGGATTGGTACACCGGTTCCATCATCTGGAAAACCCAAAACCCCTGGACAGCCATGCGCGGACAGATGTACGATTATTACCTTGATCCCAACGCTTGTTTATATGGCTTGAGGAAAGGTAGTGAACCATTGCACGTGATGATGAATCCTTTGGATAGTATGGTTACCATTGTAAACAACGGATTTACTACCAAAAACAACCTGATGGTACAGGCTAAAGCTTACGATATGGACGGGAAAGATTATTTCTATTCTCAGGCATTCAATTCGGTTGGTCCATCTTCGGTGAGGAGACTTTTTCCTATGAATGAGTTTTTAACCAAACTGGATAAAAATGAGGGTGTATTTGTTTCGTTAAGAATTTTAGATCAGAAGCAGAATATTTTAAGTGAAAATCTTTATTGGCTGGCTGGAAAAGACGGCGAATATTCGGGGCTGAAAAACATTAAACAGATACCTTTAAAAGTTGAAGCCGTTGATCAGAAAAACGGAAAAGTGGCCGTAACCTTAAGTAACGCAGCTGGAAATCCTGTTGCGTTTTTTAACCGTGTTGCTTTAATTAACAGCAATAACAACGAGCGGATATTGCCAAGCTTTTATGATGATAATTATGTGAGTATTTTGCCTGGCGAAAGCAAAACCATTACGGTAGAATATACCGGTAAACAGAGCAATTTAGCCGTCGAAGTTTACGGCTGGAATGTTGAAAAGCAGAAGGTAAATATTAAATAGATAAATTGTTAGTCGGGATTTATAATCCCGGCTTTGAAACTAAGGATTTTAAATCCCTTTAAGTGGGTTTTTGAAATGTTGGGTTGTGTTATCGTGGCGGATTGTGGCCCTGCTACCGCTTCAAGTCCTCACTCGTACCTCGCTCCGGGCTTTTCGCTTTATCAGGTTTAGGAACATGGGGCGTTGCATAAAATTCTAAAATTACCATAAATCCGCGTTAGGGATTGTAAGGGTTCAGTACCGATTTTTCATCGGTACCGGAGCGCAGCGTAGCCCTGGAAAGCCCGGACCCTTGCGCAGCTTGGGTAACTCCCAAATTAGTTTGTAGTTTTCGGTTGTCCGTTTGCAATTCACGGTCTATTAAATGAAAAAGGCGACACTTTACGCATCGCCTTTTTTCATTTAATATGTTACAACCCTAGCTTACGCCGTGTAATTTTACTTTTAATCCGTCCATGTTGTTGTTTAACTGCAGTTGGCAGGCTAAACGCGAATTTGGTAAAAGATCAGGCAAAGTATCTAACATGGCATACTCATCGTCTGTCATTTCGTTAAGTTTTTCTTCGCCTTCTAAAACATCAACACAGCAAGTAGCACATAAAGCCATTCCGCCGCAAGTAGCAAGAATATCGTACTCTGATGCCTTTAAAAACTCCATCAGGCTTAAACCCATGTCAGTTGGTGCAACGTGTTCAGTAACCGAGCCATCCGGCTCCTGCATATATATATTGATGTTGTTGTTTTCCATTTTTCTTGTTCTCTTATGATTTGTAGCGACAAATATAGGAGAAAGCTTAAAATTCTGAAACTCCGTTTACAGTTGTATATTTCATGGTGTATTTAACACCCGGATTCATGTACGAATACGCACTATGACTCATTAATGCCGCCTCGTGGAAACCACAAAGAATCAATTTTAACTTGTTTGTATAAGTATTGATATCACCAATAGCATAAATACCAGGGATGTTTGTTGAATAATCATCAACATTAACCTCGATTGCACTTTTATTGATATTTAAGTTCCAGTCTTCGATTGGGCCTAATTTAGGACTCAAACCAAACAAAGGAATTAAGTGATCAGCTTCAACAACTGTTTTTTCCATGGTGCGGTTCTGAACAATTTCAACTTGCTCTAACTTGTCAGTTCCATGTACGGCCTGAAGATTGCTGTTTAAAACCAGATTGATTTTTCCGCTTTCTGCCAATGCCATTACCTTAGCTACCGAATCTGGTGCACCACGGAAACTTTCGCTTCTGTGAACCAAAGTGAGTTCAGAGCAAACTTCTGCCAGGTAAATGGTCCAGTCTAATGCCGAATCACCACCACCTGCAATCACCATTTTCTGGTCGCGGTATTTCTCCGGATCAAGGATCATGTAGTTTACACCTTTACCGTTTTCAAAATTTTCCAGATTTTCTACAGCTGGTTTACGTGGCTCGAAACAGCCTAAACCGCCGGCAATAACGACAACTTTAGCTTCGATAACAGTGCCCATATTGGTGGTTAAAACGAAATCGGCTTCACCGCGTTTTTCTAAACCTTCAATACGCTCACCTAAAGTAAAGGTAGGATGGAAAGGTTTGGCCTGCTCCATTAAATTATCGATAAGTTCCTGAGCCAGTACAGAAGGATAACCAGGGATATCGTATATCGGTTTCTTAGGGTAAATTTCAGACAGCTGACCACCAACCTGAGGAAGGTAATCAATTAAATGACAACGCATTTTTAATAAACCGGCTTCAAAAATGGCAAATAAACCAACCGGACCAGCGCCTATTACGGCTATATCAGTAGTGATCATTAAAGAAAAATTTGACGCAAAGTTACAAAATAAAGTCTTATCAATTCTGCTATTTAGAAATATTCTAGATAATTTTGCAATCCTATTATATTCAGTATTTTATATGCTTTGAGCTAATCGAAAACAAAAGTTAAAGGTTTTTAATGATTTAAAGCAAATTATAATTGGTCTATGGGTTTAGTGGGGAATAGAAAATTTAACTTCAAAAGCTGTTAAAGAATGGCAATAAAATTACGAGTTGTAGCTAAAATTCCAAAAAAGTAATAACTTCCCTGATATTCTAATTAACGATGCTTGATTATTTTTTTATTGCTCTGCCTCTGGTTGCAATTTGGGTATTGCTGTTTCTGTTTTGTGGACGGAGCTGGCAATTGCCAGCTGCCTTTATTCCTTTCTGCATCTGGGGCCTTTATTCAGGAAATAGCCATTGGAAATGGCTCTTAATCATCCCTTTGTTATCCCTATTAGTCGTTGATCTGCACATTACAGTAAAAGAAACCAAATTTAGTCGGGAGATCACTATTTTGAGTTATGTTTTAACCATTCCGTTTTTAGTGTTCTATCTATTTTATGGACGGGGATTTGTGAAGGATGGAACTTTGGTTTCTGTTATTTGGGGCTATATTTTTCAGATTCTTGTTTTAATATTTGTGTCTAAATTCTGGTTTTCCGACATATTGTTGTTATTTATAAATCGTTTGTCAATAAAGGATAAGCGTTATGTAGAAACACAGGTGATAAAGAAGTTGATGAAAACGGTGGGCAGATCTACAAACTATTATGTTGTGTTTTATAACCTAGGTAAAATGAAAGTTTCGGGTTTCTTTTATGTGTACTTAAAGTTTAAAGGGGTGCAGGCAGAAGATAGAATAGAAATTGTAATTAAGAGGGGCTGCTTGGGAACAGAGTTCATCACCGGCTTCCCAAAAATTCTATCTCGATAATATATTGCCACAGAAGCAAAAGACTGCATGGGGGAATTTCCATGGTTTTTTACTTCTATGGCAGAATTAGATTACCAGCTCATTCCCAAATTCTGAAATACAAAACTCCACACATCAGCCGCTTCTTCAATTAGTTTTGTGGTGGGTTTGCCCGCCCCATGACCGGCTTTGGTTTCAATCCTGATTAAAACCGGATTTTCGCCTTTATATTTTTCCTGTAAGGTTGCTGCGAATTTGAAAGAGTGCGCAGGTACCACGCGGTCATCATGATCCGCAGTAGTAATTAGGGTTGCAGGATAATTAACGCCACTTTTTACATTATGGAGCGGTGAATATTTGATCAGGTAATCAAAATCCTCCTTTTTATCGCTGGTTCCGTATTCAACAGCCCATCCCCATCCAACGGTAAATTTATGATAGCGTAGCATATCCAGCACGCCAACCGCGGGTAAAGCTACCTTGAAAAGATCAGGTCTTTGGGTCATGCAGGCACCAACCAAAAGTCCGCCATTTGAGCCACCCGAAATGGCAATTTTAGCTGGATTGGTATATTTTTCTTTCACCAGGTACTCAGCTGCGGCAATAAAATCGTCGAATACATTTTGCTTTTTGGCTAACATGCCGCCTTTATGCCAGGCCTCGCCATACTCGCTTCCTCCACGTAAGCTTGGTTGAACGTAAATTCCTCCCCGTTCTAAAAATAACATTCGCGATAGACTGAACCCAGGCGTTAAACTAATCTGGAAGCCGCCGTAAGCATAGAGATAAACCGGGTTATTGCCATCCAGTTTGATGCCTTTTTTGTATACGATAAACATGGGTACTTTTGTGCCGTCTTTTGATGGATAAAATACCTGTTTGGTTTCATAATCGTCGGTATTGAATTTCAATTCCGACTTTTTATATAAAATTGATTCAGCCTTGCCCACATCATAACGGTAGATGGTGCCTGGAGTGGTGAAATTAGAAAAGGTATAAAAAAATTCTTTATCTTCTTTGTAACCGCCAAAACCTCCAACGGTTCCAATTGCCGGTAGTTTTACTTCGCCAATTTTCTTTCCGGTTAAATCAAACTGAATAATATTGGTGCTGGCATCTTTTAAATAAGTAGCCCAAAGAAACCCTCCGCCGGTTCCAATACCCTCTAAAGCTAATTTCGATTCAGGGATAATTTTCAGCCAGTTTTTAGGATCTGCATTTTTTGGATCAACCAAAACCACCTGTTTGTTTTCTGCTCCTAAATCGGTGTTCACCAATAATTTATCGCCTATGTTGTCAACAACGCTGTGATTATGCTCATAACCTTTAATTAGGGGCGCTATTTTGCTATCTGGGCCGTTTAAATCTTGATAATACAATGCATTGCCTGAAGTACCGGCACTGGCATAAACCACCAGAAAGCGTTCATCTTCGGTAACATTGGCACCAAAATATAGATTTGGATTGGTTTTATCTTCAAAAATTAACTGATCGTTTTGTTGCTGATCGCCCAATTTATGGAAATACACTTTTTGGTATTTATTGGCTGCAGAAAGATCGGTTCCTTTGGCAGGTTCGTCAAATTTACTGTAGTAAAAACCATTACCTTTCCAGGCTGCACCAGAGAATTTTGTCCATTTCATCTCATCTGCTAATTTGGTTTTGCTGGCTATTTCTATTACGTAAATATTGCTCCAGTCTGATCCTGCTTGCGCAACCGAATAGGCTAGGTATTTTTTGTCGTGAGAGAATCCCAAAAGCGAAACGGCTGCTGTTCCGTCTTTTGTGAGTGTATTTGGATCGAGAAAAACCTCTTCCTTACCTTCTAATCCCTTTTTAATAAACCAGATGCTTTGGTTTTGCAGTCCATCGTTTTTGGTAAAGAAATAATATTCGCCAACCTTAAATGGAGCTGATTCTTTAGGATAGTTCCAGATTTCAGTTAAACGCTTTTTAACGTCTGCACGGTAAGGAATCTGCTCCAGATAGTTTTGGGTGACCTTATTTTCGGCAATCACCCAGGCCTTGGTTTCGGCAGAGGTGTCGTTTTCTAACCAACGGTAAGGATCGGCGATCGTGGTGCCGAAATAATTGTCTTTGGTGTCGTCTTTTTTCGTTTCTGGATATTTCATCAATGTTATTTTTTCTGCTGGTTTTTTGCCCTGGTTACAGGCAAAAAAGCTTAGCGCAAATAAGGATAATAGAATTTGTTTTTTCATAGTGAAACAGATTTATTTACTAATATATGTCTTTTTTGCCTTCGGGTTGATTACACCTGTTTATTAAGCGATTTTAGTTTTAGTGTTTATGCTTTAGCCTTTGGTCTTTCTTCTTTAGTCTTTAAGCTTTTTGAGTTACCTTTGAAAACCCATGGCAAAAAATATTTATTTCGCTTCCGATTTTCATTTAGGTACGCCTAATTATGCCGAAAGCCGTGCCCGTGAAGCGCGTATTGTAGGTTGGTTAGATTTTATAGAACCAAATTGTGGTGAATTGTTTTTAATGGGCGATATTTTCGATTTCTGGTTCGAGTATGCTAAAGTGATTCCGAAAGGATTTATCCGTTTACAGGGAAAACTGGCAGCCATGGCCGATGCCGGAATAAAAATCTACTTTTTTAAAGGCAACCACGATATGTGGGTTCGCGATTATTTTACCCGGGAAATCGGGATGGAAATTATCAGTGATGAACTGATCATCGAAAGGGGAGGTAAGAAATTTTACCTGCACCATGGCGATGGCTTAGGACCGGGAGATAATAAATACAAATTTTTAAGAAAAATTTTTAGAAGCAAAGTTTGTCAATGGCTGTTTGCACGTTTGCATCCAAATTTGGGTATTGGTATCGCCAATGGCTGGAGCCAGGGGAGTAGGGCCGCACAAACCGAAAAAGAAGTTTTTTTAGGTGAGGATAAAGAATGGCTGGCCATTTATGCCAAAGAACATCTGCAGAAGGCATATTTCGATTACTTTATTTTCGGACACAGGCACCTGCCGCTCGACATTGATTTGGGTAATGGTAGCAGGTATGTAAATATCGGCGAATGGCTCAACTATAATTCTTATGGGGTATTTGATGGGCAGGAGTTAAAACTGGAATATTATAACCCAGATGCTTAATTTTTGAGCCGTTTAGCTATTTGGGTTGCATGTCGCCTGGATGTTTAATCTACAGTTCCTAAACCCGATAAAACGAAAAGCCCGGAGCGTAGCGAAGACTTGGAGTGATAGCGGGGCTGCTGGCTGCCATAATTGAGGAACTGCCTATTTCCAAAACCTCTAAATAATGCTTTTCCAAAAGTAAATCAATTGTTCTAATTATATTAGATGTCCATTTTTTAGGAAAGCTAAACCAGAAGCATTTCTTAATGTTCGCCGGGCTTTTCGTTATAGTCCCGATTTTGAAGGAAAATCGGGAGCTGCCACTTCAATCCCGTTTAGTTAAGCGGGTCAGTGGTACTATTTTGGGGTTGCACGTCGCCTGGATGCACGGTCTACTGTTTCTAAACCCGGTAAAACGAAAAGCCCACAGCGTAGTGAGGACTTGGAGTGATAGCGGGGCTGCTGGCTGCCATAAGTGAGGAACTGCCCATTTCCAAAATCTCTAATTAATGCTTTTCTCAGCATAAAACTATTTTTCCAACTATATTGATGTCCATTTTTTAGGAAAGCAAAACCTGAAGCATTTCTTAATGTTCGCCGGGCTTTTCGTTATAGTCCCGGTTTTGAAGGAAAATCGGGAGCTGCCGCTTCAATCCCGTTTAGTTAAGCGGGTAAGTGGTGCTATTTGGGGTTGCATGGCGTCTAAATGCACGGTCTACTGTTCCTAAACCCGATAAAACGAAAAGCCCACAGCGTAGCGAGGACTTGGAGTGATAGCGGGACTATTGCCCGCCACTGGCACAAATCCCTTCATTTTCTAATTTTTAATAAAACCATTCCTTTGCTTAATACCTCTACAGTTAACCGATTCAAACAGTTAACCAATTAACCATTCTCACCAAACAAACTAATTCAGCTTTTTTCCTTATTTTTGCATTTCCTGAATTTTTGAGCCTATTCCAACCTTCAGGAAATTTCAACAAGAATAAATATGTTAGATAAATTAGAAGCTATAAAGCTGCGTTGGGAAGATGTAGAAGAATCGTTGAGCAATCCGGATGTCATTCAGGATATGAAACGTTTTGCGGCTTTAAATAAAGAATATAAAGATTTGGGCAAAATTGTAGATGAATATAAAATCTACAAAAATGTGATGAGTAACATCGATGCGAACAAAGAGATCTTAGCTACTGAAAAAGATGCTGAAATGCGCGAGATGGCAAAAGAAGAGCTCGATCTTTTGTTAAAACAACAGGAAGAAATGGAAAGCAATATCCGCTTGATGTTGATTCCTAAAGATCCTGAAGATGCCAAAAATGCGGTTTTTGAGATCCGTGGCGGTACCGGTGGAGATGAAGCTGCTTTATTTGCAGGCGATTTATACCGCATGTATACCCGTTATTTCGAAACTAAAGGCTGGAAGGTTGAAACTGTTGATGTAACCGAAGGTACTGCGGGAGGTTATAAAGAGGTGATTCTGAAAGTGAGTGGTGATGATGTTTATGGTCAGTTAAAGTACGAAAGTGGTGTACACCGCGTGCAACGTGTGCCAGATACCGAAACACAGGGTCGTGTGCATACCTCAGCTGCGTCTGTAGCAGTTTTACCAGAAGCAGAAGAAATTGATCTGTATATTAACCCTGCCGATATAGAGCTGCAGACTTCGCGTTCGGGCGGTGCCGGTGGACAGAACGTAAACAAGGTAGAAACTAAAGTGCAGTTAACGCATAAACCTTCGGGTATTGTGGTGGTTTGCCAGCAGGAACGTTCTCAGCTGGGTAACCGTGTAATTGCGATGGAGATGTTGCGTAGTAAGCTTTACGATATCGAATTGCAGAAAAAGAATGGTGATATTGCTGCTAAACGTAAAACAATGGTATCAACAGGAGATCGTTCGGCTAAGATCAGAACTTATAATTATCCTCAGGGCCGTGTTACCGAACACCGCATTGGCTTAACGATGTATAACCTGCCGAGCATTATGGATGGCGATATCCAGGAAATTATTGATGCACTTCAGTTTGCGGAAAATGCAGAGAAGATGCAAGAAGGTGCTGTAGGTTAGTTAATTACGATTATTTTAAAATAAAGTTTGCAAATAAGAATTTTGTCTCTATATTTGCAACCTCGAAAGGGGAAAGAGGTTTAAACTTTTAAAAAGTAAACAAAAGGAGTGGTAGTTCAGCTGGTTAGAATGCCTGCCTGTCACGCAGGAGGTCGCGGGTTCGAGTCCCGTCCATTCCGCAACAAAAGCCTTAACTTGCAAAAGTTGAGGCTTTTTTGTTTAACAACTATTTTGGTAAAATATTTAGAATGAGGCTCAGTGTGTTACATAATTATTGATTAAAAAGTCTAATTCCATGGTGATAAACTGAATATAGTGCCTATATTTGCAATCCCGAAAGGGGAAAGAGGTTCGAACTTTAAAGAAGAACAAAAGGAGTGGTAGTTCAGCTGGTTAGAATGCCTGCCTGTCACGCAGGAGGTCGCGGGTTCGAGTCCCGTCCATTCCGCGAAAATAGATTTTAAACCTAACTAAAAGCCTGTAAATTAAGTGTTTACAGGCTTTTTTCGTTTTATGGAAATACCAAATATTCATTTTTTCGCAAGAAAAGGTGAGCATCTCAAAAGATGTCACCTTGAGGGTTAATTTATTGTATAAATTAATGACGGGAGAACTTTAAAGAGATGAGTCGAATAGAAGTCTCATTTTGACCATAGTGGAGAAATCTTTAAATTTGATTTCAATAACATAGTTCAAATATCTCTCCACTCCGCGGTGCTTCGGTCGAGATGACGATCTTTCCCTTGGATTCTGTCAATTATTTATAGTCGAAGAGCACTCATTTGCGATTTATCAACCTTAAACAGTCTTCAACTACATCAGGCTGCTTAACTTAATGACATTGAGGCAATACAAAAGGTAGTTGATAGTTACCTATTTGCTGATTTTTTTTTCAAAAGTTCTTCGTATGCGGGTTCCTGACCTTTTTCCACACCGTTAGCAATCTTTATTCCGGCTTTCTCAAACTCACTGATTAATCTTTTATCGAAATCTGCGATGTATGATGCAAATGATAAAGAATCTTTTTGTTCAGGAATTGTTTCAAAAGGAATATGTGGTTCTTTAAACCGGTGCAAAATGGCTTGGGTACTATCGTTACCCTCCAAAAGAATGGAATCACCGTAGTTCGTAATCTTAGCCACATAATCTTTGTTAAGGTATTTTAAGGAATCATTTTCTATTTTATAAGGAAGCTTGAACCGGCCAACTTTCTGGTTATAGAAAACGACATATTGCGAATCAATATCAAACTCGCTATATCCATTTGCAAGGGAAAACCGATGCCATTTTCCGATCAGTGATTTTTTACTTCCATCTATTTTTTTAGGGTTTGGCGAATGGCAGGCAGAAAGGATAAAAATGAAACAGGCAAGGAAATAAAGTATGGATCTCATGATAACTAATTGTTATAGAATATTAAAAGCATTTTTATCCAGGTAAGTGGTCAGAATTACCTGCAGTACATACTGCCCGGCTTATTGCCGGGCAGTAATGTGGTTGTAAGCGTTTTAAAACAAATGTTTACTGTGCCCAAATGGTACAGTTGATATTGCCATTCGTATTAGAGCCCCATGTTTCCGAAACCATAATTGCAGGAATGTTTAACTGACCAAGCGTATATCCGTAACTTTGCCATTTGTTGTAGTGGTTGGCAAAAGTAATGACGTGATTTTGTCCGGTAGAAGTTTTTGTAACCCTGGAGCTATAAATTTGCCTGAAACCGTCACCACCGTCGATGTTTTTACCTGTCATCCATCGGGTCCATACGTTATAAGCTGCACCATCGGAGTTAAATGTCCCCAGGAAAGTACCGGTATGAGGTGAAACCGAACCCCAGGTTTCATTCACATAATACTCATAATAAGGGCTTCTGCTCCATCCGTACCAGCCAAAAGTACCACCTCCGGAGTTTGAATAAGTGCTCAGGTTATAGCCTATTTTATAGGTTTTTGATCCTACAGAATAACCTTTACCGCAAGTAAAATTACCGTTAAACCCGTTCCAGTTAATACTGTAATTTCCGGCGGCACCATTGGCGTAATTGACTGTGCCGGTTGCGCCGTCACTCTTCCAAAGCGACCAAAAGAAGCCGTTATTTGTACCCGATTGGTAGGTTTCTACCGTTGCAGCAGCTTTGTTAGCAGCAGCGGCTGGCTCGGGCACCATTTTTTCGTCTTTTTTACAGCCTGTTAAACATGTAGCGCTTGCAAACACGAAGGTTGCAGCCACAACAAAAGTAACCTTCCTGGTTACACTTGTTAGTGAGTTTTGTTTTTTCATACAATGTATATTGGTTAGGGAAGCAAAATAACGGGATTTAAATCTGAGATGTTACTAATAATCGACAAATTAGTAATACAAATGTTCATACGCAGATTGTCTTCTTTATTTTATAGCGCTGTGGATGTTTTATCTCGCTATACTTGTCATTGATGCAAAGCAGATGTGAAAACAACATGATAAAAAAGCAAAGATTGCTATTCAAAACCGTTAGTGATGAGGAAGATTAGAATAAAGATCGGTTAGGCGTTCTTGTAAATGTATAAGTGCAAAAAAAGCCGTACCCGGTTATGGGTACAGCTTACATATAAAATTTACTCCGAGAAATAATTTTAATCCAGCAATGTCCAGGTTTTTCTGGCTTGTACCTGTTGTACAACCTGCTGTTCGGCAACCACAATATTTTCTTTGCGCTGCCCGATGTATTCTAATCCACTCAATTTATTCCAGAGTGCTACTAACACATTCATAAATTCGTTTGCCATTACCATGCTGTTGTTAATCTGTTTATGATCGTAGACCAATTCAATGGTTTTAGCTAAAAGCTCTTCAAAATTTCCTGGAGTTACATCTTTCCACTCGTAAAAATACTTAAGCAACTCTTCCCTTTCACGCGGATCAATCAGTTTTATGGCTGTAAAAAAGATATGTGCTAAACTGGAAAAATAACCTGTTAAAACAACAGGCGATTCGCGGTGTGCAATGTTTCTGTATTCGTAAAATAAACCTGCAATATAATCTACAATCTTTTCAGAGATCAGACGGATATTTTTGCCAAGAGGCGTAATATTATCGCGTCCTCCTGTTTTATCAATAATCTTAAATGCGGCCAGTTGTAAATCATTCAGTAAAACACTGAAAGATTCATAATATCTGATTAACGCGGGATGGCTTGTGATGGTTGAACTTGGCGGGATATAATTATTGTTGATAGATAATCTTCCGTTTTCATAATAAACCTGTCCAATTGTTAGAAAATAGCTGTCTGCCGTTTGCGAACTTACTTCACTTTCCGGCAAAACAGCGATGGAATAGCTTTTAGTTAATTCAGGGTAGCGGATCGGGCTCTCTTCAGGATTTGGTGTGCCGGCCGGCACCCGGTTAAACGGACTCACTACCAGTAAAATAACATAATTACGCGGTTCCGACTGGCCAAAATAGTGGTTGTGTACCAGCGTATCCATGTTATCCGACTGTACGATATCGATGTGGCAACCTTCGGGTGTAATGGCATTACAATACCTTACCCTTACTTCAATATGGTTGGTTGCTTTTTCAATAATTTCGATATCATGCGAACTTTTATAACCTGCAAAAGGGGGTAAGAATCCGTAATTGCTATTGTTTAAATGTAGAGAGGCGGCGTCGCGAACAAAGTCCTGCAGATAGAGATCACTCAAGGTAAAATGATCACTAGAAAGCTTCATGCCATTAATCCAGTTAATGGATTTATATTTTAGCGGCTTTATCATGGTAGATGTTTTTGATTATAGATTAGATAAAGATAGCACTTTCTCCAACTTCATTGGGTTTGTTTATGTTTTCAGATACCCGTTTAGCGTAAATCGTCATTTTTTCGGTAATGCCGTTTTCAATGATGTCAAGATCGGGATCAATAAAGATATTCCGTTTAAAGAAAGAAGTTTTAATAAAGAAGATCCATTTATAATTTTCCATATCGTCGCTCCTGAATTCCACCGGACTTTTGGCAAACTTTAAATTATAATCATCGATAAACTTGTGGAACCAGATACCGAAGTTCATGTTTTCTACCGCTTTTACCTTTACTTTCAAAGGTTCCGGATCGCTGCTTTTTTTGTAAAGTTCAAGCTCCAATACCAATAAGCGGTTAAAGTCTACATGGTCCATGTTGATCTCCAGCGGGGTATCAGGGTACCTCCAGATTTTGTAAATTTCAGATGGGATACCCAACAGGGAAACATAGGCCCACCAAAAAATAAGCGGTACAAAGAAACAGGCAATACTGCCTGCGCCAAACCACCCAAAGTTTACCGCACTTAACCAGTTAAAGGCCAGTTGGAATAAATAAACCGATAAAATGGTCGAAATTAATGTGGCAAAAAAGATAAAAACTTTACGCTCCAGCACATCTTTAGGGTAGTATTTGGTTAACAGATAAACGAAAATCGTTCCCATTAAAAGGTAAAAAATACAGCAGATAATGTAACCCCAGGGCATGAAATTAAAGTTTAGAAAGCCTAAAAATCCCGGGATGGCCAAAATAATGCCGATTAACAGAACACTTACGATGAGTCGTTTGTTATTGAGAAACTGGTTCTTCTTGTTAATGATAGAAAGCACCGCTGTTGATACCATGAAAATCAGCGGGAATAAGAGAAAACGGATAAAAAATGATTGAACGTCCATTAATTTTTTATAGATGTGATGTACTACAAATATAGTATCTTTAGTATTTGATTATGATTGTTATTTTTTTCAGTAGTTAAAATTTAACCTATAACAAAAATGAAGCCTTAAAGTTTAATGAAAAAAGAAACTTTGATTAATAACGAACTATTTACAGATTATAAGGCCGTTGCCTATGCTGCCGATCTGATTGAACGTAAGGTAATTGACGCCGATAGGATGGAAATTATCCCATTGGGGCCTGATAAACGTGCTTTTGCGAAAGATATCGAAAATATAACAGCTTATTATTCTGAAAGAAGAAGGCACGAACGCATCCGCATCAGTATCAACCGCGAAGGCTTGTATGATATGCTACCTGAAGGGCTTTTCCACCGTCCACCAACAGGTAGTGCAGGCATGGATGAGGAATCAATGATTAAAGACATCAAAGACAGGAGGGAGGAAGAAAAAGAAGCCAGGCTATTTTTTACGCCTTTTGATGCCGAGATCAATTATGTAAGGATCATGACCGAGCTATATGAGAATATGCTCGATAAAAAAACAACCTATTCCGATTTAAGTCAGATTTTTGAATTTGGCTGGGATGAATTTAATTTGCTCAATAAAGAGCAGAGTATTATCTGGATGCACCTGCTGCCCGAAATCCAGCAGAAAAGAAACAACATCGATTTTGTGTCGAAGGTGCTTACCGCATTATTCAACCTGCCGCTTACTATAGTGGATGCCACTGCGAATATTGCTCCGGTAAAAATTGCCGAAGAAATGCAGATGCAGTTGGGCTGGAGCGCATTGGGTATCGATACCATCATAGGCGACAGTTTTGCCCCCGAACACGAAGCGTATAACATTAATATCGGACCTACTTTACCACAGGAACTGATTAAATTTATGCCCGGGCAAAAAAACAGGGCCATTTTGGATATGGCTATCAGTTATTTGATGCCGGTTGATGCCGAAGTAAATGTAGAACTCCTTACCGCTCCGGATTATCAGGAAACGGTATTGAGCGAGGATGGCGAAAGTGCTTATTTAGGTTATACGGTGTATCTTTAACTAAGATGAACTAGCTGGATGCCGTCATTTTGTACAGGGTGTAACGTAGTCGGGAACCGCGATTGCTCAGCGAAGCTAAATCGGTCTGGATAGATCTCTCCACTTCGCTTTGCTGCGGTCGAGATGACGACTTTTTTATTAAAAAAGATTATAGCCACATCAAAAACTTAAAGCGCCCTGTGCATCGCAGGCTTTAACAGCAAGCGGTAATGTATATTCAGGGTACTCCTTAAATTCAATTTTGCCAATGTCAAGCTCAACAGTTCTTCCCAGTCCTGTGTACTCAGGTTCAGCTGGTCTGCGGGCTCGATTAGAATATCGGTAGTTTTAATAAAACCCGCATTCGGTTTATTGTCCATAATTAAACCCTTGGCCAGGGTAATGCCCTTTAACTTATTGCCCAGCTCGTATCGGCAGAAGTTGATCACATCGGCCTTTGTAATAATCCGGTCGGCAGTGGTTAAGCCATATTTATAGGCCTGCACCCGGTTGGTGGCATTCAGCCGCGATCTGCCGCCTTTGGTCTGACTCAATAAAAAGATACTTTCTGCATGTACCTTATTGTTATCGTATACCACTAAACGGCTGCCGGCATTGATGTGGTTGGCTTCTTCTGCCTGTGTTACCCATATATCCAGAAATAATATATCTGCATCATCAATAGGTTTCAATACAATATAGCTTGGCAACTCTTTAATATCTTTTAGCGCTGAACGGCTTTTTTGTTCAATCAGGGCAATATTTTGCTCCAGGTTTTTAAGGATGGTACTTAAAAAATCTGGTCCATAGGCTGTAAAAGCTGCTTTTTCATCGCGTAAAAGCTCAAAAAGATAATCAACCAGTTCTTTTGCATTCCTGGTATCAAAACGCTCCGTTCCTCCGTAGCGGATCGAGAAAGAACCATCGCCTTTTTCATTCTCGTTGGTGTAGGGAATTTCATTATAACTTTTCCCTTTATTGTCCTTCAGATTTTCTACCGCAAGCATCTGGTCCAGCGATTCCGTTTTAATCGGGATAATATTTTTCATCGTTTTAAGCCGGTGTTTAATCTGGCTTAACCGTTTATTGACTACCGGGAACGCGTTGATATAAATATGAAGCTCGTTCAGCATTTCCTGGTTTATAGCTGCCGGAAAAATTACTTTAAGCCATTTTACCGAATTATCGATCTGGTTTAAAACCGCTGGCTGGAACAGGTTGGAAAACGCTGGAGGTAGTTCCCCGCTTTCGTCGATATTAAAATCATTAAGGTCGCCAAGGGTAATAAACCTATTGCTGTAAAACTGTAAAATATCCGCTTTAATCAGGTTAAGTAGCTGCTTGTGCTGAAAAGGTGCCTGTACCTTACCCGTTAAAGGCTCATCCATAAAACGTTCAGTATAGGCCGCGAGTTCGTTATTTTTGTAGAACCATTTTCCCAGTGAGAGCAGGTCGTAAGTGTTTTCGGGTACCGAATAATTTTTCCAGTCGAAAAATAAATTCAGTTTATTAAAATCCATCCAGTCTTTAATGCCACTAAAGCCAATATACATTGTGTTTTTCTCTACCGAAGTGCCGGAAAGTGTATTGTGGATAGGCTGTTTACCCAATTGTTCTACATTATAAAGGGTATTTCCGGTAACAATATACTTAATAGCTGCATTATTTACTTTTACGGTGTGCAGCGGACTAAAAAAATATCGGTTTTTTTTGCCTTATCGTTTTCCTGAGGGATGTTTTTCTTAAATGCAAACTGCGAATAAGGCGAAAGATAATCCTGCTGCTCAATCGGTCTGGCGTGCATAATGGCATGGGCAGGTAATGAAGAAGTTAAATGATCGGGTGCTAAAATGCGGCTGATCTTGTCAAAAATCCTGTTCTCTAAATTTTTAACATCATTGGCAACATTAAAAAGCTCATTGCTCAGGGCCTCAATAATCAGCCTGACCAGCGGATCGAAGTCGTTACTGTCTTTAACATTCCAAAAATCTTCGGCATTTTTTAAAATTCTATTGCGGATTTCATCTTTCGATGAGTAAAAAACTGGTTTCATCTGTAGAATATTTGGGGCGTTTTAGATTAGGTGGATAGCGGGCTGAGGAATAATGCGGTATTAAAAAAATATTTTTCTCCTGTGGTTTTTATTAGTGCCCGGACACTGATATCCACCTTTTTTTTGATCTCGGTTATCTTACGCAAGGGATATACATTTTCTACTTCCGTAATGCGCACTTCAACCGAAGTATTGTAGATCCTGAACTCATAATCGGTAATGGATTTAAGCAACGATTTGCGGAATTTTTCCTCCCAGATGCTTTCACTCACTATTAATTCGAAATCAAGGTCCCATATCTCACAGCCAAAATCGTTGCGGAACCGGTGCTCTCCATAACGGGTAAAAATGATCAGTTCGATATGGTGCGAAATCGATCTTCCAAGGTCAGTTGGCTGAAGCCCAGTGCCTGAGAAAAGAGACTTAAATCTGAAGGGTTTATTATAAAAATTTTCAGACATAAACGGTTTGGCTTAAAGTTTGTTAAAAGTAATAGAAATAAAAATTGTTTTTATTATCAAACAACAAATATCAAAAATTGTTATACACAATGTTAATTTGAAAGGTTTGAGTGATTTAAGGTGCGGGAGATGTCGGATTAATGTGACAAATAATGCTATGTGAAACTATTAATGCTCTATGAAACCCATCAATTCCATCGAAATCAGGACTGCTTATACGAGGTTCATTATAAACTTCGTATTCCTAACGCTTTTCTCCATTCTTTGTATCTATCTCTTTTTTGCCGCGTCCGATTATGAGTATAATTTGCTCGATAAAAAGGTAAAGGAAACCGATAAACTATCTTACCTGAGAAAAGATATCAATACAAATTTTGACCTTATTCAGGTCCGTTTTAAAGAGCTTGCCCAATATCGCGATTATAATGCAAATGAAATGAGTAAGCAAAGTATCCTGCTTAGTGATATTCAGAGCGCCAATAATAAGATAAAAGAATTAATCTCTAAAAAAACAGCACCAAGTCCAAGTTTCGATCTGTACGGAAAATTAAATAATAATGTTGGTGCAATGGCCGATTTACAAGATTCGCTTTTCCAATCAAGGAGCGATATACAGCGGTACAAAGAACGTATAAACGAGTGCCAAAAGGCAAACCAATCTGCAGCACAAAAAATTAGAAACGGTAGGTACTGAAAGTAATTAAAACATTATGATTAAAATAAGCATAAAAGAAAGGCGCGAACAATTCTTGTTTTTTACAGCGTTATTCGTTTTTACTGTTGGGCTTTTGAGTTTTGGGATTTTTTATAGCGATAAGTCGAAGTACGAAATTTCTAAAAAAGAACTGGAAGTTAAGATTAACGAAAACGAGGCATTCGAAAATATGGTGAAAGAAACCATGCCAACTATTGATACTACCTTTAAACAGATAACACGGTATAACCCAAATGTGCAGGCCGTTTTTTTAAAGAACGATATACAGCTTTCATTAGGTTCAATCAAAGCTGCGTTCGACCGTAAAGCATCAGATTCACGCTATAAAATATTTGTCCACACCGCACAGTTATACGATAGATTATTTTACGATAGACAAGAACAAAACAGAAATATTTCAGATATCGAACTGCATAAAAGACAGTTAGATGATTGCATTACCAACAGACGGCAATTACAGCAAACGATATCTGCAAGATAAAATACCAAAAACAACCTATAAAAAACGCTACCTATGTCTGACACAAACACCAAGCAAGTTAATTCAAATTCGCAAGGCTATGTTATTCTCTACATCCTGCTGGCTGTACTGCTCTTAACGGGCCTGATTTTTTTATTTAAAAGTTCATTGTTCGAAAAAAGAACAATTGATGCGAGAATCCTTAAGGATGAAATTTATTTAAATGAAGATTTAGTTTTTACCGATAATACCCCAAAGGCCTCAAAATGGTTATGGGAATTTGGTAATGGCGAAAAAGCCACAACAAAAACAGGTTCTTACCACTACACCAAACCCGATACCTACATTGTACGCTTAACCGTTGATGGCGAACTGCGTCAGGAATTTCCGGTTACGGTACGCGATACCGTTCATACCGCACCTGTAGATAGTGTGCTAACCATAAGTGGCCCAACCGCTGGTTTGGTTAACGAAGAGATCAGGCTTGAGGGGGATGGAGAAGGAAAAGACTTCGAATGGTCGTTCGGCGAAACCGGCCGCGTGGATGTAAAAGGAAAAACGGCCTTGTACACCTACCGCGCGCCAGGCAAATATGTAGTCCGTCTTCGGTCGGATAAAGCCCGTAAGCCCGCTTTTTTAACCATTTTAATTACTGATCCAAATGCGGAAATCGTAGATGATCTGGTTGCTCCTGGTGATGGAGAACGTAAAACTATAGACGATATCAGGGCACGCCTGCAGGCCATTGCCAATGGAGCAGATTTTAACTCCAATTATTATTATCTCATTAACAAATACATGTGCAACAACGAAAAAGTAACGGTTAATGTGGAAATGAATGGTAAGAAAAAACAGACCGATATTTATTCGTACTGTATGGGCCTGACTTTTGGAGGAGAAATAGCAGTAGATGAAGCGCAATTGACGATTAAACCCAACTCTACCTGTGCGAGTTTATTAAATATTAAACAACACTCAGGAACAGCCCAGCCTGCAGCAACGGCAACAACTGATGCTCCCGCGAAAACAAAATAGATTAACATCTTAACCAAATTTTAAGCTCATCTACAAAGAATATGAAAAAATATTATGCCTTAACCATCCTATTTTTAGGAATATCGTTTGCCTATGCACAATCACCGGCATCCTTTGGCAAAAAAGTAAAGTACATGCCTAAATCGTATGAAAGGCCAGCTGAAACGATAAATGTTAACGATAATACCAGCAATAGCAGTTTACCGTGGATTGTTTTTTCCGATCGTGAAGATAATTATACGACAACAGCGCCAGGTGGAAGCCTGATTATGAAAAAAATCAGCTTTATGGAACCTTTTTACGTTTCAAAAGAAGAAAACGGCTATCTGAAACTGATCAAGTATAAAGCAGGAATGATCAGGGGAAGAAAAATTAACGATAAAAAAAGCGCCATCAGTTACGGATGGATTGCTAAATCCAAACTACTTTTATGGCAACGTGCATTCTCTAACCAAAAAACGGGTTATGCTGAGAAAGCCATTGGTATAGTTAATGGAAAAAATGCGTTAACCGAGCCGAAATTTTATTTCGATACTACCGACTCCATTTTAGTTTACAACACACCTGAACTTAAGGACAGACGCACCAAAGTGAGGTTGCACGAAATTGCCTATATCTATAAAAAATCGGAAGATGGCAAAAAATACCTGATTGGTTCTGACGATCAGCTGGTTGCAGATACTGCCTTAAAAAGTATTTATGGATGGGTTTCTGCCGAGGCGGTACATAGCTGGGGAGATCGTTTATACATCACCTCTGTTAAACCGGGCGATTATGATAAGGATGATTCTACTACACTGGCCATTAAAAATGGCATTGATAAAGGAACAGCTTTTGTAATGGATCCCTTATTGCCAAGTGAAAACCTGATCTTGCGTAGTGTGCCTGTTGTTTCAGATGATGAGGGCGGAAGCACGGTAGGTATTGCCGCAGATGTTTACAATAAAAAAGACAATAAGATATTAACCATTAACGGTTCTGCACTGTCTTATCAGGATTACCTGAAGCTGCGCAAAAATAAAACAAAAGTAAATGTTGTTTTTGTAATGGATGGCGGAAGCCCGATGACCAAGTATTTCTCCGGAATGACCAATACTATTGCTTCTTTCGAAAATATTATGGGCGATTTTGGTAAAGGAACCAAAGTAAACTTTGGCGGGGTAGTATACCGTGGTGAAACCGGATGCGGACAACAGGGGATTTTTGTTAGCCCGATCCAGGACGATTACAGGCAATTGATGACATTCTTATCAAACCAGGCAAAAAATACCTTGAGGTGTAATGGCGAGATTTCGGAAGAACCAGTTTTTAGTGCGTTAAAAGCCGGAATAAACTTGTTTAAAGCGAAAAAGAACGAAACCAACTTAATTATATTGGTGGGGAGTACAGGAAATTCAGGCGGAACCAACAACTACCTGATTAACGAACTAAGCGAACAGGTTGCCCTTGCCGATGCCCGCATTTTAGCTTTGCAGGTGTACAGTGATTTTAACCAGTCGTTTAATGATTTTGTTATCCAGTCACGTAAACTCGTTTCAGAGTCTGCTATCCGTTCTGCAGAATACAGAAAAAACACAATGGTAAAAGGTGAAGGCTTAAAAAGTTTCCAGCCTTACAATACAAGTTTGCAGGATTCTATTTCTTATTATTTAGATTATCCTAAAAACAGTTTGATACAGGGCGGGGTGGTTTTCCCGACTAAAGGATCAGTAAATTCAAATCAGAGCATGACGATCGCTTTGCGCCGTTTTGTAAAAGAAACCAGTTCAGACATCTATAACCAGATCAGCTCATTGGATAGTGCCTTCCGCTTAACCGGTATATCACGTAAAAACCTATCTGCTGATGTAGAAAGTTTGTTGCCAGAACCTGTTGGTCCAGAGGTGGCAGACCGTATGCCGCACAATGCCTTTAAATATTATAGTACCGCAAATTTATCTGCTGATGCTGTAAAAAATAACCGCGCTAATTTACAATATGCTATTGTGTTAAATAATATGGAGTACAAGCAAATTGTAGATGTATTTTCAATTATGCTGGGGCAAAACCTTCAGGCCGATCAATCTTCTTTTAGAAGGAAGCTGGTTAAAAACTACGTAAAAATGCCTAAGCAGTTATTGGGCATGAAAATATCATCAAGCGATATTAAAGCAATGACATTAAGTAACTACATTAAGCTGGTTACAGGTTTGCCTTTAAACAATGATTTTTTAGCCAAATACAAAGTAAGCGATTTAAAAAATACCTCTAAAATGCCGCTGGAAGAGTTTGAAACTTACATTAAATTATTAAATCAGTCCGTTCAGCAGATTAAAAGAGCTACGCAGATTGAACAACAGTTTATTTCGAACGGCAAAATATATTACTACATCACCGAAAATAATTTTAACCCGGCAGTATTGCCTACAACCAACTAAAGGCTATGGCAGTTACAAACTTAAGCGAATCGGTAAAAACAGCCCTGCACATTGCACAATCACTGGCAAAAGAATACAGAAACGAAGTGTTTTCTGCAGCTCATTTGCTCAAAGGATTAATGCATAAAGATGTTGGTTTAAGATCATTTATTACTTCCATTGGGAAGGATGAGGAATATATAAGCGAGTGGGCTGAAGTCCGGATTGATGAGCAGGCGAAATCGGCAAGCCTTAGCGATACGGTTAGTGGCGGGCCAGAAATTGCGGTGATTTTTGAAGAAGCAGATAATGTGCGCATTAAACTGGGTCTTGATTTAATTACACCTGTTTGTGTGTTAACCGCACTCGCAAAACCCGGTATCGGCTTTCAGCCTGATCAGTTAAAATCTTTTCCAATCAAGGAACGCGAAATTTTGGATCTCTATGTAAAGGATGAAGAAATTTCGAGGGTAGTCTCACCGGATAAGGCAACCGCTGGTACCGAAAATAAAAGTACAGGTAATGCGCTGCATAAATATTGTATAGATCGCTTACAGATGGTTCGGGATGGTAAAACAGATCCGATAATTGGCCGCGATAAAGAAACCCGGCAAATGATGGAAATCCTTTGCCGCAGAACTAAGCCAAATGTAATTCTTACAGGCGATGCCGGCGTAGGTAAAACAGCTTTAGTAGATGGCTTTGCTATCGATATTGTGAATCAGAACGTTCCCGAAAGTTTAAAGCCAGTTCAGCTTTTCGAATTGGATTTAGGTTCGTTAATCGCGGGTGCATCTTACAAAGGAGAAATCGAAGACCGTTTAAAAAACATCATTAAAGAAATAAAACAGTTCGAAAAAGCGGTGCTTTTTATTGATGAAATTCATACTTTGTTAGATAGCAAAGGCCCTTTGGGTGCTGGCATTGGCAATCTGTTGAAACCAGAACTTGCCCGTGGCGAAATAACAGTAATCGGCGCCACAACTATTGACGAGTATCGTAAGATTATTGAGCCGGAACAGGCTTTTAGCAGGCGTTTTGAAGTGCTTCAGGTAAATGAACCAAATGAAGAAAGCACTATTAAAATGTTGCAGAAACTGGCTGTAAAATACGAAGAACACCATACGCTAAGCATCGAACCGGATGCCTTAGGCGAATGTGTGCGACTGGCCAAACGTTACATGAAAGATAGAAGGCTCCCTGATTCTGCCTTCGATCTGCTTGATAGGACCATGGCGGCGATGAAAATGATGAATGATACATCCGATCAGGTACTTGATAGTTTGGAAACAGAACTGGAAACACTGAATGCAAACCAGGAACAATCAGACGCTGATCGATTCGTAGATTATAAATGGCTTTTTTCATTACTTCAGAATAAGTTAAGTCCGGTTTTATTGGGGCGTTTAACTGATGAGACACAGACCGATGCCTTCGAAACTGCAGATGAATACCAGGGTTATATCAATAGCAGCCTTCAGGAATTAAAAAAATATGCTGCGGAGAAAAGCGACCGCATAACCAAGCAGGATATTGCTTCTATAGTGGCCTATAAAACAGGTATACCTATGGGTAAACTGCAGGCCGGTGAAAAAGAAAAATTGCTCAATATGGAGCAATACCTTAAAAAACGTGTGGTAGGACAGGATCAGGCTTTAAAAGCTGTTTCTGATGCCATACTCGAGTCGCGTAGCGGCCTGAACAAAAAAGGACAACCCATTGGATCCTTCTTTTTACTGGGACCAACCGGAACAGGAAAAACCGAATTAGCCAAATCAATTGCCGAATTCTTGTTTAACGATGAAAAGGCGATGATCAGGTTTGACATGTCTGAATTTAAAGAAGAGCACAGTGCCGCCCTGCTTTACGGGGCTCCTCCGGGATATGTAGGCTATGAAGAAGGTGGCTTGTTGGTGAATAAAATCAGGCAGCAGCCATATTCTGTACTTTTGTTTGATGAAATTGAAAAAGCGCACCCTTCGGTTTTCGACACCTTTCTGCAAATTTTGGATGAAGGCCACATGCATGACCGTTTAGGAAAAGAAGGTGATTTTAGCAATTCATTAATACTTTTCACTTCTAACATTGGTAGCGAATGGATTGCTGAACAGATTGGGAAAGGTGTTATTCCCGCTTCGAACCAATTAATGGAGGTAATGGCCGGACATTTCCGCCCTGAGTTTTTAGCCCGGATTTCTGAAATTGTTCCATTTGCACCGATTAACGAAAGCAATGTGGTACGCATCTTTGAAATTCAGCTGAGCAGTTTGGTGCAATCACTTAACAAAATGGGTATTGAGTTCGAAATTGCAGAAGACGCCAAAAAAATGATTGCTTTAGATGGTTTTACACCTAAATATGGTGCAAGACAGTTATCGGCTGTTATCCGGAATCTTTTACGTCGCCCGATCTCCAAATACATCATTTCTGGCGAACTGAAAAAAGGATCGAAGGTTGTTGTGAGCAAACATTCTGAGGAGGATAAACTGGAATGGAATATTATTCAGCCTGAAACCGCAACATTGGAACAAAAATTGAGTTAACATGTTAACTATTATATTATTAGAACAAATTAATTTTAAACCTAAATCTACATACTATGTTTAATTATGAAATTGGTGGTAACGAGCGAAAAATTGACACCTCGGAAGCCTTCGCAGAAATTGCCCACAACAAAACGCTTTTTGTGCAAAAACTTACCGATAACGATCCGATAAAACCTGAAAAAGTTGAAGGATTAAAAACGGTAAAGGATGTATTCGAACATTATAAACCAAATGTAAAGGTCGCTTTCGAAAAGCAGGATGGATCTACCGTTGGCGAAACCCTAAACTTTAAAGATCTTGGCGATTTTGGTGTGAAAAACATTATTAACCAAAGTAATTACCTCACCAACGTTAATATTGAGAAAGAAATGTCGCTTAATGTAATCAAACAATTAAAATCGAACAAAACCTTAAAGGCTACACTTGATGATGAAGAAACTAAATCGGCCTTCATCAATGCTTTAAAGAACTTTGTTGATGAATTGGAGCAGAATAAATAATCTAAACGCTGAAAAAACATGTCAAACCCTCAAGAATTAAAAGCAGACCAAAATACGTCCGAAGCAGGTTTTAAACCAGCAGAAAGCAAAACGATAGAAAAAACATCACTTAAGGATAACTTAGAAAAGCTGGCCAGGGTTGGCGGTTTCGATTTGTTAGAAGCAACAGTTGATGGCCTTCAGAATTTAAATCCTGAAAGAAAAGCACGGAAACAGATTTTTTTAACCGGCGATGAAAAGAAGAAAGAGCGCGAAGAACTGAAAAAGAAAATCCAGCTTTGGATAGACGTGCTGGAGTCTTCCACCTCTGTGGCCGATATGGTTGAAAAAAGTACCGAAAAACTTAACGCTGCAGAAGAAAACCTGAATAAGAATATTGGTACTGCTTTAGAAAGTACAAGAGAACTGGAGCAGGCGTACCGTTCGGTGCATTTGTTCTATAAGAATACCGAATCTGATAAACTCAAAAATGTAGTACTCTTAAATGCATCAATGGATCAGATCAAAGATCTTGATAATCCACGTTTTATTGAATATGTAGATGATGAGTTAAAACAGAATTACGATCGTTTGGATCTTCGTAATAACTACTCGTTAATGGTGGTGCCAGGTTACATGGGCTCTAATAAAGTGTTGGAAAGATGGGGTAAAATTGCACATAACAACAAAGCCATGTTGGTAACCGATTTTGCAGATCTTGATCAGCCGGATGACGTACTTGATTTATTTACCGCAGCTAATTTTACAGGAGGTGATGCTTTTAGATCGAACGTTATCATGACCTGTAACTGGCTTGTTGGCCGCGGTAAGGTTGCCGAAGTGGGCGAGGAAGATGATTTAACTGTACCCGGATCAGCTGCACTTGCAGGCAAAATGTACTATACCTTAATGTCGCAGGTTACTGCAGGTAAAAAACATGGTGCCATAAATGAGGTAGATGGCGTAAAATTTGATTTAAAGAAAAGCGAAATCTCTCATCTGGAGAGAGTAGGCTTGGTACCAATGGTTAACGAATATGGTAAAGTAATGGCTTTTTCTGCTAAAACGTTATTTAATGGTGATAACATCGGTTTACAGACTTATTCGGTTGTACGTGTATTCGATTACATTACCAAAGTATTATTCGATTTCCTGAACAGAAGGGCATTCGAAAACTGGACTTCTAAAACAGAACAGGATTTACGTGGTCAGATTGTGAAATTTTTAGATGGTATTCAGGGCGCTGACCGTTTGATCGAAAGATTTAAGATCATGCGTTTCGAAAGAGATGAACAACAAAAAGATAGAATCCACCTGGATATCCACATTACGCCATATTTTCCAGCCAAAAGTTTTGTAGTAAAACTGGATGGACATAAAGGTGAAGATGAAAGTACCACATGGAGTTCAGAGTATAATCAGCAGTAGTTTTTGATACCTGAAAATAAAAACCCAACCTTAGCGTTGGGTTTTTTTATGGGTTATGCATAACACTTAACAAATTCTTTATAATTTTGTAATGCATCGGCCTGATCAGATTAATCAAAAAAAATGAAGCAAGTACTTATCCTGAATGGGGATATTGAAAAAAACGCATCTACAAACTTCCTGATTAACGCCTATAAGCAAGGGGCAGAAAGTGTTGGCGCTACTGTAAGGGAGTTGGCCATTATCGATCTGATATTTAATTCTAACAAGCTGTTTAATAACCGACAGATTGCCGAGTTAGAACCCGATTTGCAGAAAGCATTAACGGCGATCAGGCAAAGTAATCATATTGTGCTTTTTTGCCCGGTGTACGTAGATCATATTCCCGCAAAAATTAAAGGCTTTTTCGATCGCTTATTTATGCCCGATCAGATTTTTACTACTCAGCAGCAAAATGTAAACAATAACTTTAGCGGCCGTTCGGGAAGAATTGTATCTATTTTAGATGAGGCAACCTTTAAAGAATGGAAAGCCAATAAGAAAACAACTTACCTTTCCATCAAAAAAGTTGTTTTTGAGAAATGCAGAATGAGTCCTGTACTCACCAATACGATTGGCGAATTGCATTCCCTAGAAAATCATTACAGTCAAAAATGGCTGGCCAAGATGGAAAAGTTTGGATCACAATTGATTTGAAGTCGCCACGGTCTATGTCGCACAGACCATCTTAATGATGTACCCAGCTTGTCCTAAAACGCTACACTTTGTGTATAAACGCTACAGTTTTATAGTGTAACTGCGCTTACAACGTATTTGTAACATTAAAGATAGATTCGGATTTTCCACATCTTTTCCACAAAGATGCAACGTATACCAGCGTTTTTAGGCGATAAACACAAATTTCCTGTTTTTTAAAAACTTGTTTACCGCTTATCAATGAGTGGTATACCGCACGTTTGGCCTGATATTTGGTTAAATGAATGCAGTAGCAGGGGCTACAAAAAATTCAATTTTTTTAACCTTTAAATTTTAAAACTATGGCTTTCAAAGCTAGATTAAATTTTTCGGGCAAGGAGTACGATGTGCTTCACTGTGCCTATGCGTTAAACCGAGATGTAGATGCTAAAGGAAGACCTTCTTCCGGAGTTTACGGCGGTACCATCGATATTGAGATCGAATCAACCGAAGAC